>Ga0116216_10001941_pt1 | contig 14016 bp, 10 predicted proteins | sample Sb_taG_11_FD_89696 | JGI IMG/M metagenome (GOLD analysis project Ga0116216, IMG submission 89696) | Peat soil microbial communities from Weissenstadt, Germany - Sb_50d_3_AS metaG | ecosystem: Environmental > Terrestrial > Soil > Wetlands > Peat | place: Germany: Weissenstadt | collected 2010-09-21
TGATAACTACGCGCCAAAGTTCAAGGGCGCGAAGCTCGCGTTCGACCCCTATGAATGGTCCATGGTGATGGCGAATCGCCCAGATGCGTCCGGCTTCGCGCTCGGGACGCGCTTATGACGCGAAGGGCGAGGAGCGCTGGAAACAGGCCGGCCCGGGCTTCGCGTGGGGCGTCGATTTCTCCGCCGACGGCGCAATCCTCGCCGTCGCCTATGGCGACGGGACCATCCGCTGGCTGCGCTGGAGCGACGGCGCGGAGCTGCTCGCCTTGTTCGTCGAGCCGCAGAGCCGCAAATACGTCGCCTGGACACCATCCGGCTATTATGGCGTCCGCCGGCGGCGAGGACCTTATCGGCTGGCACGTCAACCGCGGCTGGACGCAAGAGGCGGATTTCTTCCCCGCCTCGCAATTCCGCGCCCAATACAACCGGCCCGACATCGTCCGGCTTGTGTTGCAGACGAGGGACGAGGCCGAAGCGGTTCGCCGCGCCAACGCGGCAAACGATCGTGCCATCCCCGCGAGACCCATCGGCGCGGCGCTGCCCCCGGTCGTCTCGATCACCTCTCCCCAAAACGGATCACATTTCTCCAGCGAATTGCTCGAGATCGGATATGCCCTGCGCTCTCCCTCCGGCTTGCCCGTCGACAAGCTCGATGTGCTGGCCGACGGCGAGCCCGTCACGTCGACCGGATTTGAAAAGACGACCGGACCCGAAGCCAAGGGCCGAGTGGTGGCGACCCTGCCGCGCAAGGACACGACGGTCTCGCTCATCGCTCATTCGGGCGACCTCACAAGCGCGCCGGTCAGCGTCAAGCTCGAATACTACGGTCCGAGCCCGGCGGAGCTTTTGAAACCGAAGTTGTACGCCCTGCTCGTCGGCGTCACCCACTATGCGAACCCCGACTACAACGACATCGTCTACAGCGCTCATGACGCGGAGGAGTTCGCGGCCGCACTGATGGCGCAGAAGGGCGGTCTTTACGCCGACGTACAAGTGAGGGTGGTCGACGATCCCGGCCGGTCCGACACCGATCCGACTCGCGCCAACGTGGAGAACGGCCTTTATTGGCTGCAGCAAGCCGCGAAGAATCGCGACCTCGCCGTGGTCTTTCTGGCCGGCCACGGCTTTCTCGACGCCAAGCAGAACTTCTGGTTCCTCACCCGCGAAGCCGACATTTCGAAGCTCAGGACGACCGCGATCTCGACCGACGATCTTCACGATCTCATCGCCTCGATTCCCGGCAAGAAGGTGCTCTTCATCGACGCCTGCCACTCGGGCGCGGCGACCGTCGGCTACCGCGCGACAGTCGGGGGAACGACCTTCGACATGGGCAAGGTGGTCAACGATTTCTCTTCGGTCGGCTCAGGCGTGGTCGTCTACGCCGCCTCCACAGGCACGGAGTGGGCTCAGGAGAAATTCGATTGGGGCGAACACGGCGCCTTCACCAAGGCCCTGATCGAAGCGATCGGAAACGGAAAAGCGTCGATCGACCCAAGCCACCGGATCACCACCGACATGCTCGACCTCTATGTCGAGGAACGGGTGAAGGAATTAACCGGGGGCCAGCAGCACCCCGTCATGAACAAGCCGGATGTCATACCGGATTTCCCGATCGCCATGGCGAAGCCTTGAGCGCGACTCCGGCACCGCGTTGAACATGGGGCAGATTGATGAGGACCGCGGACATTATTGCGGCTGCGCTGATGGTCTCGGCCGTCGCGGAAGCCACGGCGCAATCGGCGGTGGGATGGCCGGATGCGGTCGCCCAGCTTGCACAGGAACGGTCGCAGGCACAGGCCTGCGTCGACCTCCTGAAGGCGACAGGAGACAAGACTTCGATCCTGAACGGCCGGATCGCGTATGGCGGCGCGAAGGCCGCGGCCGACGGGGTCATCGCCGGCTTGACCGTCGCGCTCGTCCAGGGCGGAAATCCGGCAGAGCTGCCAAAAATGACCGCCAATCTCGAAAGGGCGGGCGCAGGTTTGCAAGAGGTCTGCGACGACGCAATCAAGGCGGCGAAGGCCTCGGAAGGCCGGGGCCTGGTCGACGAAGCCGTCAAGGCGGCAGCGCTCAAGGCAGCCGCCGGCGCGCTATGGGGGCGCCACGTCAAGATGGAAGACCTCGAAATCGACACGATCAAAGGCCAGCTCGAGGCCGCCAAATGGCCCGACTTCGGGCCGTGACCGGCCGGAACCGGCGGGCGCGGCCCGACCTCGCCCGCCTGTCCCCTCATCCCCGACCCTTCTCCGGAACGGAGAAGGGAGAGCGCCGCGTCGATCGCGTAGCGTCCCGCGCCGATTGCCCTGGTCTCGCGCCTCGCGCTAAGTCTCGCCCATGCCCTCGCCCGCCAACCGTCTCGTCATCGCGCTCGCGCAAATCCCCTCGATCGTCGGCGACATCGCCGGCAACCGCGACCGGCTGAGGAAAGCGCGCGCGCAAGCCGCCGGCTTCGGCGCCGACCTCGTGCTGGCGCCGGAACTCTACCTCGCCGGCTACCCGCCAGAAGATCTCGTGCTGAAGCCCGCCTTCCAGGAGGCCTGCCGCGCTGCCTGCGAAGAGCTCGCGCGGGAGACGGCGGACGGCGGGCCCGCAGTGCTGGTCGGCCTGCCCTGGGTCGAGGAGGGCAAGCTGCACAACACGATGGCGCTCCTGACCCGAGGCCGGATCGAAGCGGTTCGGTTCAAGGTCGACCTGCCGAACTACGGCGTCTTCGATGAGAAGCGGGTGTTCGCGCCGGGCCCCTCGCCGGGCCCCATCGTCTTTAAGGGCGTGCGCATCGGCGTGCCGATCTGCGAAGACATTTGGGGCCCCGATCCGGTCGAATGCATCCTCGAGACCGGCGGCGAGATCCTGCTCGTCGCCAACGCGTCCCCTTACGAGCGCGACAAACTCGCGATCCGCCAGAATGTCGCGGTCTCTCGCGTGGTCGAGAGCGGCCTGCCGCTGATCTATTTGAACCTTGTCGGCGGACAGGACGAGCTCGTGTTCGAGGGCGCGTCCTTCGCGCTCAATGCCGACCGCGGCCTCGCCGTTCAGCTGCCGGCCTTCCGCCCCGCCGTCGCGCGAACGTTGTGGGAGCGGGGCGGCAAGGGCTGGCGCTGCGTCGAGGGCCCGCGTGAGACGGTCGAGGAGGGCGACGAGGCCGACTATTCGGCCTGCGTGATGGGCCTTCGCGACTATGTCGACAACAACCGCTTTCCCGGTGTGGTGCTCGGCCTTTCCGGCGGCGTCGATTCGGCGCTCTCGGCGGCGATGGCGGTCGATGCGCTCGGCCGCGAACGAGTCCACGCCGTCATGCTGCCTTATCGCTTCACCTCGAACGAATCGCTTTCCGACGCCGCCGCCTGCGCCGAGGCGCTCGGGGTGCGGTACGACATCGTGCCGATCGCCGAGCCGGTCGAGGGCGTCGACCATGCGCTCGCGAAAATGTTCGCCGGACGCCCACGCGACATCACCGAAGAGAATATCCAGAGCCGGGCGCGCGGGGTGATCCTGATGGCGATCTCCAACAAGACCGGCGCGATGGTGGTGACGACCGGCAACAAGTCGGAAATGTCGGTCGGCTATGCGACCCTCTACGGCGACATGAACGGCGGCTTCAATCCGATCAAGGACCTCTACAAGATGGAGGTGTTCCGCTTGTCGGCATTGCGCAACCGCTGGAAGCCGGTTGGCGCGCTGGGGCCGGACGGCGTGGTCATCCCGGAGAACATTCTCGTCAAGCCGCCGAGCGCCGAATTGCGCGAGAACCAGAAGGACGAGGATTCGCTGCCGCCCTATCCCGTGCTCGACGCCATCCTGCACGGGCTCGTCGAAAAGGAAATGCGCCTCGCCGATCTCATCGCCGAAGGGTTCGACCCCGACACGGTGCGCAGGGTCGAAAAGCTCCTCTATCTCGCCGAATACAAGCGCCGCCAGTCGGCGCCGGGCGTCAAGGTCGGGCCGAAGAATTTCGGCCGCGACCGGCGCTATCCGATCGTCAACCGGTTCCGCGATCCCGGCTTGCCGGCGCTGAAGCCCGACGCCTCGATCGCCCCGCCGAAATCGGCGGGGATGAGCGAGCGGTTCGAGGAGTAATACCTATTCTCTGCAAAGGCGGGGCGACCGAAGTCGCAAGCCGTCCTGGCCGGGCCATGACGGAAAGGTCTGCGCCCGGGTCGCGGTCGGCCGCCAGCCCGATGAATTGCGCCCCGTTCGTTGCGGCCCCCGCCGATTGCTCCGAGTGTCGTTTTTTGTTCATAGAGCGGCGGTAATCGACGGAGAACAGGGGGGAACCCATGGCGGATATTTCAGCGGATCTTCAGCAGGAACTGGACCAGCTGCAGGCGGACTACAAGAAGGCGGTGGACGACTGGGTCGCGGCGATCCGCGCGGAGGAGGCGCTCGCCTCGGGCAGCGAGCACTCGGTCGCCGACCTCGACCAGTGGGAGGCGGCGCATTTCCGCGAGCACAAGCTGCACAAGGAAGTCGACTACCGGAAGCGCCTCTACGAGGACGCGCTGCGCCGGGAATTCTTCGGGTTCTAGAGTCACCCTCACCCCAACCCTCTCCCGCAAGCGCTACCCTTCTCCCGCTTGCGGGAGAAGGTGGCCGACGCAGTCGGCCGGATGAGGGCCGGTCGCTTTGCGACCGTCGGGAATGACAAAGCTACAGCCGCTTCTCGAACCAGTGATGCGCATAGGGGTTGTCGCTGAAGCGCTCGACCTCGTGGTAGCCTTCCTTGCGGTAGAGGGCGTGCGCTTCGGTCAGCGCCTTGTTGGTGTCGAGGCGAAGCGTGATGAGGCCCGCGTCGCGCGCCGCGCCCTCGAGCTTGCGAAGCACCCGCCTCGCCACGCCGAGCCCGCGCGCCGGCGGCGCCGTCCAGACTCGCTTGATTTCGCCCGTCGCGTTGTCGAGCCGCTTGAGCGCGCCGCAGCCGACCGGTTCGCCCTCGAGCCGCGCCACGACGAACCATCCTTTGGGCGGCGTCAGCTCGTCGTCAGAAGGGGTGCGGTCCTGAGCGGGGTCGAATCCCGCCTCGAAGCGCTCCGCGATCTCGCGGAAATAGGCGTCGAGGCACTGCCTCGCGTCGTCGCTAGCGGGCGTCTCGAAAGAGAGCTCGACCCTGCCCGCTCGCAGGAATCGCTCGACCTCGCCCATCGCCCCGGCCAGGCGCTCGCGCTGGCGTAAGTCGAGGGGTTCGAGCATCGAGGCGGCGAGCGCGTCGGAGAGGCGGCTATAGGCCGCGAGCTCGGCGCGCCCTTTGCGTGTGAGGATCGCGTGGCGCAAGCGGCCGTCGCGTGCGTCCTTGCCGATCTCGACGAGGCCTTGCGCGGTCAGGGAGTTTAGGAGCCGGCTGAGGTAACCGGAATCGAGCCCGAGCCTGTCGCGCAACGCGCGTAAATCCGCTCCGTCGAGGCCGATCTCGAAGATGAGACGCGCTTCGCTGAGCGGCCGCCCGCGCTTGAGATAGCTCTCGTCCAGCGCGCCGATTCGCTGCGTGACCAACCGGCTGAAGCTGCGAACCCGCTGAACCTGCGCGCCGTCCATTCTCTGACTTTAGTCAGAGAATGTTCTGGTTGCAACTGTCGTTCGGCGCGCCGTTCTCCTATCCCGCCAGGTCGAGCGAGCGTCGCCCGGAAACCCGGAAATGGCGCCGCAATCCCTTGAGAAGACTCAATTCGCGACTGAGAATGGCGCCGCCCGCGAGGCCCGCGTCACAGCGTCCCGAATATCCTGTTGAACAGGCTCTTGTCACGCTGCGCGGGCTGGCCGCCGGCGTTCGGAATCGGCGCAGGCGGGACCGGGGCGCTGTTGACGACGGGCACGGGCGCAGGCGCGGCGCGGACGGAGGCGGGCGCGGCGGGATTGGGCGGCGCGCTCGCCGAGACGGGCGCAAGGCCGCCTCGTCCGCCGGACGGCGGCGTCGGCGCCTGCGCGCCTGTGAGGTCGAGCGGGGGCAGCAGCGGCGGGAACGGGTTTGGCGCATCGGGATTGCGCCAAACCCCAAGCGGCAGGCCCGCGACCGGCACGCCGTCGTGCGCCGCTTTCATGAACCGGCTCCAGATCTCGACCGGCAGGTTGCCGCCCGAGACTTTCTTCGTCGGGCTGTTGTCGTCGTTGCCAAGCCACACCGCGGCGACGAGATAGCTGGTGTAGCCGACGAACCATGCGTCGCGCCAATCCTGGCTGGTGCCCGTCTTGCCGGCCGCCTGCCAGCCCGGCAACTCGGCTTTGTGCGCGGTGCCGGTCAGAAGCGTCTCCTGCATCATCCCGTTCATCATGGCGACATATTGCGGCTCGATCACCCGCCCGAAGCTCGCGTTGCGCCGAGCGTAGAGCTGCTTGCCGTCGGCGGTGCGCACTCTCGAGATCACATGCGGCTGCACGCCGATCCCGCCGTTGGCGAAGGCGGCGTAGGCCGAAACCATTTCGAGCGGCGTGACCTCCGACGTGCCGAGCGCGATCGAGGCGTTGGGCTCGAGCTCGGAGGCGACGCCAAGCCGATGGGCTACGGCCACGACGGCCTTCGGCCCGACCTCGAGGCCGAGCCTTACCGCAACCGTATTGAGCGACAGCGACAGAGCCTCGGTCAGCGTGACCGGGCCAAAATATTCCCGGCTGTAGTTCTCCGGATTCCAGCCCTTGACCGAAATCGGCGCGTCCTCGCGCACGGTGTCGGGAGTGAGGCCCTTCTCCAGCGCCGCCAGATAGACGAACGGCTTGAACGACGAGCCCGGCTGGCGCTTCGCCGCAACGGCGCGGTTGAACTGGCTCTCGGCGTAGCTGCGCCCGCCGATCATCGCCTTGACCGCGCCGGCCGGATCGATCGCGACGAGCGCGCCCTCGGCGACGCCGAACTTCGAGCCCTTGGCGTTGAGCTCGTCGGTCAGCGCGCGCTCGGCTTCGGCCTGCATTTTGAGGTCGATTGTGGTCGTCACCACGATGTCCTCGTCGATTGCGCCAACGGTGTCGTCGAGCGCGTCCATCACATAGTCGGCGGCGTAGTTGATCGAGCCTGCGCTCTTGTCGCGCCAGACTTTCGCCGGGTTGGCGAGCGCCATCTTGGCCATCGACTCGGTGATGTGCCCCTGCTCGGCCATGGCGGTAATCACCTGCGCCGCGCGCTCGTTGGCGCCGGCGAGATTGTGGTTGGGCGCAAGGCGTGTCGGCGACTTCATCAGGCCGGCAAGGAGCGCCGCTTCCGACAGTGTGACGGAGCGCGCGCTCTTGCCGAAATATTTCTGCGACGCGGCCTCCACCCCATAGGCGCCGGAGCCGAAATAGACGCGGTTGAGATAGAGCTCGAGAATCTGGTCCTTGGAATATCTGCGCTCGAGCCACAGCGCGAGAATCGCTTCCTGGATCTTGCGCGAGAGCGTGCGCTCCTGGGTGAGGAAGAGGTTCTTGGCGAGCTGCTGGGTCAGCGTCGAGCCGCCCTCGAGTCCGCCTTTCCCGGTCAGATCGCGCACGACCGCGCGCGAGACGCCGACCGGGTCGATGCCGAAATGCTCGTAAAAGCGCCGGTCCTCGATCGCGACGAAGGCCTTGGGCAAGTACGGCGGCAGGTCGATCAGCCTGACCGCCGCGCCGCCGGTGTCGCCGCGATTGGCGATGAGCGAGCCGTCGTCCGCGAGGATCGCGATGTTGGGCGGGCGTTTCGGCACCGCCAGCTGGTCGATCGGCGGCAGTTGGCTCGCCTCATAGGCGACGAGCCCGGCGAGCGCGATCGCGCCCCAGACGCCGAGTACGAACGTCCAATAGACCAATCGACCGAGAGTGGAGCGCCGCGGCCTGCCCCGCATTTTCTTGCCGCGCGCCGCCTTTGCCGACTTCGCGCTCCGGGGCCACGCCGGCCGGTCGGCGGGATCGGCACGCAGATCGTCCACGGCTTCGTCGCGCCAGTCGAGGCGCGGCTCGATCCGCGTCCGGCTCTTCGTGCCGCGCCGCCCGAACATCGTCATCCCGCTCGCGCCGACGCCGCCCGATGGGTCGGGCAGAACGCGCGTCACGCAGGGAGAGAGAGTAAAGCGGGCGATTTAAGGGCCGGTAAAGCTTTCGCCCCGATTGACGAAATCGTTAATATCCAGAAGGAAACGGCGGCTGGCGCGGGGCGCGCCCTTGCGCCGGCCGGAGCGCCTTGGCAAAGTCCGCGACCCCGCATCAGGGCGCGTCGGTCGTCACGAAGAGTTCGGAATTCAAGCGATGAAGGTCACCATCGAGCGTTCGGTCCTGCTCAAGGCTCTGGGACACGTGCATCGCATCGTCGAACGGCGAAACACGATCCCCATTTTGGCCAACGTCCTGATCGAGGCGTCCGACGGCAAAGTCGCGCTGAAAAGCACGGATCTCGACCTCGAGGCGACCGAGTCGATCGCAGCGGACGTCGCTCAGTCCGGCGCGACCACGGTGCCTGCACATGTGATCTACGACATCGTGCGCAAGCTGGCGGAGGGAGCGCAGGCGAGCCTCGAAATCGCCGGCGAGACCGGACAATTGCTGCTGCGCTCGGGCCGGTCCCGCTTCTATCTGCAGGCGCTGCCCGCCTCGGACTTTCCCGACATCACCTCGGGCGAGTTCTCCCATCGTTTCACGCTGCCAGCGGTGGAACTCAAACGACTCATCGACAACACGCAGTTCGCGATCTCGACCGAGGAGACGCGCTACTATCTCAACGGCATTTTCCTGCACACGGTCGATGTCGGCGGGACCCTCATGCTCCGCGCCGTCGCGACCGACGGGCATCGCCTCGCGCGCGTCGAAACGCCGGCGCCCAAAGGCGCGAGCGGCATGCCCGGCGTGATCGCGCCGCGCAAGGCGGTCGGCGAAGTCTTGAAGCTGCTCGAGGACCTGACGCAGGACGTCGAGGTCGAGATCTCGACCGCCAAGGCGCGTTTCAAGTTCGGCGACGTCATGCTGACGACCAAGCTGATCGACGGCACCTTCCCCGACTATGCGCGGGTCATCCCGACCGGCAACGACAAGCGCCTCGTCGTCGACAAGGAGCCGTTTGAAAAGGCCGTCGACCGCGTGTCGACGCTCTCCTCCGAACGAGGCCGGGCGATCAAGCTCGCCATCGCCGACGGCAAGATGACCTTATCCGTCAACAATCCCGATTCGGGCTCGGCCAGCGAGGAAATCGAAGTCGACTACGATTCGCCTCCGATCGACATCGGCTTCAATGCCCGCTACCTCCTCGACATCGTCGGCCAGCTTTCCGGCGATACGGCGCTCATCCGCCTCGCCGACCCCGGCTCGCCGACTCTCATCCAGGATCGCGACGGTGCGTCCGCCCTCTATGTGCTGATGCCGCTGAGGGTGTGACCGCCGGCTAAACCCCGATAGACTGGGGTTTCGAGCCCTGAGCACATGCGAGGGCCGCCTTGTTTCGTCGAATCGTTGTCCTGGCGGCGCTCGCGGCGATTGTCCTGGCGAGCGGATGGGCGCTCTTCCGCCCGAGAACGCCTGCGCCGGTCGCCTGGCAGGGCTATGCAGAGGCGGACTTCGTCAAGGTCGCGCCGACTGAGCCCGGTCTCATCACCGCCGTCCATGTCGCGCGCGGCGACCGGGTCGTGAAAGGCCAGCCGCTGTTCGAGCAGGACGACGCCGACGACCGGGCCGCCGTCGATCAGGCGCGCCGCCTTCTGCAACAGGCGCGCGACCAGCTCGCCAATCTGCTCTCGCCCGCCAAGCCCAGCGAGATCGAGCAGGCCAAGGCCAATTTGCGCGACGCAGAAGCGGCGCGCGACAAGGCGCAGGAGGATTTGCAGCGCAGCTCATCGCTGTTGAAGTCGGGCTCGGCGACCCAGCAGATCGTCGATCAGGAGGACGCCGCCTTGCGTTCGGCGGAAGCGAAGGTCGCAGCGGCCGCCGCCGCGCTCGCGACCGGTCAGGCGGCCATGGGCCGGCCGTCGGAAATCGAGGCGCAAAAATCGTTGGTCGATTCGCTCGAGGCGGCGCTCAAGCAGGCGCAGTGGCGGCTCGACCAGCGTTCGATCGTCTCGCCCGACGCCGGTCTTGTCGCCGACGTGATCGCGTTTTCCGGCGAAACGCTCGCGGCCGGAGCGCCGGTCGTCTCCCTGCTGCCGCCGCAGAACATTTTTGTCCGCTTCTTCATCCCGGAGACCGAACTCGCGCGGGTGCATGTCCGCGACAAGGTCGCGTTCTCGTGCGACAATTGTCCGGGCGATCTCGCCGGCGTCGTCTCTTTCATTTCCCCGCAGGCCGAATACACCCCGCCCTTCATCTATTCGGAGCAGACGCGCACGAAATTCGTCTTCCTGGCCGAGGCCCGGCCGCCGCCCGCGGCGGCGACGCTTCTCAATCCGGGCCAGCCGGTGACGGTGAAGCCCGAAACCGACGCGCCATGAGCAGTTACGCCATCGACGTCAGCGGATTGCGAAAGAGCTTCGGCGACCTCAAGGTCGTCGAGGGCTTGAGCCTGCAGGTGGCCGAAGGCGAGATTTGCGGATTTCTCGGCGCCAACGGAAGCGGCAAGACGACGACCATCCGGATGCTGTGCGGCCTTCTGAGGCCGGACGGCGGATCGGGGCAGTGCCTCGGCTACGACATCATCAGGGAGCCGCACGAAATCCGGCGCGAGGTCGGCTATATGACGCAGCGCTTCAGCCTGTACGAAGACCTGACAGCGTTCGAGAATCTCGACTTCGTCGCGCGCGTCTACGAGATGGCGAACCGGCGCGAGGCGGTCAGGTCGATCCTCGAGCGCATGGGCCTCGAGAACAGACGCAACCAACTGGCGGGGCAATTGTCCGGCGGCTGGAAGCAGCGCCTCGCGCTCGCCGCCTGCGTGCTGCATGAGCCGAAACTGCTGCTGCTCGACGAGCCGACCGCCGGCGTCGACGCCAAGGCGCGGCGCGAATTCTGGGACCTGATCCATGACATGGCGGTCGAAGGCCTGACGACGCTGGTGTCGACGCACTACATGGACGAGGCTGAGCGCTGCAAGCGCATCGTCTATCTCGCGCAGGGACGCATCGTGGTGCAGGGCGGCGCGGCGACAGTGGTGGCCCATTCCGGCCTCGTCACCTTCGAGGGGACGGGGGAGGACGTCGACCGGGCCGCGGTCGCCTTGCGCCATACGCCCGGCGTCGAGGCGGCGGCCGTGTTCGGACGCGCGCTGAGGGTCGCGAGCCTCGACCGGGAAGCCTTGAAGAGGGCGATCGACGCGAGCGGCGTCGGCCTCGTCTGGACGGAGGTCGAGCCCCGGCTCGACGACGTCTTCATCCACATGTTGAGCGTGCAGGAGGCGCGGACGTGAACGCCTTCTCCTTCGCCCGCCTGATCGCCCTTCTGCGCAAGGAATCGATCCAGATCCTGCGCGACACGATGACGCTGCGGATCATCATCGCAATCCCGATCATGCAGCTCTTCCTGTTCGGCTATGCGATCAATTCCGACCCGAAACACCTGCCCACGGGTCTCCTGTCAATCGAAGACTCCAAATACACCCGCACCATCGCCGCCGCGCTCGCCAACTCCGGCTACTACCACATTCGCGTCATCAGGAGCGAGGCGGAGGCGAACGATGAGCTCGCGCGCGGCGACCTCATGTTTGTCATCGAGATGCCGCCCGACTTCGACCGCGCGGTCGACCGCGGCGAGAAGCCGGGGGTGCTGATCGACGCAGACGCGACCGATCCGACTGCGATCGGCAATGCGGTCGCGGCGCTCGGCCAGGCAGCCTCCGACCTCAACCGCGACCTGCCGCCGATCCGGCAGGCCCAGCCGCAGACGCCGCCGTTTCAGTTCATCGTGCACGCCCGCTATAACCCTGAGCAGCTGACCGTGCTCAATGTCGTGCCAGGCCTCGTCTGCATCGTTTTGATGTTCTCGACCCTGTTCGTCACGACGATGGCGATCACCAAGGAGCGCGAGCGCGGCACAATGGAGAACCTGCTCGCGATGCCGGTCCGCCCTATCGAGGTGATGATCGCCAAGATCGCACCCTATGTCATCATCGGCTACATCCAGGTGCTGCTGATTCTGGTCGCGGCCTCGCTTTTCTTCGCCCTGCCGATTCGCGGCTCGGTTCCGCTGCTCCTCGGCGCGCTGGGCCTCTTCATCGCGTGCAATCTGGCGCTCGGCGTCACCTTCTCCACCGTTTCGGCTAACCAGATGCAGGCGGTGCAGCTCGCGCAGTTCACGCTGATGCCCTCGTTCCTGCTCTCGGGCTTCATGTTCCCGTTCCGCGGCATGCCCGTCTGGGCGCAGGTCATCGGCAACGTCTTTCCCACGACCCACGCGATGCGGATCGTGCGCGGCGTGCTGCTCAAGGGCAACGGCTGGAGCGAGATTGCGCCGGAGCTGTGGCCGATGGCGCTGTTTGCCATCGTTGTCATCGCCTTCGCGTCGTTCGTCTATCGCGAAACGCTGGACTGAGCCTCGATCGAGATCGCGCTTGATCGCGATCAACAACCGGATTGGCGGCTCCCGGTAGATTATAGTGGCCACCAAAAAAAGGAGTTTCCTCGTGAGCGAAACTGCTTTTGATGCCGTCGTCATCGGCTCGGGGCTCGGCGGGCTCACGGCTGCCGCGCTGCTCGCCAAGGCGGGGCGCAAGGTCTGCGTGATCGAGCGTAATCATAGCGTCGGCGGGGCCGCTTCGGCCTTCAGGACCGGCGCGCTGACGATCGAGCCCGCGCTGCATCAGACGGCCGATCCGCACGATCCGGGCGAACCCAAACATGCGATTCTGACGGAGCTCGGCCTCCTCGAGGAAATCGAGTGGATTCCGATTTCGCCGTTCTTCTCGGTGAAGGGAGGTCCGGTCGGCGAGACGTTCGATTTGCCGGTCGGGTTCGACGCCGCGCATCTGGCGCTGAGCTCCCGGTTCCCGAAAAGCAGAGACGGTTTCGCCCGGCTCCTCGGGGCGATGGAGCAGATTCATTCCGGCGTCGAACGCTTGACGAAAGCGGGCGAAACGCGCTCGCTCGGCCAGCTTTTCCGCGCAGGGGTTGGGTTGCGCGGTCTCGCCCGGGACTGGCGCGCCTCGACGGCGGACATTCTTCAGCGGCATCTCGGTGATGACGAGGCGGCGAAATTCGCGATCGCCGGCAACATCGGATACTACGCCGACGATCCGCGCCATCTGGCGTGGCCGTTCTTCGCCATGGCGCAAGGCGGATACCTCAAGGAGGGCGGCCGGTTCATCAAAGGCGGCTCGCGCGTCCTCTCGATGAAGCTCGCCAAGGTCGTGAGCAACGCTGGCGGCTCTTTGCTGCTCGGCCGCGACGCATCCGGAATCGATTTCGATGCGTCAGGTCACCCCGCGTTCGTGCGCCACGTCGACGCGAAGACCAGGGCCGACGAACAGCGCCTCGGCGCAAGGCAGGTCTTCGCCAATTGCGCCCCGCATGTGCTCGCGCACATGCTGCCCCCTGCGGAGCGGGCGGCGATCGAGCGCGCCTACATCGGCCGGGCGCTCTCAATCTCACTATTCTCGGCGCATTTCGGCCTCAGCGTCCCGCCGGCGAAACTCGGCCTTAACCGCTATAGCCTGGCGGTGCTCCCGGACTGGATGACCTCGCTCAGCCAGACGGCCGAATGCAGTCGGATGTTCGCCGCCGATCCGGGAAACCGCATGCCCTCATACGCCATCGCCAACTATGGCGCGATCGACAGCGGTCTCGGAGATGGGCCGGTCCTCGTCACTGTGGTCGGCGTCGACCGCTTCGACAACTGGGCCGCGCTCGCGCCGCAGTACGAAAAGGATAGGCGCGGGCGTTGGCTCGACGCCTTCCAGGCGGCGCTCGACCAAGAGTATCCGGGGTTTAGCGCAGCGGTCTCGGAGCGCATGTTCCTCAACGCGCGCTCGATGCACAATTTCATGAACACCCCCGGCGGCGCGGTCTATGGGTTTGCGCCTCGGCCATTCGAGCGCGGAATCTGGGCCGGAATCCCGCGCTCGCCGAAGACGCCGCTTCCGTCGGTCTACCTCGCCTCGTCATTCGCGGAGTCCGGCGGTTTCACCGGCTCAATGAAATCAGGCGCGGATGCGGCGCGGATGGCGATGAA
>Ga0116216_10001942_pt1 | contig 14016 bp, 12 predicted proteins | sample Sb_taG_11_FD_89696 | JGI IMG/M metagenome (GOLD analysis project Ga0116216, IMG submission 89696) | Peat soil microbial communities from Weissenstadt, Germany - Sb_50d_3_AS metaG | ecosystem: Environmental > Terrestrial > Soil > Wetlands > Peat | place: Germany: Weissenstadt | collected 2010-09-21
ATCTGGACGAGCGCTTCCCGCATCCGCCGCTGATGCCGATAGACCCGGTGACTCGGGCGCAGTTTCGCGTCGCACTGTATCGGGTGGAGCGCGACTGGTATGCCTTGGCGCGCGATATCGGGTCCGATCCGCAAAGCAAGACGGCCGCGCAAAGCCGCAAGGTCTTGAGCGAGGCGATTTGTGCCAGCGCCGAAGTTTTCAAGGCGAAGCCGTTTTTCCTCAGCGACGAGTTCTCGCTCGTGGATGCCAGCATCGCGCCGATCCTGTGGCGTTTGCCTCACTACGGCATAGAACTCCCCGCTCAGGCGCAGCCGATCGTCAAATACATGAACTCGATATTTGCGCGACCGACGTTCCGCCTTTGCTTGACCACCGCCGAACGGGCGATGCGAACTTGAAGCCGCGCCGACCTTACCTGCTGCGGGCGCTGCACGAATGGATTACCGACAGCGGCGAGACTCCGCACATCGCCGTGGATGCCTCGGCCGAGGGTGTGACCGTGCCGCGTCAATATGTCAAAGACGGCAAGATCGTGCTGAATGTGAGCTTTTCGGCGACCCAGATGTTGAAATTGGGCAATGACGTCGTCAGCTTCGAGGCGCGTTTCGGCGGCGTCGGATTCGCGGTGCAGGTGCCGGTGCGCGCGATATTGGGCATATACGCCCGCGAGACCGGCCAGGGCATGATTTTCCCCGAAGGCGATGCCGACCCCGATCCGACCGACGGCCCGCCCGCATCGCCCGGCAAGGCGACCCAGGGAGCTCCCGCGTCGAAGCGGCCGAAGCTCCAGGTGGTCAAGTAGCGCAAGCTCCTCACGCTGCGCGGAAGGCGTCTTTGACCCACTCGAGCTCGGGGGCGCGGTCCGGCAGCCCCTGCAGGCCGATGACGTCGAATCGCAGCAGGTGATCGCGCCATTGGGGCGCCGTCGCGAGCAGAAAGCGCGTGGCGCGTATGATCTTGCGCCGCTTGCGCCAGGTGACCGAAGCGAGCGCGCCGCCGTAGTCATGCCGGCTGCGCTGCCGCACTTCGACCACCACCAACACCTCGCCGTCGCGGCAGAGAAGATCGAGTTCTCCTCCCTTGCAGCGGACGTTGCGCGCGAGCACTTCGAGGCCGCGGGCGCTCAGGTATTCGGCCGCGAGCGCCTCGGCCGCGCCGCCGCGCCGCCGCCGCAATTGCCCGCGATCCGGTTGCCGTGCCATCGAACGCGAAGCTTGCGCGCGACCGAGTGCAGCGTCGCCGGCGCAATCTGTCGTGTTTGCACGGAAAAGGCGACCGGCGTTCTACAGGGCGGCCGGCACACCGTTGCGCAGCTGCACCCATTGCAACTCGCGGCGGATTCGATTGTGATCGTCCAGGAACAATTGGCCGGTCACTCCGGATAGCTCGTTGGTCTGGCTCAAGGTCTTGGCGCGCAGCGCCGGAATCAGGCGATAGGCGTCGAACCCAAAGGCATAGAGGCGGTCGCGCCGCGCGGTTCGCGTCGGCCATGCCGCGCGGACGCTGTCGCGAATTTGAACGGTCGCAGGGTCATCCGACACCATCCACGGCATGTCGGGAAATATCATCCCCTCGAGATTGACGTTGGCGCTGGGGTCGGGTTCGAAGCTGTCGGACGTCGCGTAAACGGGTATGTCGCTCGCGTAGTTGAATTTCAGCTGCGGCACGATCAGGCGCGCCGCGCCCGCGGTGTTGGCGGCAATGAACACGAAGTCGGCGTCCGTGCGGTGGGTCGTCGGCTCACCCTTGACGGCGTGCACCTGCAGGATTTGCTTGATGGTGTCGGAGAAATCGGCGCGCGTGGCTTCGTAGCGCCCGCTGGCCAGGAGCGAGCCGCCGTGCTGCGACAACTCGTCCGCAAAGGCCGCCTGCACGCGGTTGCCCCACTCGCCGTCCGCAATGATGGCGACCCCATTGAGCTTGCCGTCGGCCACGAGGCGGCGGGCGACGCGGCGCGCCTCGTCCTCCGGCAAGAGCGCGTATTGATAGAAGTTTGGCGTGGCGCTCGCCGAGTCGCCGAGAAAATTCAGCGCGAGCAGCGGCGTGCGGCCGGTGTTCAAGGGAGCGACAACGGCGACATCCTCCTTGGTGAGCGGCCCCACCACGAAAGCCGCGCCGTCGTCGATCGCCTGCCGATACGCAGCCGCCGCGGATTCGACCGCGACGTCGTATATTTTCAAGTGCGGGCGCGAGGCGGCATTCTGTTCCAAATAGGCCGCAATGAATCCGTCGCGCACCGCCACGCCGACCGCCTCGGCGCGGCCCGACAACGGCAGCAGCAGCGCGATTTGATCGGGAAACTGGCCGGCAACGGCAATGTAATTTTGTGCGGGATGATTTTGTGCGAGCGCAAGCACGATATCGTTGGCGGGATGCTGCGGGTACGACCGCTGCCAATTCTCGAGCGCGGCCGCGGCACGCGTGGGGTTGCGGGCCATCTCCACGTTGACCGGCCCGAGCGCAAGCCACCCGGCGACGATGGGGTCGGCCTTGGGCGGGGCTTTCAGCGATGCGCCGCTTTCGGCGGCGTGTTTGATCAGGTCGAACAGTTCCGTTCGGCTGGCGCGCAGCGCCGCGGTGTCCGTAAGATAATGTTCGCGCTCGACGAAGGCGCGCGTACCTTCCACCGGGTGGCCGGTCAGAAATGCGCCCTCGCCGCGCAGCCGCCAATAATTTTGCGCAAGCTCTGCCTGCGTGGGTACCGGTATGGTGTCCAATTCGTGAATTGCGCGCGCCCCGTCGTTCTCCGCCAGCGCAATTTCCGCGGCGACCAGAGCCCGGGATGCAGGCATCGTGGTGCGCGCCTCGGGCGCCGCCGCGAGCGCTTCCTTGGCCGCAGGCACGTTGCCCGCGATTACCCATTGCTCGGCGCTCAGCAGCTCGAAGTTGTCATGCTCAGTCGGCGTTTCTGCGGCGAGCTGCGCATAGGCGCGCGCGGCATCGGCGTATTTGCCTTCGGCAGCCAGACGCTGTGCCTGCGCTTGCGTGTCGGGGGCGGTCTCCGCGGTTTGCACCAGGCTGCAGGCGGCTGCGAGCAGCGATGCGGCGAGCACCGATGCCGCGAGCAGCGCGCAGAGCATCGGCCGTGGACGTCGGGAGATCACTGCCATACCCTGCATTCCTCGCTACCATATACGATCGCAAAGGGGATTATAGTGACAAACCAGCCCGCGGGTCGGCTCTACGTGGTGGCGACGCCGATCGGCAATTTGGGCGACATCAGTTCGCGCGCGCTTCATACCCTGCGCACCTGTGCCTTGATCGCGGCCGAGGATACGCGCCACACCGGCGGCCTATTGAAGCATTTCGGCATCCAAACGCCGATGGTGTCCTTGCATGATTACAACGAACTCAAACGATCGCCCGAGCTGGTCTCGCGGATGCAGAGCGGAGTCACGGTCGCGCTGGTGAGCGATGCCGGCACTCCGGGGGTCAGCGATCCGGGCTTCGAACTGGTGCGTGCGTGCGCCGCGGCCGGCATCGAGATCATCGCGGTTCCCGGGCCCTGCGCGGCCGTGGCGGCGCTGTCGATCGGCGCGTTGCCGACCGATCGATTTTGCTTCGAGGGGTTCCTGCCGGCGCGATCGGCGGCCCGCCGCGCGCGCTTGAATGAGCTCGTTGTTGAGCCGCGCACGCTGGTGTTCTACGAATCGCCTCATCGTGTGCAGGATATGCTCGAGGACTGCGCGCGGATTCTTGGGCCCGAGCGGCCCGCCGCGGCCGCGCGTGAGATCACGAAGGTGCATGAAACGCTGTATCGCGGTCCGCTCTCGCAGCTGGCGCTTCGAGCTGCTGCGGAGGCGGATTTTGCGCGCGGCGAAATCGTCTTGGTGGTTGCGGGCGCACCGCGCCGCGCCGGCCAACCGGCGGGGACAACCGGCGAACTGGACCGCGTGCTCAAGCCGCTGTTGTCGGAGCTGCCGCTCAAGCAAGCGGCTCGGCTGGCGGCGCAGATCGCCTCGGTGCGCGACAACGAGGCATACAAGCGGGCCCTGCAGCTCAAACAGGAAGCAGGCTCCTAGGGGAGGCGTGCTATGGTGCGCACCGGAGTCGGCCAGGCAGTCGCTGTGTGCGCGAGCACATGGAGGAAAGTCCGGGCTCCACAGGGCATGGTGCCAGGTAATGCCTGGGGGGCGCGAGCCCACGGAAAGTGCAACAGAAAGATACCGCCTAAGCGCCGCGAAAGCGGCGCCGGTAAGGGTGAAATGGTGCGGTAAGAGCGCACCGCGCTGGTGGCAACATCAGCGGCACGGCAAACCCCACCTGGAGCAAGACCAAATAGGGAAGCGAGCGGTGTTTTGGCCGCTACATGTGGCCCACATGGGCTTCCGGGTAGGTCGCTAGAGTTGCGCGGCGACGCGCATCCCAGAGGAATGGCTGCCCACGACAGAACCCGGCTTAACGGCCGACTCCTTTTTTAGGCGCTGCGCGCCACCTTTCAACGGCGTCGAAGCGACCCCGTTTGACGGCGGCTCGCTGAGCTCGCCGGGGAAAAAAGCGGCGAAAAATCAGGCACTGCGTTCGTCGTGAGAAAAACCTGCTAACAGATTGATTCGGAAGGACTCATGTGCTGCAGCGCGCCGCAGTTTCACAAATGTGACCTAAGTCACTGTTGTCCCGTGTTTTTTTTAACTTAAGCCGTTGACAGTGCGACACGGCGCTCCCTATAGTGGTGGCCGGTGGGAAAAAGTGGGAGAGAATGGGTCTCAAGACCCATCTAAGAATGTTCAGGGGTGCCAACAAGCTTACGCTCGATGCCAAGGGCCGGATGGTCATGCCGACCCGGTATCGCGAGCGGCTGCAGGAGCGTTGTGGCGGCAAGTTGGTCGTCACAGTGGATAAAGATCAATGCCTGCTCCTGTACCCCTTACCCGACTGGGAAGAGATCGAGCGCAAGTTGATGCGTTTGCCCACCTTGAATCCTCAAGCCCGGCGCTTGCAGCGGTTGATGGTCGGACATGCCACCGATTTGGAGCTCGACGGACACGGCAGGGTGCTATTGCCGCCGCAGTTGCGCGAGTTCGGTTCGCTGACGCGCGATGCCGTGCTCATCGGCCAGGGCGTGCGCTTCGAGTTGTGGGATGAAGCGCGCTGGAACGAGCGGCGCGACGAGTGGTTGGCGAGCGAAGAAACCGCAACCGATTTGCCGAGCGAGCTTGAAACGCTGTCGCTGTAAGCATTAGCGGGCGGGCGCGAGCGATGGGCGATTCGGCAGCGGGGCACACGCCGGTACTGTTACCACAGGCACTGGCCGCGTTGAAAATACGGGCAAGTGGCACCTACTTGGACGCCACTTTTGGGCGGGGCGGGCATGCAGGGGCGATTTTGGAGAAGCTCATCGCTGATGGCCGATTGCTGTGTCTCGACCGCGACCCTGTCGCCATTGTCGAAGCGAAGGCGCGCTTCGGCGCCGATCCGCGCGTCGCGATCTTTCGCGCGCCATTTTCCGCACTCGCGGCCTGCGCCGATCAGGTCGAACCCGGCCTCAAATTCGACGGCATGCTGTTCGATTTGGGAGTCTCCTCGCCGCAACTCGACGATCCCGCCCGCGGATTCAGCTTCATGCACGATGGGCCTCTCGACATGCGCATGAACAGGAATGAGGGTGCGAGTGCCGCCGACGTGGTCAACAGCGCTTCCGAAGCCGAGCTGATTCGCATATTCCGAGAATTCGGCGAGGAGCGGCAGGCGCCGCGCATCGCACGCGCCATCGTCGCCGACCGCCGATCCCGGCCGTTCGAAACCACGTCGCAGCTCGCGGGTATGATCGAGCGCGTCACGCGCGCCGCGCGCGGCGGCGAACGCCACAAGCACCCGGCGACCCGGGTGTTTCAGGCGCTGCGCATCCACGTCAATCGCGAACTCGCGGAGCTCGAAGCCGGACTCCAAGCCGCGCTCGAGCGCTTGGCGCCGCACGGACGGCTTGCCGTCATCAGCTTTCATTCGCTCGAGGATCGCATGGTGAAGCAATTCATGCGCCGCCATTCGCTCACCGATCCGATGTACGCCGGATTTCCGCAGATACCGGCGCATGCGCGCCCGAAGCTCCGATTGGTGGGCAAGTCGGTTCAGGCGGACCCGCAGGAAACCGAGTTGAACCTGCGTGCGCGCAGTGCGCGCCTGCGCGTTGCCGAACGTTTGAGCGGGGAGTTGGCCGCATGAGGATTCGCAAACTGCTGCCCGCGCTTCTGCCCGTATTGTGGCTCGCCGTGCTGGGCACCGCCGTGCAGGTGATCTACGCGCGGCACAACGCCCGCGACATGTTCGTGCGCTTGGAAAAACTCAACGCCGAACGCGATTCGCTCGAAATAGAGTGGGGTCGTCTGCAGCTCGAGCAGAGCTATTGGTCCTCGCATGCATTCGTCGAGCGAGTCGCCAATACCAAGCTGCAGATGAATTTGCCGCAAACTCGCGATGTTCGGATCGTGCGCCCGTGAAGCAGCGAGCGAGCGAAGGCGCATCCAAGGCGAACGGCTATCGCTGGCGCGCGACAGTGGTGCTCGGATTGGTGGTGCTGGCCGCCGCCGCGCTCGCGCTGCGCGCGGTCGAGCTGCAATTGCTCGATCACGGCTTTCTCGCCAAGCAAGGCGACGATCGATCGATGCGCGTGGTCAAGATCGCAGCGCATCGCGGCGCGATCACCGATCGGTCCGGCGAGCCGTTGGCCGTCAGTACGCCGGTCGACAGCGTGTGGGTCAATCCTCAGGAGTTGAACGACAATATCGACCAGCTGCCGAAGCTCGCCAAGGCCTTGAAAGAGGATCAACAATCGCTGGCGCGGCGCGTCACCAGCAATCTCGATCGCGAATTCCTCTACCTCGTTCGGCACATGCCTCCCGATCAAGCGGCGCACATCAAGGCCTTGGGAATTCCCGGCGTCTATTTGCTGCGCGAGTACCGGCGTTACTACCCGGCGGGTGAAGTCGCTGGGCATGTGATCGGATTCACCACCATCGACGACCAAGGACAGGAGGGCTTGGAACTCGGATTCGATCAATTGCTGAACGGCGATGACGGCGCCAAGCGCGTCATTCAAGATCTGTACGGGCGCTATGTCGAGAACGTCGAGAGCATTCGCGCGCCGCGGCCGGGACGCGATCTGGTGACGAGCATCGATCTGCGCATTCAGTATCTGGCGTATCGGGAGCTGAAGGCGGCGATGCAGGAATACCGCGCTCACGCGGGCTCCGTCATTGTCATCGACGTCGATACCGGCGAAGTGCTCGCCATGGTGAATCAACCCTCGTACAACCCCAACGATCGGGAGCAGCTCAAGGCGGGCCTGTACCGAAATCGCGCCGCCACCGACATTTTCGAACCCGGTTCCAGCGTCAAGCCGTTCATCATGGCGGCGGCGCTCGCCTCGGGGCAGTATCACCCAGACAGCGTGGTGGACACCTCGCCCGGGTTCTTCATGGTCGGCAACAAGATGGAGGAGGACGAGGAAAATCTCGGCGTCATCGATTTGGCGACGATTCTCGCCAAATCCAGCAACGTCGGCACCGCCAAGGTCGCGCTGTCGCTCAAGCCCGAACAGATCTGGAACACGCTGACCGGCTTGGGGCTGGGTCAGGTCACGGGCAGCGGCTATCCGGGCGAATCGGCCGGCTTGTTGAGCCATTATTCGCATTGGCGACCGGTCGGCATCGCCACTCTGTCGCATGGCTACGGGCTGTCGGTGACTCCGCTGCAATTGGCGCACGCCTACGCCACCATCGGCGCCGGCGGCATCAAGCGCCCGATCTCCTTCGAGCGCGTAAACGGGCCGGTGCCGGGCGAACAGGTGCTCGATCCCAAGGTGGCGCACGAGTTGGTGCAATTGATGGAGCATGTAGTCGAAAAGGGCGGCACCGCGACCCGCGCTTCGCTCATCGGTTATCGCGTCTCGGGGAAGACGGGCACCGCCTTCAAATCGATCGCCGGAGGTTATTCAACCGACCGCTACATGGCCGTGTTCGCGGGTTTGGTACCGGCGTCGCATCCGAAGCTCGCGACGGTCGTGGTGATCGATGAGCCCAACGGCGATTTGCACCAAGGCGGGCAGGTTGCGGCGCCGGTTTTCGCCAGCGTGATGTCCGGGGCGCTGCGCTTGATGGATGTGGCGCCGGATGATTTGCAGAATGTACCCGCGGCGAAGCTGGTGCAGGTCAGCGCAACGCCATGAGCGAGGGCAGCGTTACGCTCATGTGGCTCCTCGATGGCATCGCTGTCGTGCCTAAAACGGACACACAAGTCTTGGATATCACGCTCGACAGCCGCGAAGTACGCGCCGGCAGCCTGTTCCTTGCATTGCGCGGGGGCCGGTCGCATGGGCTTGAATTCGCCGCCGACGCCGCGGCGCGCGGCGCGAGCGCGGTGTTGTGGGAGTCCGGTCCCGGCACCGCGGCGCCGGTACTGCCGCCGGCGGTTTTCGCCGCTCCGGTTGCGGACCTCGGCAATCTGGTGGGCCGCATTGCCGATCGGTTCTTCGGCCGCCCGTCATCGCAGCTGCGCATCGTCGCGGTCACCGGTACCAACGGCAAAACCACCTGTGCGTACCTGATAGCGCAATGTCTCGAGCGGCTCAAATTCGACGCGGCATACATGGGTACGATCGGCCGGGGCCGAATCGGAGCGCTCGAGGTTCCGACCCATACCACGCCCGATGCAGTCAGCGTGCACCGCGCCCTTGCGGAGTTCAAATCGCAGGGCGTGCGCGTGGTCGCGATGGAGGTCTCCTCGCATGCGCTGGATCAGGGCCGGGTGGACGGCGTGCGTTTCCACTCGGCCGCGTTCACCAACCTGACCCGCGACCATTTGGATTACCACCCCTCGATTCAAGCCTACGGTGCGGCGAAGGCGCGGCTGTTCGAGGTTGAAGATCTGCAGCACGTCATCATCAATATCGGCGACACCTTCGGCCGCGAAATGGCGCGGCGCTTGGCCGGCCGTGCTGCGCTCACGGTGATTTGGATCGGCGACGGCGATGGCAACGCGGGGTGGCCGGCAGCGCATTCATTGCATGCGAGCGAGGTGTCGGTCGAGCGGCGCGGCGTGTCGATGTCGATCGACGGCAGTTTCGGCACGCTGCGCGTGAGCACTCAACTGCTCGGCCGCTTCAACGCAGAGAACTCGCTGGTGGTGCTCGGCTGCTTGCTGGCGCTCGGCGTCCCGCTCGCGGACGCGGCTTCGGCATTGGCGCAATGCTCGGCGCCGCCCGGCCGCATGGAGCTGATCGAGCCCCGCGTGCGCAGTAAGCCGTTGGCCGTGATCGATTATGCGCATACGCCGGACGCGCTCGCCAAGGCCTTGACCAGTCTGCGCGAACACTGCCGCGGCGCGCTGTGGTGCGTATTCGGTTGCGGCGGCGATCGCGATCCCGGCAAGCGGCCGATGATGGGCGCCATCGCCGACGAACTCGCGGACGAGATCATCGTCACCGACGATAATCCGCGCTGCGAAGATCCGCAGGACATCATCCGCAGCATCGCTGGCGGCATCAAATCGCACGGCGTGCGGGTGATCCACGATCGCGGCGCGGCGATCGCAGCGGCGCTCAACGAAGCCGGCGCGGGTGATGTGGTGCTCATCGCCGGCAAGGGACATGAGGATTATCAAATCTACGGCGCGACGCGCCGCAGCTTCAGCGATCGGCGCGAAGCGCTGCGCCATTTGGGGGCAGCAGCATGATCGGGCAGCCGCGATGAAGCGCACCTTGAGCGAGGCGGCCAAGACCGCCGGCGGCCGACTGATCGGCGATGACCGGCCCTATAGCTCGGTGTCCACCGACAGCCGCACGCTGATGGCGGGGGCGTTATTCGTCGGGCTGCGCGGACCGAAATTCGACGGTGCCGAATTCGTCGAGGCGGCTGCGGCGTGCGGCGCCGTCGGCGCCATCGTCGATCGGGCGCTGGCCGCGGTTTCGCTGCCGCAAATCGTGGTGCCGGACGCGTTGCGCGCTCTGCAGCAATTGGCGCAGTCGTGGCGCGCGGATTTTTCCAACCCGATCGTGGCGGTGGGCGGCAGCAACGGCAAGACCACGGTCAAGGGCATGACGGCGGCAATTCTCGCGCGCCGGGGCCCCTGCATGGCGACCCACGGCAACCTCAACAATCACATCGGCGTGCCTCTGACGCTGATGCGCTTGGAGCCCTCGCATCGCAGCGCGGTGATCGAGATGGGTGCGAATCGCATCGGCAACGTGGCCGAATTGGTGCGCCTCGCGCGGCCGACGGTGGGCTTGATCACCAACGCCGGCGCAGAACATCTCGAGGGTTTCGGCGATCTGGATGGTGTCGCCCGAGGCGAAGGAGAAATGGTCGCCGGGCTCGAATCGACGGCCACCGCGGTCATCAACGCCGACGACCCCTATGCGGGCTATTGGCGCAAGGTATCGACGGCCGGGCGCATCCACACCTTCGGAGTGCACGGCGGCGCGGATTTCATGGCGAAGAATACCGTCCAGGCGATCGAGCGCGGGGAATTTTCCACGCGATTCACTCTCGAGTCCCCGCTGGGCGCGCGCGCGATCACGCTCAAGGTCGGCGGTGCGCACAATATTGTCAACGCTCTGGGCGCGGCGAGCGCCGCGACCGCGGCCGGGGCATCCCTCGATGACATCGAGGCGGGGTTGGCCGATTTCCGTGCGGTTTCCGGCCGGCTGCAGCTCAAGGCGGGACTGCGCGACAGTTGGATCATCGACGATTCCTACAACGCCAACCCGAGTTCGGTGCGCGCCGGCCTCGAGGTGCTGCGCTCGATTCCGGGCACCACCTGGCTGGTGCTTGCGGACATGGCCGAGCTGGGCGAGCACACATCGGACAGCCATGCACACACGGGCAGCTATGCGCGGGTGTGCGGCGTCAAGCGTTTATTCGCTTTCGGACCCCAGAGTTCGCGGGCGGCCGAGACCTTCGGGTCCGGAGCGGAGTGGTTTGCCGACGTCGATTCGCTGATCCGCCGGCTGCAGGCGGAGCTTGCGCCGGGTGTCACGGTGCTGATCAAGGGATCGCGCATGAATCGCCTGGAGCGCGTGGTGCAGGCGATTAGCGCAGGAGCAAGCTGACCCCATGTTGCTTTATCTCTCGGAATATCTTGCGAGGAGCTATTCCGGCTTCCACGTGTTTCAGTATCTGACGCTGCGCGGCATTCTGGCCGCGATGACGGCGCTCGCCATGGCGATGTTCATCGGCCCGCGAATGATTGCCGCCTTGAACCGCTACCGGATCGGCCAGCAAGTGCGGACCGACGGCCCGCAAACGCACCTGCAGAAATCGGGAACGCCCACCATGGGCGGCGGGCTCATCCTGGTGTCGATGGTGTTCGGTACGCTGCTGTGGGCGGATTTGTCCAGCCGTTTCATCTGGGTGCTCGTCGGGGTGACGTCCGCGTTCGGCGGCATCGGTTTTTACGATGATTATCTGAAATTGGTGGTGGGGAACTCCAAGGGCCTGCCGGCGCGCTACAAGTATCTGGCACAGTCGGTAGCCGCCTTGTGCGCGGCATTCTGCCTGCACGCCCTGCATCAGTCGGCGGCCGAGACCTCGCTGTACGTTCCGTTCTTCAAGACCGTGGCGGTTCCGATGTCCACGGCGGGATTCGTCGCGTTCGCATACCTAGTCATCGTCGGCACCAGCAACGCTGTGAATCTCACCGATGGCCTCGACGGCTTGGCGATCATGCCCGCGGTGATGGTCGCCGCGGCGCTCGGGGTCTTTGCCTACGCCACCGGGAATGTCAAATTCGCCACCTACCTGCAGATGCCGTACATCACCGGCGTCGGCGAAGTGCTGATTTTCTGCGCCACCACGGTTGGTTCCGGTCTCGGATTCCTTTGGTTCAACTCCTATCCGGCGGAAGTCTTCATGGGCGATGTGGGCGCATTGGCCATCGGCGCCGCGCTCGGCACCGTTGCGGTGATCGTACGGCAGGAGATCGTGCTGTTCGTGATGGGCGGCGTGTTCGTGCTCGAGACGATCTCGGTGATGCTGCAGGTGGCCTCGTTCAAGCTCACCGGCAAGCGCATCTTTCGCATGGCGCCGCTGCATCATCATTTCGAGCTCAAGGGATGGTCGGAGCCCAAGGTGATCGTGCGTTTCTGGATCATCAGTTTCGTGTTGGTGTTGGCCGGTCTTGCCACCTTGAAGATCCGCTGATGGCAAGCGTAGTAGTCGGTGTCGGCAGGACAGGAGCTTCGTGCTTACGCTTTCTAGCGAAGCGCGGGATTGCCGTGTCGGCCACCGATACGCGCACAGCACCGCCGGGGCTCACCGAACTCGGTGGGCTCGCCAAGACGCTCGACATCCGCTTGGGAGGCTTCGATCTGTCGCTGCTGGAGGGCGCATCGCAGGTGTTGATGTCGCCCGGCGTATCCCTCGAGGAGCCGATCGCATCGCAGGCGCGGGCCCGCGGCATCGAGATATTGGGCGACATCGAGCTGTTCGCCCGGGCGGTACGCGCGCCGGTCATCGGCATCACCGGTACCAACGGCAAGAGCACGGTCACGAGCATGGTCGCATCGATGGCAGCCGCCGCCGGGCGGCGGGTGCTCGCCGGCGGCAATTTGGGTGTTCCCGCTTTGGATCTGTTGGAGCAGCCCATTCCCGACTTATATGTGCTGGAGCTGTCGAGTTTTCAGCTGGAAACCACTTCCTCGCTCGCGCTCAAGGCCGCCGTGGTTCTCAACGTCACCGCGGATCACATGGACCGCTATGCATCGATTGAAGCCTATGCGCGCGCCAAGGCGCGGATATTCGCCAAGGCGGCGACGATGGTGCTGAACGCCGACGATCCCCTGGTGGCGGCGATGCGCCGCGACGGGGCGCACGTCGTGACATTCTCCACGCAGCGAACCGACGTCGACTTCGCGCTGCTCTGCAACGGGGAGCGTACCGTGTTGGCGCGCCGCGGCGAGCCCTTGCTCGACACCTCGCGCATGAAGATCAGCGGACGGCACAACGCCGCCAACGCTTTGGCGGCGCTTGCGCTCGGAGAGGCGGCGGGATTGGAGCTACCCTCGATGCTCGTCGCGCTCGAATCCTTTCCGGGCCTGAAGCATCGTTCGGCGTGGATCGCCGATGTCGCGGGCGTGCGCTTCATCGATGATTCGAAGGGCACGAACGTGGGTGCGACCATCGCGGCGGTTTCGGGGTTGCGCGGACCGTTGGTGGTGATCGCCGGCGGGGAGGGCAAGGGCCAGGATTTCACGCCGCTCGCGCCCGTATTCAGCGGCAAGGTCAGGCACGCGGTGCTGATCGGCAGGGATGCGCCGGCGGTGGCGGCCGCGCTGCAAGGCCACTGCACGATCGAGCGGGCGGCGACGCTCGAAGCGGCGGTGAGCGCTGCCGCGGCCGCCGCACGGCCGGGCGAGACGGTGCTGTTGTCGCCCGCCTGCTCGAGTCTCGACATGTTTCGCGACTACGCTCATCGCGGCGAGGTATTCGCCGCCGCGGTACGCGCGCTCGCAGGGCCGCCGCCATGAACGCGACCACCATGTCCTACGGCATGCGTGCGCGGGAGCGGATGCCTTTCGCGTGGGACACCGTCACCCTCGGCCTGGTCGCCGCGCTGTTGCTGGTCGGTCTGATCATGGTGACCTCCGCCTCGATGTCGATTGCCGCCAAGGATCTCGGCGATCCGTTTTACTTTCTGGAGCGCCAGTTCCTCTTCGGCTTGGTCGGCGTGCTGTGCGCCTGGGTGCTCACGCGCGTGCCGGTGCGTTTGTGGGACAAGTACAGCCTCGCGCTATGTCTGTTCGGGCTGATGCTGCTGCTTTTGGTGCTGATTCCGGGGCTCGGCGCCACGGTCAATGGCGCACGGCGTTGGATGCGCCTCGGCCCCATGAATTTCCAAGTGTCCGAACTCGCCAAGGTGCTGGTGTTGACCTGGGTGTGCAGCTACTGCGTGCGCAAGCGTACCGAACTCGAGCAAACCTTCGCCGGTCTCGGCAAACCGGTCGGATTGTTGGGGGTCGCGGCGCTGCTGCTGCTGCTGGAACCGGACTTCGGCGCCGCCACCGTCTTGTTCGCCACCGGCTTC
>Ga0116216_10001944_pt1 | contig 14008 bp, 10 predicted proteins | sample Sb_taG_11_FD_89696 | JGI IMG/M metagenome (GOLD analysis project Ga0116216, IMG submission 89696) | Peat soil microbial communities from Weissenstadt, Germany - Sb_50d_3_AS metaG | ecosystem: Environmental > Terrestrial > Soil > Wetlands > Peat | place: Germany: Weissenstadt | collected 2010-09-21
GTGGAGTGCGTGAACGTCGAGCACGAGGAGGTCGTGCTGATCCCGCGCTGGGTGCAGTGCGAGCGCGTCACGTTCAAGTATGGGCTCGGCCAGGAGTTCATCGACGTTCTCCAGACCCTGCACAAGCTTGGCCTGGACTCGACCGAGCCGGTGAGCGTGCGCGGGCAGCAGGTGGCGCCGCGTGATGTGGTGGCGGCCGCGCTGCCCGACCCGGCGACGCTCGGCGAGCGCATGACCGGACGCACGTGCGCCGGCACCTGGGTCACGGGGACCGGTGTGGACGGCGGCGGGCGCTCGACCTACCTGTATCACGTGGTCGACAACGAGACGACGATGCGCGAGTACGGCAGTCAGGCCGTGGTGTGGCAGACGGCGGTCAACCCGGTGGTGGCGCTGGAGCTGCTGAACGAGGGGACGTGGCGGGGCACGGGCGTGCTCGGGCCGGAGGCGTTCCCACCGGGGCCGTTTCTAGACCGCCTCGCGGAGCTCGGCTCTCCGCACGGCCAGCAGGAGCTGCCGAGCTGACCGGCGTTCTCCCGTGGCCGGTGCGCTGCGCGTGCCGTCCCTAGAAGTCCACACGCGCCGGTGTCGGCTCGGTCGGCGGCGGTTGCTCGAGCAGCCCGGGGGGCGCGGTTTCCCGCTTGCGCGAGAAGTACTCACGGAAGACCGGCCGCGATGCAAGCATGACGATGCCGCCGAGGACCATGCCGCCGATGCCCATCCACAGCGGCAACGTGATGCCCAGGATCGGCTTCGACGAGACGTTTTCCGCGTGGCCGTAGTAGACCGCTGCCTTCACCCCGATCCCGAACAGCATCAGCCCGCCGAGGAGCGGGCCGAGGCCCAGAAGCAGGAAGTTGCGTGCGCTTTCCATCAGGTCGTGACGGTAGTAGAACCCGCAGGCGACGCCTGTGAATCCGTAGTAGAAGCAGATCGGGAAGCCGATAGCGGTGAGCGAGTCTTCGAGCACGCTCGAGGAGAGCAGCAGCAGGACGATCGTGATGATGATCGAGAGCGCGCCGAAGCCGAGCGTCGAGACGGTCGGGGTCAGATACCGTTTGTGGACGCGGGACAGCAGGCTGGTGACGGCTTTCCAGTGCGCCATGGACAGCGTCGTGCGGGCGGTCGGCAGGATCGTCGTCTGCGTGGAGGCCGAGGCCGAGGTGAGCACCGCGATGATCAGCAGCTTGTCGAGTGTGCCGCCGAGCACACCCGTTCCGAGCGCGTTGAGGACATCTTCCTGGTTCGCTTCGTTGGTCAGGAAGCCGACGCCGTGGAAGGACTGGGCGGCCGCCGTGACGACGACGTAGATGAGCACGAGCAGGATCGTCGAGACGACCGCCGCCTTGCCCGGGCCCTCTGCCGGGTCCTCGGACTCCTCGTTGACCGCTACGCCGGAATCCCAGCCCCAGTAGATGAAAACCGCGAGCAGCAGCGCGACGACCAGGTCCGAGAAGTTCATCGCGAACGGATTGATCCAGGAGAGCGACGGCTTGATCGAGCCGGCCGGGGGATGGCTGCCGTAGACCTTGACGAAGGCCACCACCGAAAAGAGCCCGAGGATAAACACCTCAGCGCCTAGCAGTACCTGCTGGATGCGCGCCGAGAGCTCGATGCCGCGATAGCAGATCCAGGTCATGATCGCGATCCACAGGACCGCGGCGACGATGATGGCCGCTTTGGATTCCCCGAGTTCGGTGAAGCCGAAGAGCTTGAACGTGTAGATCGCTGCAATCGCCGACAGTGAGGCCATCACGATCAGATCCGCGAGGAAGATCGCCCAGCCGTTCAGCCAGCCCGTCACCGGACCAAACGCGCGTGTGACCCACGCGAACGTGGTGCCCGCGTCCGGGTCGGCGCGGTTGAAGTATTTGTAGGCCGACGCGACCAGCAGCATCGGCAGGAATGCGACGAGCATCACCGCGGGCGCGTGCACGCCGATGCCCTTGACTGCCACGATAAAGCCCAGCGTTGCCGCCATCGAGTACGCGGGAGCCGTCGAGGCGACCCCGATCACGATATTCGAGATGTAGCCGATCGCGCCCTTTTTCAGGCCCTTGTCCATCACTCCCGACCGCTCAGGCGCTCCGGGTGCCGCTGCTTCGATGGTGGCCATCGCTGACGCTCCTCTCTGTATCCCGCCGCCCGCCCGATCGGCCTGCCGCAGCGGTTGTGACAGAAGTGACATTACGTCGTATGTCGACCCGAGCACAAGGGGCGCGATTCCCAAAACGTACGAACCATTTTGTACATCTCGTACAATGGGTGGAGAGGTTGTTGAACGGGCAGCGCCTTGAGCTAGACATGTTGGCGGAGTACGGTTGTCCTTAGTGTCCAGCTGAAAGCAATATGTGTCCAAGAGGAGGGTGCGATGGCGATCACATCGACGAGCACGGGTCCAAGCACCGGCGAGGACCGATCGGCGACCGAGCTGCAGCAGCTCGCCAAGCGCCACCTGTGGATGCACTTCACGCGCATGGGCGTCTACGAGGAAGGGGCAGACGTGCCCGTGATCGTCCGCGGCGAGGGCTGCTACGTGTATGACGAGCACGGCAAGCGATACCTAGACGGGCTCTCGGCGCTGTACTGCGTGAACGTCGGCCACGGGCGCGCCGAGCTGGGCGAGGCGGCGGCGCGCCAGGCCGCGGAGCTCGGGTTCTACACCAACTGGAGCTACGCCCACCCGCGCTCGATCGAGCTGGCCGCGCGCATCGCGGCGCTGGCGCCGGGAGACCTGAATCGGGTGTTCTTCGCCTCCGGGGGCTCTGAGGCGGTCGAGTCGGCGTGGAAGCTCGCCAAGGCCTACCACCAGGCGCGCGGCGAGCCCCGCCGGCACAAGATCGTCTCACGCTACCTCGCCTACCACGGCACGTCGATGGGCGCGCTCACGGCAACCGGCCTGCCCGCGCTGCGCGAGCCGTTCGAGCCGCTGACGCCTGGTGGCCGCCACGCGCCGAACACCAACTCCTACCGCTGGAAAGAGGACCGCGATCCGCTGTGGGCCGCGGACGCGATCGAGGAGGCAATCCTGTTCGAGGGGCCGGCGACCGTGGCCGCGGTGATCCTCGAGCCGGTGCAGAACGGCGGCGGCTGCTTCGTGCCGCAGGACGGCTACTTCCAGCGCGTGCGCGAGATCTGCGATCGCCATGGGGTGCTGCTGATCTCCGACGAGGTGATCTGCGCGTGGGGGCGCATCGGTTACATGTTCGGTTGCGAACGCTACGACTACGCGCCCGACATGATCACCACCGCCAAGGGCATCACCTCGGCGTACGCGCCGCTGGGCGCGGTGATCGCCTCAGACCGGATCGCTGAGCCATTCCTGCACGGTAACGCGATCTTCAACCACGGGTTCACGTTCGGCGGGCACCCGGTCGCGTGCGCGATCGCGCTGGCCAACATCGATGTGCTCGAGCGTGAGGATCTGTGCGGGCGAGTACGCGCGAACGAGGGCCGCTTCCGCGAGATGCTCGAGGGACTGCGCGATCTGCCGATTGTCGGCGACGTGCGCGGCGCCGGCTACTTCCAGGCGATCGAGTTGGTCAAGGACAAGGAGACGAAGGAGACGTTCGACCACGAGGAGGCGGAGCATCTGTTGCGAGGGTTCCTCTCTGGCGAGCTGTATCGACGTGGGTTGATCTGCCGGACCGACGATCGCGGCGATCCGATCGTCCAGCTCTCCCCGCCGCTGATCGCGGGGGAGGAGCAGTTTCTGGAGATCGAGTCGATCCTGCGTCCGGTGCTGAGCGAGGCCTCGGAATGGATGGCGAGATGGAGCTCACAGTCGAGAGCCTGATCGGCGAGCTGGGACTGGAGCTCGCCAGTGGGCAGGGCTCGGCAAGCGCGCACGTGCGCTGGGTGCACATCACCGAGCTAATCGATCCGACGCCGTGGCTGAAGGGTGGTGAGCTGCTGCTCACCACCGGCATCCAGCTCGACAGCCCCAGGACCCAGCACGAGCTGGTCGATCGTCTGGTTGAGCACGACATTGCGGGCCTCGGATTCGGCACGGGCTTCGCCCACAAGAAGCTGCCGGTCGCGCTCGTGAACGCCGCGCGCAAGCGCGAGTTCCCGGTGTTCGAGGTTCCCTACGAGTTGCCGTTCATCGCGATCACCGAGCGCGTGTTCGCGCAGCTGGTCGACGAACGGTATGAGATGCTGCAGCGCAGCATGGCTGGCGACGTGCTCGCCGAAGCCCTGACGGGCAACCTCTATCCTGAAGAGCTGCAGGGGAAGCTGCGGCCGTTCGGGATCGGCGAGCAGGCGGCGGTGCTGGCGTTCTCGGTGGCGGACCCGGCGACGGGGGCGCCGCTGCTGGAACGGGCGCTCACGCGCGCGGAGGTGCACAGCCTCGTTGCGATCCGGGCTGGCCTCTTGTGCGCGGTGATCGACATCGACGGCGTCGAGCCCGATCCGATCGAGCTCGCGCAGCGCGTCCGCACAGAGCTTCAGGCGCGCCTGGGGGAGGTTCGCGCCGCCGCCAGCCGCCCGGCGGCGACCCACTCGCTGCGGTTGAGCTTCCACGAGGCGCGCTGCGCGCTGGAGGCCGCCCGGCTGCGCAACGGGGAGACCTCGGAGGTGGTCGCCTCATACCGGGATCTCGGCGCATTCCAGCTGCTGCTGTCGCTGCAGGACGACGACGCGCTGATGTCCTACTGCCGCGGCGTGCTCGGCCCGGTCGAGCAGGGCGAGGGCGAGTACGGCGATGAGCTGCTGCGTTCGCTGGACGTGTTCATCGAGAACAACGGCCACTGGGAGAAGGCAGCCAATGCGCTGTACTGTCACCGGCACACGTTGCGCTACCGGATCAGGCGCGTCGAGCAGCTGACGGGGCGCGATCTGAGCAGCGCGCGCGACCGCATCGAGTTCTGGCTGGCGTTGCGCGGAAGGGAGCTCGCGCGATGAGGATCGGGGTCCCTACCGAGATCAAGCCCGACGAGTACCGCGTCGCGCTCACCCCCGCGGGGGTGCGCGAGTGCAGCGCGCGTGGGCACGAGGTGCTGATCCAAGCCGGCGCCGGGGAGGGCAGCGCGATGGCCGATGATCAGTTCGCTGCGCAGGGCGCGCGGATCGTGCCCGACGCGCGGGCGGTGTTCGCCGAGGCTGAGCTGGTGCTGAAGGTCAAGGAGCCTCAGCCGGTCGAGGTGGAGATGTTGCGCGAGGGCCAGACGCTGTTTACCTACCTGCACTTGGCGGCCGAGCCGGAGCTCGCGCGAGGCCTGATGGCGTCGGAGGCGACGTGCATCGCGTATGAGACGGTCGAGGACAGGGAGGGACGATTGCCGCTGCTGGCGCCGATGAGCGAGGTCGCGGGCAAGATCGCCACGCAGGCGGGCGCGTTCATGCTGGAGAAGCCACTCGGGGGACGAGGGATACTGCTGGGTGGGGTGCCGGGGGTGGCGGCGGCGACGGTGCTCGTGATCGGCGGCGGCGTCGTGGGCATGAACGCGGCGATCATCGCGATCGGCATGCAGGCCGACGTGTTCGTGTTCGATCGCTCGATCGACCGGCTGCGCGAGCTCGAAGTCGCGTTCGCCGGGCGCGCCTCGACCGTGTACTCCTCTACGCTTGCGATCGAGGAGATGCTGCCGCTCGCCGACCTCGTCATCGGCGCGGTGCTCGTCCACGGCGGGCGCGCTCCGCATGTTGTGACGCGCGAGCAGCTCGAGCTGATGAGGCCCCATGCCGTGCTCGTGGACGTGTCGATCGATCAGGGCGGGTGCTTTGAGACCTCGCGCCCGACCACCCACTCGGAGCCGACGTTCGAGGTCGCGGGGATCACCCACTACTGCGTGACGAACATGCCGGGCGCGGTGCCGATCACCTCGACGTACGCGCTGACGAACGCGACACTGCCGTATGTGCTGGCGCTGGCGGATCGGGGGCCGCAGGGCGCGATGGCCGCTGACCCGGGGCTGCGTTTAGGGCTGAACGTGCAGGGCGGCGAGATCACCCATCCAGCGGTGATCGAGGCGCTCGCCGGGATCGAAGTCGAGGCTGCGGGCTCGGGCTCGCCCGACGGCGCGGGCTCCTCCTCCGAGGCTCCGGGCTCGGCCGACGGCGCAGGAGCGGGACGGCTGGCGCGGGCCAGGCAAACGAGGACCTGAACGAGAGGACGGCATGGCGACCACGACGGGGGCATTGAAGAATTTCATCGACGGGGAGCTCCTCGCCTCCGACGGCGAGAGCGAACCGGTCCTGAACCCGGCCACCGGAGAGGAGCTGGCGCGGGCGCCGAAGTCGACCGCCGAGGACGTCGATCACGCGGTTAGGGCCGCGCGCGGGGCGTTCGCCACGTGGTCAACGACGACACCCGCCCAGCGGGCGCAGGCACTGCTTGCGCTGGGCGATCTGGTGGAGGAGCACGCGGAGGAGGTCGCCCGCATGGAGGCGCTGAACGCGGGCAAGCCGATCGCGGCCGTAACGAACGACGAGATCCCCGTGATGGCCGACAATCTGCGCTTCTTCGCCGGCGCCGCGCGCTGCCTGGAGGGCCGGGCCGCGGGCGAGTACATGGAGGGGTACACCTCGTTCACGCGCCGTGAGGCAGTGGGGGTTATCGGGCAGATCACGCCGTGGAACTACCCGCTGATGATGGCGATCTGGAAACTCGCCCCCGCCATCGCGGCGGGGAACACGGTCGTGCTCAAGCCCGCGGAGACCACTCCGATGAGCACTCTGAGGCTCGCCGAGCTGGCCGCCGACATTCTGCCCAAGGGCGTGCTCAACGTCGTGACCGGACCAGGCGAGCCTACCGGGGAGGCGCTGATCGGCCACCCGGATGTGGACATGGTCGGGTTGACCGGCTCGGTGGACACGGGCAAGCACATCGCACGCACCGCCGCCGACACGCTCAAGCGGGTTCACCTCGAGCTCGGCGGCAAGGCGCCCGTGGTCGTGTTTGACGATGTGAGCCTGGACAGCGCCCTGGAGACGATCGCCGGCACCGGCTATTACAACGCTGGTCAGGACTGCACCGCCGCGACGCGGGTGCTGGCCGGGGCGAAGGTCTATGACGACGTCGTCGCCGGCCTGGCCGAGCAGGCGCAGGGTCTGGTGATCGGCGACACGCTTGCGCTCGATACGACGCTCGGGCCGGTCAACTCCGCACGTCAGCGCGAACGCGTGGAGGGCTTCCTGCAGCGCAGTCCCCAGCGCGCGGAGATCGTCACCGGTGGGCGGGCGCCCGAGAGGCCGGGCTTCTACCTGGAGCCGACGGTCGTTGCCGGCCTGGAGCAGGGGGACGAGATGATCCAGCGCGAGATCTTCGGTCCGGTGATCACGGTGCAGCGGTTCGCGGACGAGGAGCAGGCGATCACGTGGGCTAACAGCACGCGCTATGGACTGGCCTCCTCGGTGTGGACCAGGGACGTCGGTCGCGCGCTGCGCGTGTCGAGGGCGCTGCGGTTCGGGTGCGTGTGGATCAACGACCACATCCCGCTCGTTTCCGAGATGCCCCACGGCGGCTTCAAGGAGTCCGGGTATGGCAAGGACCTGAGCGTGTACTCGCTTGAGGACTACACAGTGGTCAAGCATGTGATGGCCAACCTCGAATAGGTGGGCAACTTGCAGAAGCCCCGCTGGAAGGCTGCTACGGTGGCCCTACCGGGTGGCGAGGTCGCCCGCGAGGTTCTCGGTCTTTGTTGGCGCTCACAGGGTGCGGATGGGGTCAGTCGAATCTCCATCCGCAGCGGCGGCCATGAGGCCGCCAGAAGGAGCATCAACACATGCAACATGAAACGTTCGCCGATCTCGGCGTGTCCGAGATCGTCACAACCGAGCTCGCGGCACGCGGGATCGCCACACCATTCGCCGTTCAGGCGATGGTCATCCCCGACGTGCTCGCCGGACACGACGTGCTGGCGCAGTCTCCGACCGGCTCGGGCAAGACGCTCGCGTTTGGTGTCCCGCTGGTCGAACGACTGCACGGCAGCAACGTGCGGCCCTCGGCGCTCGTGCTGGCGCCGACACGCGAGCTGGCCTCGCAGATCGTCGATGACCTGCGCGAGATCGCGCATGCGCGGGCGCTGTCGATCGCGGCTGTCTACGGCGGCGCGGGCATCGTCAAGCAGGCGCGCCTCGCCGCGCGCGCCCACATCCTCGTCGCCACGCCGGGGCGGCTACTCGATCTGATCGACCGGCGCGACGTATCGCTTCACCGCGTCAAGCTGCTCGTGCTCGACGAGGCCGACAGGATGCTCGACATGGGCTTCAAGCCGGTCGTCGACCGGATCGTCAAGATGTGCGCGCGTGAGCGCCAGACGCTGCTGTTCTCCGCCACGCTTCAGGGTGAGGTCGGGCGCATCGCCAAGGCCTACACCTCCAACCCGCGCCGGCACGAGCACGCGCACTCCGAGGAGCGCAAGGGAGACGTCGAGCACCGCTTCGTCACGGTTGCTCACGAGGGCAAGGTCGCGCGCCTGGTATCCGAGCTGGGCGAGCCAGAGCGCGGACGAACGCTCGTGTTCGTGCGCACCAAGCGCGGCGCCGACCGGCTCGTCAAACGACTGGCGAGCAACAGCGTGAGGGCCGTGGCGATGCACGGCGACAAGTCACAGGGACAGCGCGAGCGCGCGCTCGCGTGCTTCGAGTCCGGTGCTGTGGACACGCTCGTGGCGACGGATGTCGCCGCACGGGGGATCGACGTGGCGGGGATTACGCACGTGATCAACTACGACATGCCGGGCACGCGCGAGGATTACGTGCACCGCATCGGACGCACCGCTCGCGCGGGCGCCAGCGGGGTGGGTGTCACGCTCGTGACTCACGAGCAGGCCCGCGAGCTGTCGGGCATGGTCAGCGGCCTGGGGTTGCATCGCGAGCTGGAGCTCGGCGGCCTGCCGAGCGATTCCACGCGCCGCCAGGCGGCGCATCGGAGCGTGTCTCGGCGTGGTGGGCGAGCACCTGGTAGATCGAGGTGAACCCGGTCTGAAAGCCGTTGCGGGCTGCACGCAGGTAAAGCCGCCACACCCGTAGGCGCTCGCCTCCGGCGAGGCACTCGGCCTGCGCGCGGTTTGCGTCCAGACGGTCGATCCAGACGGATAGCGTGTCGATGTAGTCCTGCGCGAGTCCCTCGACATGGTCGGTGACGAATCCCGCGCGCTCGAGCGCGAGTGCAATGCGGGAAAGATGGAGGGGAGCGGCGTCGGGGAAGACGTAGCGCTCGGAGAACGGCCCCGCCTCGGGGTCGCCATGGCGCAAGCGGGCGATGCCATGGTTGAGCAGCCGCCCGCCCGGGTCCAGCAGCCGCGCGAGCACACGCGTGTACTCATCGATGCGGTTGGCCCCGACGTGCTCGACCATACCAATGCTCGCGATCGCGTCGAACTTATCGGTGCTCACCAGGTCGCGATAGTCACACAGGCGAATCTCGACACGATCCTGCAAACCCGCCTTCGCCACGCGCCGGCGCGCGAGCTCCGCCTGATTTGGTGAGATGGTGATTCCCACGGCATGCACCCCGTGGCGGGCGGCGGCGTGCAGTACGAAGCTGCCCCAGCCACAACCGACGTCGAGGATGCGCTCACCCTCTTGCAGGCTCAGCTTCTGGCAGATCAGCTCGCGCTTGGCCAGCTGTGCATCCTCGAGCGTGTGCGCGCCTCGCGAAAAGACGGCGCAGCTATAGGTCATCGAGGCGTCGAGGAACAGCTTGAAAAACTCGTTGGACACGTCGTAGTGGTGGCGCACGGCGCGCTCGTCACGCTCCCGGCTGTGGCGACGACCGCGCGGGCGAAGCTCGCTGGCGGGGATTCGCGGCGGACGCGTCAGGCCACATGCGCGCACCGCGGCCAGAGTCAGGCGCGCACGCGTCGCGCGGTCGATCGGGGGCGCCTGGAACGTGTCGAGCAGCGCGATCACGCGATCGAGATCGTCGGCCTCGAGCTCACCCGCCGCGTATGCCCGGCCCAGACCCAGCTGTCCGGGAGCGCGCAGCAGGTGCGCGACCGCGGCGGGAGAGTTCACCGTCAGTACAGGGCCGCCCGCGACCGTGGGGGCCAGCTCCGAGCCGTCCCAGAAGCGCAGGGCAAACGGGCGCGCGGGGAGAGCACGCTCGAGCTCGCGGCGCAGCGGCTCAGGCTGGGAGAACAACGCTCGGGTCATCTGGTGTGCTCGCTCGGGTCGTTGTGGTATGCGGATGCCCGCATGACAGAGCCAGCCTAGGCCAAATCATGGCTACGCAGTCCGCTGGTCGCGCTGATAACTTGCGCGCAAGCACCATGGACGAAGACCATATTCCCGGCGGCGACCCGGACATCAACCGGCCCGGGCCAGACGACATCCAACCCGCAAGCAACGAGACGCTTGATCGTGTGTTGACGGGGCTCATCACGGTCCTGCCGATCGTTGCGCTGTTCTTCGTCGGCTGGCAGCTGTGGGACGGGCTGCTGCACCCGTCCGACCTGGTCGTGTTCGTGATCATGTACCTGCTGACCGGGCTTGGCGTGACCGTCGGGTTCCACCGACTATTCACCCACCGGAGCTTCAGGACCTCGCCCGCGCTACGCGGGGTGTTCGCCGTGCTGGGGTCGGCCGCGATCGAGGGCCCGGTCATCTCCTGGGTGGCGGACCATCGCAAGCACCACGCGTTCTCCGACCGCGAAGGAGATCCGCACAGCCCGCACGTCGACCATGGAGTCGGCTGGCGCGGGGCGCTGCGCGGACTCGCCCATGCGCACGTCGGCTGGCTGTTCATCCACACCCAGCGCGGCTCGCGCGAGCGCTACGCACCTGACCTGATCGCGGACCCCGTCGTGTCATTCGTGGACCGCACCTTCTTCATTTGGACCCTCGCCGGTCTGGCTGCTGCGTTCGGGCTCGGCTACGCGATCGGCGGCTCGCTGCGCGCGGGTCTGACGGGCCTGTTGTGGGGCGGCGCTGTGCGAATGCTCGTGTTGCATCACATGACCTACTCGATCAACTCGCTGTGTCACTTCTTCGGACGCCGCGACTACGCCACGGGGGACCATTCGCGCAATCTGTTGTGGCTGTCGCTGCCGACGTTGGGTGAGGCCTGGCACAACAACCACCACGCGTTTCCGACTTCCGCCAGCCACGGTCTCAGCTGGCGCCAGCCCGACATCTCCGCGCTCGTGATCGGCGCGATGGCCCGTGTGGGACTGTGTTGGGATGTGGTCAAGGTGCCCGAGGAGCGCCGCGCTGACAAGCGCTGCGTGACCGCTTAGGGATCGGGATCTGCTGAGCGGTTGGGACATCCTGTGCGTGTGCGCTCCCAACCCCGGGCCGTTGACGCTGGCGGGAACAAATACATGGGTCGTGGGCCGAGGACCGGCGTGGGTCGTCGATCCCGGCCCGCTGATCGAGGCGCACGTGGAGCGCGTGTGCGCGGCGATCGAGGATCGCGGCGGGCTTGGTGGCGTCGTGCTCACACACGACCATGCGGATCACTCCGAAGCCGTGCCGGAGCTGCTGGCCCGCTATCCCGCGCCGCTGGTGGGCGGGCGCGGCGAGGTCGATGTGAAGCTGCGGGAGGGCGTGCGAGTCGGGCCGTTTGACCCGGTGGCCACCTCGGGACACTCAATCGATCATTTTGCGCTGATCTCAGGTGGTGCGTGCTTTACCGGCGATGCCGTGCTCGGCGAAGGCAGCGTCTTCATCGCCCCGCATCGAGGCGCGATGTCCGACTACATGCTCGCGCTGACTCGGCTGCGCGAGCGCAAAGACTTCAGTGTTCTCTGTCCCGGCCACGGCCCGATCGTGCGCGACGCCGACGGCAAGCTCGGTGAGTACATAGAGCATCGGTTAGAGCGCGAGCGCAAGCTGATGGACGCGCTCGAGCAGGGCCTGCGCACCGAAGGAGGGCTGCTCGACGCGGCTTGGCCGGAGGTGCCACAGCAGATGCGCCCGCTGGCAAGCGTCACGCTGGCAGCGCACCTGGACAAGCTCGAGGACGAGGGGCTCCTGCCCGCCGGAGTGCAGCGGCCCACGTTGGAGGGCTTTGAGCAGTGAGCTCACGTGCCGGTGCCACCCACTCGGATCCCGATGCGGGCGGTGGGCGGTCGTCCCCGGGTTTGGTCGGGGCGAACGCCACTTCAATCGACTCTCCCTTCCCGCCGATCGCCGACTACGGGTTCCTGTCTGACTGTCACACCGGCGCACTCCTCGCCACGGACGGGTCGATTGAGTGGATGTGCCTGCCCCACTTCGACTCGCCGTCGGTCTTCGGTGCGATGCTCGACCGCGGCGCCGGCAGCTGGAGGGTCGGTCCCTACGGCGTCTACGTACCGGCCGGTCGGCGCTACATCCCGGGCACCAACATCATCGAGACGACCTGGATGACCCCGCAGGGCTGGCTGCGGGTGGTGGAGGCCCTGACGATCGGTCCGTGGCACGACAACAAGGAGGGCTCGAGCCACACGCGTCCGCCGACCGACTACGACGCCGACCATCTGCTGGTGCGGATCGTCGAGTGCATCCAGGGGCAGGTCCAAGTCGAGATCGTGTGCGAGCCCATGCTCGACTACGGGTCAACTCCGGCGAAGTGGAGCTTGGTTGACACCGGCGCCGAGGGTGGCTGCGCGGTGGATTGCGAGATAGATGCTTCCGAGGAGATGGATGCTTCCGATGGTCACACCGCATTTCGTCTGTTCAGCGACATGCGCTTGGGCATCGAGGGCAATCGCGCGCACGGCCGCCACACGATGAGCGAAGGCGAGAAGCGCTTCTGCGCGCTCTCCTGGACCGAGGGGCTGGGCGGGCCGCGCACGGCCGAGCAGGCCGAGGAGCACATGGAGCGCACCAGCCACTTCTGGCGCACGTGGCTGGCGGAAGGCACCTACCCCGACCATCCGTGGCGCTTTCACCTGCAGCGCTCAGCGCTGGTGCTGAAGGGGCTGACGTTCATGCCCACCGGTGCGCTCGTGGCGGCCCCGACCACCTCGCTGCCGGAGACGCCCCACGGCGAACGCAACTGGGACTACCGCTACTGCTGGATGCGCGACGCATCGTTCACGCTGTGGGCGCTGCACGCCCTGGGCCTGAACTGGGAGGCCGACGACTTTGTCCAGTATGTCGCCGACATGGAGCGCAACGAGGACGGCTCGCTGCAGATCATGTACGGGATCAAGGGCCAGAAGGACCTCAGCGAGTCCACCCTCGACCACCTCAAGGGCTACGAGGGTGCGCGTCCGGTGCGGGTCGGCAACGGCGCGTATGACCAGCGCCAGAACGATGTGTATGGAGCGGTGCTCGACTCGGTGTACCTGCATTCCAAGCGGCGCGACCACATCCCGGAGCGGCTGTGGCCGGTGCTGAGCGACCAGGTGCACTGCACCGAGCGCGTGTGGAAGCAGCCCGACCAGGGCATCTGGGAGGCGCGGGGCGAGCCGCGGCATTACGTCAGCTCAAAGCTGATGTGCTGGGTGGCGATGGATCGCGGCGCTCGGCTGGCCGAACGACGCGGCGAGCAGGAGAACGCTCAGCGCTGGCAGGCGCTGGCGGACGAGATCCGCGATGAGATCCTTGACAAGGGGGTCGACAAGCGAGGGGTGTTCCGCCAGCACTACGACACGGACGCGCTGGACGCCTCCAACCTGCTGGTTCCACTCTTGCGGTTCTTGCCGCCCGAGGACGAACGCGTACGCGCGACGGTGAGCGCGATCAGGAAGGAGCTGACCGAGAACGGGCTCGTGCTGCGCTATCGCACCGAGGAGACCGACGACGGGCAGAGCGGAGAGGAGGGCACGTTCCTGATTTGCTCTTTCTGGCTGGTCTCGGCGCTGTCGGAGATCGGCGAACGCCGCGAGGCCGAGCACCTGTGCGAGCGACTGCTGGCCTATGCCTCGCCGCTGGGGCTGTACGGGGAGGAGCTTGAGGCCTCGAGCGGGCGCCATCTCGGCAACTACCCGCAGGCGTTTACGCACCTCGCGCTGATCAACGCCGTCACGCACGTGATCGCCGCGCAGCAGCAGGACTGAAGGCTCGTGTGCCACGGTCGGCTCGCGTGCTGCGGTCGGTTGCGCGCGGGTCGGGTTAGTAGCCCGGGTCGCCA
>Ga0116216_10001946_pt1 | contig 14007 bp, 9 predicted proteins | sample Sb_taG_11_FD_89696 | JGI IMG/M metagenome (GOLD analysis project Ga0116216, IMG submission 89696) | Peat soil microbial communities from Weissenstadt, Germany - Sb_50d_3_AS metaG | ecosystem: Environmental > Terrestrial > Soil > Wetlands > Peat | place: Germany: Weissenstadt | collected 2010-09-21
CCCGCAACAGGCCGGTAGCCAGGAATGCGGGCAGCAGGTCTATGGCCGAGCTGGCCACGAACCCCAAGCCGGTACTGTAATCGAGATCAACGCCTGCCCTGGGCTGCGCATGCACCTGGCTCCAGCGGAGGGAACCCCGCGGGATGTGGCTGGCGCGATCGTCGACCTGCTCTATCCGCCTGGCGCATTGTCGCGAATACCGATCATCGCGGTGACCGGGACCAACGGCAAGACAACCACGGTCCGGATGATCGCGCACATCCTGCGCCAGGCTGGCCTGCGAACCGGCCTGACCAGCACGGACGGCGTTTTTGTCGGCGGGCGGCTGGTTCATCTGGCCGATGCATCAGGCCCGCGGTCGGCCGAAATGGTGCTTGATGACACCACTGTGGAAGCAGCCGTTCTTGAGACAGCCAGAGGCGGGATCATCCGGGCCGGCCTCGGCTACGACCAGGCCGATGTCGCGGTGATCACCAACATCAGCGCCGACCACCTGGGCGTCGACGGGGTAGACGACCTCGACGAGTTGATCAACGTCAAGGCACTGGTCGCCGAGGAAATAAGGGACGGCGGCAGCGTGGTGCTCAACGCGGACGACCCGGCCACCGCGGCGCTGGCCGATCGTCCCGCGGTTCGCAAGCACGCACCGATGATCAGGTACTTCAGCCTCAGTCCGGGCAGCCCGGTGATCGCGCGGCACAAGCGGGCCGGAGGGTTCTGCTACGAGGTCTGTGACGGGGTGCTCACCGAGACCGTCGGCGGGCGCCGACGAACCATCCTGAGCACCACCGAGCTGCCTGGAGCCTTCGGCGGGCGGGCCAGGCATGTCGTGGCGAACGCGCTGGCCGCTGCCGCGGCGTGCCGAGCTGCGGGGATTGCGGTCAAGGACATCGCGGAGGCACTCAGCACGTTCACGCCCAGGCAGGCCAATCCGGGCCGGGGCAACATCTACGCGGTGGCCGCGCCCGCGACCTGGGCGGCGGCCAGTCCCGTCGTCCTTGACTACGGTCATAACGCGGCCGCCCTGCACGCGGTCGGTGAGATGATCAGCAGCGTCTGGGAAGGCGAGCCAGCCGCCGCGATCACCTTGCCCGGCGACCGGCGCGACGACCTGGTAACGCAGACAGCCGAGGCGATCGCCGCGTGGTTCAGCCGGGTAGTCATTTACGAAGATCAGGACCGGCGTGGCCGGGCGCCCGGCGAGATGCGGGAGCTGATCGCGGCGGCCCTGCGCCAGGCCAGGCCAGGGATCGACGTCGCATTCGCCGAGGGTCCGCATGACGCGCTGCGCGCCGCGGTCGATGGCGCGGCGGGCGGACCAGTCCTGTTCCTATACGAGAAGCTGGCGCTTGCTCACAAGGCGCTCGACGCGCTCGGCGCGACACCGTGGCCAGCTGAGGACCTCCAGGCCGGGCTGGAAGGTCAGTCGCTGCTTGAGGATCTGGACTCCGAGCTTGCCGGGGACGCCTGCGAGGGCGTCGCCGTGGGCTCCGAGGTCACGTCGGCATTCACGTCGGCAGCAATCCCCGATAGCAGCTGACCAGCGCGGCTGATCGTCGCCACCACGGACACCAGATGACGATTTGATGTTGCTTCTGTCCCGCTGCCGGAAGGCGAGCTAAAGTCCACGCAAAGGGCCAAGCCCAGTGGTGGCCCGTGCAGGCGGAGACTTGGATTCGTGCATTCGACACCCGACCATGACCGCATCGGCCTCGCCGACAGGCCAACGCGGTGAGCGACGATGCCCCGGCAGCAGCCGAGACGGGCGTGGGTACGCGGGTCGCCGGATATCTGCTTGAGGAGCAGATCGGCCGGGGCGGTATGGCCGTCGTCTACCGGGCCAGGGACGAGCGGCTGGACCGCCGGGTCGCACTGAAGCTGCTGGCTCCTGCGCTGGCCGCGGATACCGCGTTCCGTGCCAGGTTCATCCGTGAATCGCGGGCGGCGGCGGCCGTGGATCATCCCAACATCATCCCGGTCTACGATGCCGGGGACGCCGGCGGCTCGCTGTTCATCGCCATGCGGTACGTCCATGGCGGCGATGCCCGATCGCTGCTCCGTCAGGCTGGCCCGCTTCCCGCCGGTCGGGTCTGGGCCATCGTCACCCAAGTCGCAGCTGCGCTAGACGCCGCCCACGCCCGCGGCCTGATCCACCGCGACGTCAAGCCGGCCAACATCCTGCTGGATTCCGGTAGCCCCGCCGCTGGGACAGATCCGGGGCTTCGTCTCGATGACCGCGCCGAGCACGTCTATCTCGCCGATTTCGGGATCAGCAAGCAGACGCTATCCAGCCATCTCACCTCTACCGGCCAGTTCGTCGGCACGCTCGACTACGTCGCACCTGAGCAGATCGAAGGCCGTGACACCGACGGCCGCGCCGACCAGTACTCCCTTGCCTGCGCCGCTTTCGAGCTGATCAGCGGAACCCCTCCGTTCCGCCGCGACCAGGGCCTCGCCCTGCTGTACGCCCAGCTCAACGAGGCACCGCCAGCCCTGAGCTCCCGTCGGCGCGGCATCCCAGCGGGCGCCGATGCGGTACTTGCCAAGGCGCTGGCGAAGTCCCCGGACGAGCGTTATCCGACCTGCGCACAGTTCGCCGCCGATCTCGGCCGGGGATTGAAGCTCATCCCCGGCGAGCCCGAGGCTGGCCGCTCGCGGCTGCCGTCCGTCGGACCGGCCGCCGGAGAGCCGGCCAAACCGTGGCCAGCTACCGACCTCGCCGAGCCGGCGGCGGCCGACGCCGACCAGGCCCGCGGCCCAGCGGACGCTGACCGGGCGCAGCTCGCAATTCCCGAGGTACCGGCCGCCGGGTCGGCCGGGGCACCCCAGGCCGGGCAACCCCAAGCCGGGACACCGCAGGGCGGGGCACCCCAAGCCGGGACACCGCTGGGCGGGACACCGCTTGCCGGGGCACCTAACGTCGGCACGCCCCTGGCCGGCCAGGCTGGCGCTGCGGCATCCGGCGGAGGGCTGCCAGCGGGCGACTCTCCGGGCTGGCCGGGTGTCACACCAGGCAGCGGTGGACTTGCGGGCATGGCGCCGGAAGCTGCAGCGCCTGCCGCGCCAGGCCCACCGGAGCCCACGGCCAGAGCGTTCCCTGGCCAAGATCCACCGACCATGATGTCCGGATCGAGCGGCCAGGCCGCTCCGCCAGGATCAGGCGCGCCCGGCGGGGCGATCCAGAGCGGCTGGCAGGCCGGTGCCGCGGCGGCGGCCGGCTACGGCACCGGCCAGACCGGCCGACCCGGCGGCTACGGCACCGGCCAGACCGGCGGACCCGGCGGCTACGGCACCGGCCAGACCGGCGGACCCGGCGGCTACGGCACCGGCACCACTGGCCCGATGACAGCTCCCCACGGACATCGTGGGTTGTTCGTCACGGTCAGCAGCATTGTCGCCGTTGCTATCGCCGCGGCAGCGATTGCCGTGTTCGGGTTTCACGTCCGCTTCGGCCCGTCTCCGGGAACGCACTCGACGCCTCCGACGACGCCCTCGACGTCTCCGGCATCCTCCTCGACTCCAACCCTGGCGGCTAGCGAGGCTGGGGCAGTGAACAACCTGCTGACCACGAGCGCCGCCAGCCGACAGCCACTGCAGAACGCGGTAAGCGCCGTCATGAGCTGCACCAACCTTCCGGGCGACGTTGCTCAGATTCAAACGGTCGTCAACCAGCGCACCGCCGAGTACAACAAAGCGTCGGCCTTGTCGACCGACGCGTTGCCCAACGGCGCGGCGTTGAAGAACGACCTGCGGCTGGCCTTGCTCAACTCGCTGGATGCCGACAAGGATTACCTCGCCTGGGCCCAGCAGCAGGAGAGCAACGGCTGCCCGTCTCAGTCGAGCGCCTACAGCAGTGCGCTCACCGCGGACGGCCAGGCCGAGAACTCGAAGCAGGTTTTCGTCTCGGTCTGGAATCCGATCGCGGAAACCTACGGCTACGCTCCTGCATCGGCGAGCAGCATTTAGCGCCAGTCACCATCGCGCTAAGCCCGTCCGACCAAGACGATTGCGATCAACGTTTCGGCCTTCAGCTGTCGAGGAGCGAGATCTGCGACGGCCGACTCCAAGCTCCAGACCATCCTCGGCCTGGATCAGCTGAGCGGATTGACCCAGCGAAGCCCAGGGAAGCGACCGAAGTCGTTGTCGTTTGAGACCATGTCGGCGTCGTATTCGATCGCCAGGGCGGCTAGCTGAACGTCGGTTGTGAGGTTGCCGGCCGTGCCGATACCACGCATGAGCTCGGACGCGATGGCAAGATGCCGTGACCCAGGCACGAGAAATCGGACATTCGGCAAGTCGAGCCATTCGGTCACATAGCCAATGGCCGAGTCTACTGGCAGCGGCGACCGAGGAATTCGCGGATTAGTGGCGATCCGGAGAAATCCAGATATAGCTGGGCAAGCTAGACCCACGTCGTCTGGCCCGTTGAGAGTTTCCTCCCACCACGCTCCGGCCGCTTGATGCTGCGGAAAGCCAGAGACGACCGCGTAGAGCAGCAGGTTGACGTCAACGACAATCACGGAACGGGCTTCGCCGCAGCGACGATGGCCTCGTCCTCAAGATCAGCCGGGCCGTGCAGGTTCCGCGTTTGCGGGCGGGGCAGTCGTCGTCAACGAGACGAGGTCAGTGACCGCGGCCGAGTTCGGCGTACACGGCCCTCGCTATTGCTTCGATGGTCGCGATCCCGTAAGGCTGCGATGGGTTGCCGTCGGTCAGCACCGCGAGCACGTAGTTGCGGCCGTGACCTGAGATCCAGCCGATGCTATTGACCTGCCAGTAATTCGACGGCGGGATCGGAACCCAGCCGTTCTTGAGTGCCACGGTCGTGCCGGCTGGGACACCGCCGGTGACGCCCCAGTTCTGATCAGCTTCCACGTTCTCCATCAGGCGCAGGCCGTAGGCCCTAGCGGCATCGGACAGAAACGGGTTGGGATAGGCGAACCTCGACACGATGGTGACCTCATCGAGCGCTGTCGTCGTCGTCAGGCCCCAGCCAGGCAACGTGGTTCCCGGAATAAAGGCCAGCGTTGACGGGGTGGTGTGCGTCATGCCGACGGAGCGATCGAACCGCCCGATCGCGCTGGGACCACCCACCTGCGCAAGCAGCGTGGTCGCTGACTTGTTGTCACTGTTCTCGATCATCGCCGTCATCAGGCCCGCTTCCGCGGCCGACAGGGCCCGGCCGGCCGCCGCCGCTTCCGCCAGCGCCGTTCCCATGATCTCCACCTTCACGATGCTCGCGGTGTCCTGGATGACCCCAGGATCGAGCAACCAGGTTTGCCTGGTGCGCGCGTCATACAGCGCCGCGGTCACCTGACCGGACCGATGGGCCAGATAGCCGCGAACGCTCGCGAAGGGTGAGGTCAAAGTCGGGCTAGCTGACGGTGCCGGAGAATTTGACTGCCCGGAAACGCTCGGCGTATCGGCTGGCTTCCCAGTCGCCGCAGAGGACGTGCATCCCAGCAGCAGGAACGCGATTGCTGCGAGCGCGGCCACCTGGTGCGGTCGGACGGCGCGGCGGTGCCTGACTGTCACCTGGTCTCCAGCGGAGTTCTGCTTGAGCGAGCACGGATCCGCGGCACTGATCCGGCACTCGTGTCTCGGGGACTCACGGGCTTCTCAATCACGCGCTGGTGCTGAATACGGTCTTCGATTCCGGCGCCAGCTGCTGGCTTCCAGGTCGAGGCATCTGGGTCAGATCTTACGTGCCGGGTGCGGTACCAGCCCGCAGATGGCGACAATCGGATCAAAGGCAGTTACGAACTTGCCCGCAGCCAGAGTGCCGCGGATCGTCGTCGTAGCTGCTGCCGCTCGGGCGGCCGACCACCCGGCTTATCGAGGCGGTTAGGACCCGGTAAGGAATCGGATGATCGCCGCCTCCAGCGCCCGGGCGATCTGTCGCTGCACTGCTGGCGAGGTCAGCAGCCGAGCGTCGGCGGCGCTGGCCATGTTGCCGCACTCGATCAGGACATTGGGGACCGTGGTGAGATTGAGCCCGGTGAGGTTGTTTCGGAAAATAATTCCATTACTGCCGTAATAGTTGCTCATTTGCATCGGCGAATCGGCGAGGAGCGCCGAGCGGACATCACTGCCGAATCGAACCGATGCGGCGATCACCCGATCGTTCGGACCGTCAGCGACGGGCTCAAGAACGGTGAACCCGCGTCCCCAGGTCGGGCCGCCGTCGGCGTGAATCTCGATGCCCACATCAGCGTGCGCCTGATCGATGATCTGGATGCGCCGAGTCACGCACGGCCCGATGCCGTGATTGTTCGTCCTGGTCAGCACCACCCGCGCCCCGTCCCTGCGCAGATCGGCGGCCAGATACATCGCGACGTTGAAGTTGAACTGCGCCTCGGTGTAGCCGCTCGCCGTCTGGGTACCCGTGGTGTTGCAGTTCTCCCACTCCCGGCCGTTCCAGATCTGGCGATCGAGGAAGGCCGGATCGGTGTAGTTAAGGCCATTATGTCCGGGGTCGACTCCGACGATCTTTCCCGCCAGCGGCCTGGCGGTCCGGGTGCTGCTCGTCGGCCCGCCGCCTGCTGGTGTCTGCCGGGGAGCGGCCGATGCAGTCCGGCCGGTGCCGGTGGTCTTGGCCGCACCCGGATCGCTCGACCCGGCAGCAGAGGCCGCGCAGCCAGCGGTCACCAGCCCGACCGTTAGTACCAAGGCGGCCTGCTGAAGCAGGGTCCGTCTAGCAGGCCCGGCGGGTGCGGTTCGGCGGGAGTGGTCAGTCACGTCAATCTCCGGTGGTCAATGTCCGGTCAGGAAGGCGATGATCGCGGCCTCAAGCGCTCGTGCAATCTCCCGCTGAACGCGGGCACTTGTCAGCAGTCTCGCGTCGGCGGCATTCCGCATGTTTCCGCACTCGATCAGCACCTTCGGCATCGTGGTCAGATTGAGTCCGGCAAGATCGCTGCGGAAAATATAGCCGTTATGACCGTAGTAATCGCTGACCCGAATGGGGGTGTACTTCCGGAATGCCGCGTGCACGTCGCGGCCGAAGCGAACGGATGAGGCGATCACCTTGTGGTTGGGCCCGTCCTTTACCGGCTCGAGCACGGTGAAGCCGCGGCCGCCGGACGGACCGCCGTCCGCGTGGATGTCAATGGACACGTTCGCGTGAGCCCGGTCCAGAATCCGCGCGCGCCGGTCCACGCATGGCCCGATGCCATGGTTGTTCGTCCGGGTCAGGACCACCCGGGCCCCGTCCCTGCGCAGGTCGGCGGCCAGATACATCGCGACGTTGAAATTGAACCTCGCCTCGGTGTATCCGCTCGCGGTCTGGGTGCCGGTGGTATCGCAGTTCTCCCACTCCCGGCCGTTCCAGATCTGGTGATCGATAAAGGCGGGATCGGTCCAGTTACGCCCGTTATGCCCTGGATCAATGCCGATGATCTTTCCGGCCAGCGGCTTGCGCACCAGACGTCCCGCCTGGCCCGCCTGCCTCGCATGGCTGGCCGGCGCAGCCCGCTGACCGGCAGCGTTCCGCTCGACCGCCGAGGCGCTGGCCCTCGGACTCGCTGCCGCCGCGCTGGCCGCGGCTGCGGCCGATCCCACTAGTCCCGCCACGGCGACCGCGGTCAGCACCGGGCGCACGACTCGGCCGACAGCCGGGCCAGGCGTGCGGTGGAAAGGAATCATCGCCAGTTCCCTCCTGCGTCGTCTGTCTCCTGCCTGCCCCAGGGCGCAGCCGGCCGCAGGGACCTTGCCATCATCCGATGAAACCGCGACCGGTGATGAGCGCACGGGCGATTACGGTACGAAGAATGTCGTTCGTGCCCTCGCCGATCACCATCAGCGGCGCGTCGCGGTAGAGCCGCTCGACCGTGAACTCCTTGGAGTACCCGTAGCCGCCGTGCACCTGCATCGCGGTCACGGCGCACTCCAGCGCGACCTCCGAGGCATACACCTTGGCCATGCCGGACTCCAGGTCGGTGCGCTGGCCCGCGTCGGCACGGGACGCCGCCCAGTAGGTGAGCAGCCTGGCGGCCTGCAGTTTTGTTGCCATGTCGGCCAGCTTGAGCTGCACAGCCTGGAAGCCGGAGATCTTCTGGCCGAACGCCTCCCGCTGCCCCGCGTAACGCAGCGCCTGGTCGTAGGCCTCCTGGGCGACGCCAACCGCGCGGGCGGCGATGTTGATCCGGCCCTTCTCCAACGCGGCGAGCACCTGCTGCAGGCCCCGGCCCTGCGTCCCGCCAAGCAGGCTGGCGGCGGGCACCCGAACGTCTTCGAGCACGAGTTCACACGTCTCCGGGCCGCGATAGCCCAGCTTGGGCAGATCCCTGACCACCTCGAAGCCGGCCAGGTCAGGATCGACGAGCAGGACTGACATCCCGGCGTGCGGCGGACTGGCCGCCGGATCGGTCTTGACCAGAACCGGCAGCGGGTCGGCGTGGCGGGCGTTGGTGATCCAGGTCTTGCGGCCGTTGACCACGTAGCTGTCGCCATCCTGGCGCGCCGTCGTGACGATGCCCTGCAGGTCGCTGCCCGCACCTGGCTCGGTCAGCGCGATACCGGTCCGCCGCGCTCCGGTCGCCAGATCCGGAAGGTGGGCACGCTTCTGCTGCTCCGTGCCGTACCTGGCGATCATCCAGCAGGACAGCGAGTGGCTGCCGAGTATCCCGGCCACGCCCATCCAGCCACGGGAGATCTCCTCGAAGACCACGGCGAGCGACACCATGTCGGCCGCCATCCCGCCGTACTCCTCAGGCACAGACAGCCCGAACAGGCCCATCTGCCGCATGGTGCCGACGATCTCATCGGGATACCGGCCGGCCTCCTCCCACTCCCTGGCGACCGGCCGGATCTGACTGTCCACGAATGAGCGCATGGTGTCGCGCAGCAGTCGCTGCTCATCCGACAGCTCAAAGTCCATGCCAGCTCCTCGTCCGCGTGGATGGATTGGAATGCGATGCCGCTGTCCGGACAGCATAGGTATGTGGAGCCGACTCTGCGCGCCCGCGTGCGGGCTGGCGACCCCCGACGCGTTCGGAGAGCTTTTCGACCGGTACGCCAGGAACGTGTATAACTTTGCCTTCCGGCTCACCGGCGACTGATCGACCGCCGAGGAAGTCGTCTCGCTGACGTTCCTGGAAGCATGGCGGCGGCGGGAAGCCGTCCAGCCGCTCGGTGAGTCGCTTCAGCCCTGGCTGCTTGGCATCGCCATGAACACTGTCCGCAATCTCTCTCGGGCCGCCCGCCGCCATCAGGCGGCGATGAGCAGGCTGCCACCGCCGATCGCCACCCCCGATTTCGCCGACGAACTGGCCGGCACCGTCTTGCGATCACCCTGGGTTGTGCGGCGAGCCAGCAGGAACGCACGTGTGCGCGGCCCACGTCGCAGGAGCGTCGTGATCGGCGTCGCAACGGCCAGCCTCGTCGGGGTGCTTGCCTGCGGCCTGAGCCTGGTGCCCTTCACCGCGAGGCCGGGATCCGTCCCTGCACACGCGGGAAGGGCGCAGTCCCTCGGATTGGCGCCGACGAACTGGGCGCAGCCCCTGCCCGGCGCGGTGCAGACGACGGCGGCAGGCGCTCAGGCAGCAGTCGGCTTCCCGGTCCCGCTGCCGCACGACCCCATAGCGAGCAGGGGCGACCTGGATCACGCCTGGCTGGTCGCTGGGCAAGTCATTGATCTGGTCTTTGACGGGGGCAGGTCACGATCATCATGCAGCGTGCCACCTACACCGATCCGGCCAAATGGTTCAGGATCGACTTCGCCGAGATCAAGATTCCCGGCAGCGCGGTGCTTGGGCAGGTGAACGGGCAGCCCGCGATCATCGTCAGGCCACGGATGGACCATGACAAATCCAACCCGGCACTGGTCGAGTTTTACCGGGACGGCATCGACATCAACGTGATCAGCACCAGCTTGAGGACAGCCACCCTGCTCAGAATCGCCGACAGCATGCACTAGCCGGCGGCCTGGGCAGCGGCCTGCTGCACGCCGGCGTGTGCCCACGGGCGGGTGAAGCCGACCGGATCGCGGCCGATGTAGGTCGCGATCCTGATCGGGAACCCGGTGGCGTATGCCTCGATCATCATCCCGCCGCCGATCACCAGGCCGACGTGACCAGGAGACGTCTGGGTGCCGTCGGCCCCGGCGAAGAACACCAGATCTCCAGGCTCGACCTGGCCCGGGCTGACCTGCGGCCCCCACAGCCATTGCTGTTCCGACGTACGCGGGATATCGATCCCGGCGGCGCGGTAAGCCTCCATCACCAGCCCGGAGCAGTCGTACGCATCGGGTCCGGTGCCGCCCCATAGGTACGGCTTGCCCAGTTGCTGCTCAGCGAAGGCGATCGCGGTGGAGGCCGCGTTGCTTGCTGTGACACCGACGCCAGGCAGGCAGTTAGGCGCGCTGTCCACGGTGACCGGGCTGACCGAGTAACCGCCCTTGGCGTAGGTGTTCGCCCAGCTGAGCACCGACTGAACGTAGGAGTCCAGGTGGTTGTAGGCGAAGATCGCCCCGGAGACATTGTCGAGAACGCCGTGCTCGAGCAGGTACTTAGCGGCGCCCGCGACGGCGTCGGCCGGATCGTAGACGCTGGCGGTCCCATCGCCGTTGGCGTCGACGGCGACCCCGTTGACTCGCTCGCTGGCCGGATGCACCGGGGCGCCGCCCCAGGTATTGCCCGCCGCTCCGCCGATGCCGATCTGCATCGGCCCGGCCGCGCCGAATGCGTTCGCCCCGCTGTGCACGCCCGGCAGCGTGGTCTGCCCGTCGTCGCTCTCCACCTTGCCGATCCCGGCCAGGATCACCCAAGGGACCCGGTACCTCGCGCCGATGGACTTGAACAGCGCCAGGTAGTTCGCCGGGATCGCGTTCTGGGCTACCGTGCTGACCGGCGGCTGGGTACCCGGTCCGTTCTGCCCCCCCGAACAGGCACTGCCCTTGGCGTAGAGCAGGGCTCCGCCGGCGAACAGCAGCACCGGCGTAGCCAGCGCCCCGACGATGATCAGTATGACCAGGCTGGCCAGGCCGAAGCCAACGGGCTTGGCAAGTCCGCCGGATAGCCGGTTCACAGGTTCCCCGCCGAAGCCAGCTCGATATCGCTCACCTGCCAGCTGGTTCCGCTGCCGGTGAGCGTGACCGCGTAGTCGGTCGCCCGCTGACTGCTCCCCTTGCTGTCCGTAATCCGCTCGGTAATGACCATGACGAAGGTCAGGCTGGACGGGCCGAACGCCCGGAGCGAGGAGATCACGGCGCTGCCCGTGGAGACCTGCTTTTGGCTAGTCCGCGCCGCGGCCAGTCCCGGCGCGGAGTAGGCCCGGCCGAGGAGCTGATCGAGCTGGCTGGTGATCAGCGGCTGCATCGGCGCCAGATATGCGGCGGTGTTCTGACTGTAGGAGAACGTCGCGTAGTCGGTACCGAACTCGACCGCCACGTTGGCGGCGCTGGCCAGGCCAGCGGCGGTGAACGGCAGCCACTGATAGATGCTGGTCGGCTGACCCGGCGGAGCGGATCCGGACGGACCGGACGGGCTTGACGGCACGGGACTCGATGGCTGGCCGGGCGGTGTTGACCGCCCCGCTCCAGGAGCCGCATTGCCGGACCCGGACGGCAAGAACAGGTAGACGCCGAGCCCGGCTAGCACGATCACTACGGCGGCAAAGGCGACGAACCGCTGGAATGTCGAGAGCTCCATGCCGACTCAGCTACTTCCGCCGCCAGAATGGCCGCAACCAGAACGGCCCGAACTGCTCGCTGTCGGCCGACCCGTGGTTAGACGCACCGTGGTTGGCGGCACCTTGCTGCCAGCCAAGCGGTGTCGGATGGTCACGGCGCTGGCCAGCCTGCGGACCTGGTCCAGCCGGACCGCCAGTCGAGCTGCCACCGCCGGCGCCGCCACCAGCCGGGCGGCTGGGACGGCCAGCGCGGTTCGGCGCGGACTGCCGGGCCGGGCGGGACTGGCGGACTAGCCCGGTCGGATTAGGCTGGCGGGCCGGCCGCGGCGGCTCCGCAGGCGTCTGGCGGGGCGGCAGGATCGGCGGGGGGGCCGGCCGTGGAGCGCCGGTGGATGAGCCACCGGTACTCCACGCTGGCGGCACCGGTGGCGGGCCGGTCCGCCGGGTCGCCGGGCCTGCCGACGACCCGGCGCTTGACGACCTCGGCGGCGCGGGAATCACCGGATAGCCGGCCGATGCGATCGGCCGCCCTGATCCCTGCGCCGTACCTGACGCCGACCCGGGGCCGGAACCGGGCCCAGCGCCGGAACCCGCCCCATGGCCGGAGCCATTCCCAAGCCCGGAGGCCGAAGCGGACCTGGCGGCCGACACCTGGCCAGTGGCCGATGATCCGTTCTGCGGCCAGGGCGCCGGGGCACCCTGGCGAGGCGGCAGCCGCAGCGGCGGCGCTTCGCTGCCCGAGGCCGTCCCCGTCGAGCCGCCCAGGGCCCGAGCCCGGGCCGCGACCCCCAGCTGCCCGCCGACCGTGGCCTGATCCGGCTGACCACCCGCACCAGTAACCACGCCCCCGGCGGCGAATTCGCTGCCGTCGCTGCTAACGCCAGTCCCAGCACCGTCAGCACCGGCCGCGAGACCGGTCGCCACGGCGGTGGTGCCGACCGCCGTGGCGGCGCCGAGGGCCAGCCCGGCCGCCTGAGCCGGGTTGCGCCGCGCCCAGCGCGCCGCGCGGTAGGCGGCGAAGCCGGGTACCCCGATGGTCGCCGCGGTCCTGGTGTTCGCGCGGGCTCTGGCCGCGGCGATGCTCAGATCCGCCTCGGCGCGATCCGTCGAGCCGATCGCGCCGTAGCCGACGGCGGCGAACAGGTGCTGGAATGGCTTGCGGTAGATGAAGACTGCGACCGTCACCAGCGTGATCATCAGGATCTTCAGCGCCCACGGCAGCACGTCGTCCGCCGTTCCCATGATCAGCGCGTAGCAGTAGAGCAGCACGCTCAGCGCCAGGGCGACGGCAGCCTGCTTGAGCAGCACTCCGACCAGCATCTCGAACCACCGGACCGCGACTACCCGGCCGAAACCCGGGTGGGTGCCGACCAGGAGGAAGAACGGCCCGACGATGAGCAGCAGCAGGAAGCCGAGCTTGAGCAAGATCAGCGTGACCGAGATGAGCAGCACCAGCAGTCCAGCGACCACCGCGGCAAGCAGCGCCGTGAAAGCGATCTCCAGCCGGGTTGTCCATTGCTTGCCCTGGAACAGCGGGTAGATGCTGACGTCGCGCTGCTTGATGGTGGACGCGATTCCGGCGTATGCGGCCTGCTTGGCCTGGACCAGCGCGGCTGTCGGCTGCTCGTTCGCCGCGATCGCCTGCGCCCAGAGCAACTGCCTGCCGTAGGCGTTGACCGCCGTCGGCCGACCGCCCGCGGTCGCGAACGACGTGGTCCCGAACTCCCCGTCCAGCCACGGCTTGCAGACCAGCACGGTCCACAGCTCGTTAGCGTTCTGGTCTACTACGGTCCCGCCCGAGGTATAGCTGTAGCTGGCCGGGCTGATCTGCGGATCATTGCGCCCGACCGGCAGGCAGCTGGCCTGGCCCGGGCTCGGCAGATGAGCGAAGGCGGTGTTCAGGGCTGTGCTGATCCCGTCGGAAACGCCCTTGCCCAGGCCGGTGAAGTCGGCCGGCCTGCCGATCAGCCAGACCGCGGCAGCGCAAGCCACGACGATCCAGATCGTGCCCTCGATGGTCCGGGTGCCGCGCTTGCGGATTAGGCCTTGCCAGGCCAGCCAGATGGCGGCGATGATCACCACGACGGCCAGGTAAGGGAAGTAGATGGCATTGCCGATACCACTGATCAGCTTGTCGGCCGCGTTTTGCAGCCAGCTCAAGATGCCTTCCCCGGCGGCCGACTGATACACGGTGATGGTGACCCGGTCCATTGCCTTGGCGAAATCGAACAGCATCCCAGCCACGTCATTGCCGATCAGCGACGTCATATCCGAGCACTGCAGATTGGTCGCCGCCCAGAACTGGCCGGACATCCCGTACTCGTTGTAAGGCGTAGCCAGCATCTTGCCCGGTGTCGAAGGCGGCCTGATCAGCGCGTC
>Ga0116216_10001950_pt1 | contig 13983 bp, 9 predicted proteins | sample Sb_taG_11_FD_89696 | JGI IMG/M metagenome (GOLD analysis project Ga0116216, IMG submission 89696) | Peat soil microbial communities from Weissenstadt, Germany - Sb_50d_3_AS metaG | ecosystem: Environmental > Terrestrial > Soil > Wetlands > Peat | place: Germany: Weissenstadt | collected 2010-09-21
ACAACTTGCTCGGCGAGCATCTGGCTTCGTGGTAATAGCACGCGTTGGTCTGGGCTGGTAGCCGTCTGCCGGCTACCGTCCGGATCGTGGCTGACTCACTGCCGGAGCCAGATAGCGAACAGATCGCTGCGCTGGTGGACTGGCAGCGCCGACTGCGTGACCTGAGATTCCTCGGCTGGGACTACCAGCATGAGAAGCGCTATGACGAAGGCTCGCGGGTGTGGACTTATTACCGGCTGACGAGGTCCGCGGCATGGCCCGAGAACATCTGGCAGGCAATCCGAGCCGAGGAAGCCCAGCGAAAAGCGCGGAAGGCGCAGCTGTCAGCTGGCCCGGAATAGGCGGAGTGGCTGGGATCGCGCGCCGTCGAGCGCTGCTTTGATCTGGCCGCCGATTGCCTGCGCGACTGGGGGCGGGAAGGCGTTGCCGATCTGGCGGTACTTCGCAGTCTTGCGGCCTGTGAATACCCAGTCGGCGTCGAAACCCTGAATGCGGGCCACCATCTCGCAGGTCAGACGCGGAAGGTAGCCGTCAGCGGGGGCATCAGCCGGAGGCGCGTCCTCGGCGATACTGCGGCCTTCCACGCCGAGCCGCCGCCATTCCGCCCTGGCCCTGGTCGGCCCGAGATCAGGGCCTCCGTGCTTGTGCGAGCCCCCCACGATCGTCGGCGCGATGCTGTCAGCCCCCATGGCCCACGCCTTGGCGCCAGGCCAGCCGTTGGCAGCCATCAGCGGGTACAGAACATGACCCACTGTCGGCGGGGTGCTCTCTGGCGTCGGCCAGGTGAAATGCGCCGCATACCGGCGCTTGATCGCAACAAGCACGAACCGCGGCCGCAGCTGCGGCACTCCATACTCACAAGCGTTAAGGACCTGCCAGTAGATCTCGTAGCCGAGGCGTTCAAGCTCATCGATCACGGCCTGGCGATAATCGGAGAACTTGCGCTCAGCAAGCCCTTTGACGTTCTCCAGCATGACGGCCGCCGGGCCGGCTTCGCGCACGAGCCGAAGTGCCTCGGGAAACAGGTCCCGCTCGTCGGCAGCACCGAGCTGACCGCCCGCCACGGAGAATGGCGGGCACGGGACCCCGCCCGCCAGGAGATCAACGCCGTGGTACTGCGCACCGTCCAGGTTACGGACGTCGTCCTCAACGATGTTCCAGTCCGGCCGGTTCTGGCGCAGCGTCTCAGCCGCATCCGAGTCGATCTCCAGCGCTACGGCATGACCGAAACCGGCAAGCTCCAGACCGCGTGACTGGCCGCCAGCACCTGCACAGATCTCAAGACACGTCAGTTCTGACACGTCCTCGCTCCTTGCGGCCTAAGCTGAAAAACTCCGGCTGATTCGAACAGATGTGCGATGACCGATACTGGCACATATATGCCGCCAGCGCTAGAGGGTACGCTACGACCACGGGTCGTAGCGTACCGGCTCCGGGTGCCGATGCTGGGGAGCCGCACCGAACACTCCGCCCATCAAACCAGGCGGGACGCGGTCCATCTGAGCCGGCGCGACGCCCGCCAAGCTGGCCGCCGACGGTCAGAACCGGGGACCCGCAGGCTGGCAGTCTCGGCCCGAATGGTCCGATGATCGCCATAACGAGCGCCCGAGTACCCAACACCAGGGACTTTAGGTGTCTATGCCCGTGCGGGCTGTTGTGTTCTTGAGGTCCGGCATCGGTCTTGTTGCCGGGTTCAGTGGCGGGGTGTCCGGTGCGAGTGCATGACTGAAGCCCGCGTGACACCGCGGGCGGGCGTGCGGTTCCACGGGCCGCGGCCCCGCAGGGCGGGGCGCATCCTCCTTCCTTACGGATGTTCGGGCTGGTCAGCGGCTATCCCGTGCCGGGCTGGAAGCGGGTCACCTCCGGGACGCCCGTGACGGTTTTCTTGGTGGCCGCGGTGTGCGGGAAGCGGGGCCGGGCCTTCTGCGCTCGCGGGGAGTGACGCTGCCGGTTCACGGTGATCAGCGTGTGCAGCGTGGCGCGGCTGGTGGCGTCGGCGACGGCGGCGAGAGCGGCCAGGGACGTGGACGCGGTGACCTTGGCCTGGGTCATCGAGCGGATCGCGTTGTGCCGGGTGACGGTGAAGGAGACCTCGTCGGTGGTGACCGGCGCGGTTTCCTCGCGCCGCCGCAGGGCGCGGGCGGCTGCGGCGGAGCCGGCCAGGGATGCGGCGGCGCTGGCGCGGACCAGCTGGGTGCCGGTCATCCATGCCCAGAACTCCTGGATGACCAGGCGCGGGGTTCCGGACCGCAGCACTGGCCCGGAGGTGCGGTTCCCGGCGCCGGTGATAGTGGTCTTGTTCTCCCCGAAGGTGGTCTCCGAGGCTGGCCAGCGCATCAGGTAGGCCTCGCGGATCTGCCCGGCGCTGACGCTGGCGTGGTCTAGCAGCGTGGTGGCCAGCGTGTACGTCTCCGATACTTCCTCGCCGTCCCCGCATGGCAGGACCGCGTTGTGCTCGGCGACCCGGACCGGCAGCCGGTCGCTCTTCTTGCCGCCAGGCGCGTTCAGGTAGGTGATGCGGGACCCGTCGGGCAGCCACCCGTCCTCGGTGACCGGCAGGGAGATCCCGTCCTTGATCCGGGCCACGACATGCCCGCCGGCGTCCACGATCGCGGTGATGATCGCATGACCGGGGAAGTTACGGTCAAAGACGAGGACCCGGCCGGCGAACAGCTCCGGGCGCCGCCGGATCAGCCGGGCCAGCAGCGTCTGCTCCCCGGCCCGCGCTCGCCCCATGATCGCCCCCAGCACCGCCCGGCCCGTCCGCGCTGTCACGACCACCGCCTGGATCTGCGGGAACGGCCCGGCCCCTGTCCCTTCCTGGCCGCTGGTGCCGGTGCACCCGAACGCCCTGCGGCTGGCCGGTGTGTCAGCGACGTTCACCAGCATCCCGTCGACCGCGTCCACCGGGTACCCGCCCAGCAGCGCCGCCGCCGGCGCATCGTCGCTGACCAGCGGCCCGGCCGCGGACCAGAACAGGTCCTGCAGCACCGACGGCGGCACCTTGCGCCGCCAGTCCGTGATGACCCTGGTGACCGGGATGTGCCACTCCATGGCCCATGCCACGTCGGCCAGCAGCCCCGTCAGCTGCCGCAGCGCCTCGGCGTATCCCGCCTCCGGCATCAGCGTCATCGCCACCGTCAGCCGGATCGTCAGCGGAAGCGACATGATCCGCCGCCGTTGCGGTGCCGGGATCCGCCCGTCAGCGACTGCCCTTCCCGCCAGCGCCTCGATCACCCCCTCGCCCGCGTGCCGTTCCAGCTCGCCCAGCCGCACGAAATCGGGCAGCCAGCCGCCGGCCAGTACCGCGCCGCCCCGGATCACCGCGGGGGCGGTCACCACCGGATGACAGAACGTCAGCACCGTGCCCGCCGGCACCGTAGCCCCGGCCCGCCCCGCCGGGGCGGCCAGCACCGCCCCCGGCCGCCCCGCCGGCCCGCCCGGGCGAACCTGAAGGTCAGCGGCCCGGACCGCGATCATCCCGGCCGGCAGCCCCGGGGCGCCCGTCCCCTCGCGCCCGGACAGCGGCGGACACAACCCGGGAACCGGCTCAGCGGACTGCGGCAGCATGCGCGGCAAGGCAGCGGCAGGGGTTGCAGAACCGGCGCAAGGCAGATAGGAAGACACGGGAGGCTCCAGGTTTCCAGAGACAGACTTCAGACATCTGATCTCTTACCAGGAGCCTCTTCACATGCCAGGCAACAACACGCCGGTCACGCCCGCTGACCACAAAAACCCAGGTCAGCCACTACTACCTTCTTAAGTCCGTGGTGTTGCTGCCCGAGTACCTGACGGGCATGCTGTGATATCAGCGGCCACTACTCACTCCCAAGGGGCCAGCATGTTCCCAACCTCGCCGCTGTCAGGAAGCATCACGATCCCCAGCGAGGCCACCTTCTGGATGCCCAAACCAGAGGACATCGACGAAGAAGGAATTGGCAGTCTCATCCGCGGAACCTGGCTGATCAAAGACGTGCCCGTCCGCGAAGCTCGGCAGTTGGGGCAAGAGGAGCGCCGCATCGCTGAGGTTCTCGGCAACCTGGCCGCCGCAGCCGAGGACTTTGATCGTCTGGCTCATGCCGTCGAAGACGGCTACGACCCTGACAACCCGGACGGGCGCTACGCCCTGACCTCCACCGAACGGACAGCGCTAGGCGACTTCCTATCGGACGACGAAACAGCCGCGCTCGACTCCCTCGAAATCGGAGTCGCGGGTCTGGTCTACGCGCTTGCTACCGTGCGCCTCATTCCGGCCGCAAGCTGTCGAGGGCATCCGGGTGATCACGCCTGGTCCGACGTCCCCGTCGTACTGTCCGCTACGACGGAGTACCGCGCCAGAGCACTGCAACCACTCGCCGAAGCCACCAACTGCCGATTCGGTATCGACACCCGCCCGGCCCGGACTGCTCGCCATCCAGGGCCGGTCCATACTCGACACGATGGCCTTGGCAGACGCAGTGCTGGCATCCCGCCGTACCTTCGTTCAGCCTAGGCAACCCCGCGGTAGTCGGCCCGCGCTAAGACATGGCGAGGAACGGCTGCTCTAGTGGCTGTCCATCCTGCCGGGTGCAGATGAGTGGCTCGCGTTGCTGGCGCGGTACACGACGCGCGGCGCCGGGTGTGCCGCATTGGTGTACCGCTTGCCAGATGCGTGCCTATTCTGGTCCCTGCTAAGCCGAAGTGCGCTGGTCACCGCGCTTGGGTGAGGGTTCTTGAGATCCGCTCCCGCAGGGCGAGAGATGACGAAGTGCATGGCACTCGCATCGACGGGCGCTGGCGATCGCCGTCAGCACGGCACAGACTCATCTGTCCGTGGTACCACTGACGGTCCGGACGATCGCCAAGCTGAGACGGCCCGGACCGATGGCTCGGTACCAGCGTGCGTCGGCCCCTGAGATGGCACGATCTCTGCCAGATCTGAACGGCGCAGGCGAACTTCGGTCGGGTCCGGCTGACCCCGCGATTCCGCGAGCGCTCAGTTGGCAGTCATCGAAGATCGGCCGTCTTACGGTATCGATGACCGGAAGGCCAAATCATCCGGGCGCCCAAGATGTGCCGTTCCAGCGCAGGATCAGCGTCTGGTACTGCGCCGACGATGTGTTGCATTGGCTGATGCAAGTCTGTCCTGCCGCCCAGGTGGTACCGTCCTGGCCGACGGCGACCGCGTTAAGATCGTCTTTAAGTCCCGGGCTCGGGCTTGGCACGCGGGTCCATGCTGAACCATCCCACCGTAGGATCAGCGTATAGCCATAAAATCCACTATAACCATATTGACAGCCCGTTTCGTTACAATAGTAACCGACCGCCCACGCAGTCCCGCCGGGCCCCGTGCTTACGCTCCAGAGCACGGCGCTATTGCCCGGGCTCGGGCTGCGCACACGTGACCATTTGGCCCCGTCCCAGCGAAGGACCACGGTTTCCCAACGTCCTTGGCAGCAGGTGGAGCCCGCAGCCCATGCGGTCCCGTCCGACCCGATGCTTACGCTGCTGAGGGAGAACGAAGGAGTTGACACTTGTGTCCAGGTCGCACCATTCCAGCGCAGGACATGGCTGCCATCGCCAACGACCCATGCCATGCCACCTGGCCCGGCGGCCACCCCGCCGGGACTGATGCTGCCGCCCGGGCTGGGGATTCGTGACCACGATGTGCCGTTCCAGCGCAGTATCAATGGGGCGGCTGCGTTTGCGCAGGGAGAGCAGCCAACAGCCAAGGCGGTCCCGTTCTGCTCTCCGGCAACGCCGGAGAGCTCGGCACCTCCACCCGGGCTTGGGCTGGGGATCCTCGACCATGTGGTGCCGTCCCAGTGCAGCACCAGCGTTCTGTAGCCCTGCAATGCGTTGCCGCAGGCTGACGGGCAGAAGCCGCCAACAGCCCACACAGTCCCACCCGGTGCTGCGGCTGCGCCGACCAGAGAGACGTTGCCGCTGATACTGGGGACGGGCACACGTGACCAGGCCCTGCCGTCCCAACGCTCAGCCAGGGGCTGACTGAGTCCGCTGCGGCCTGGGGCGTCGCCGATCGCCCAGGCGCTGCGTCCGGGCCCGGCTATGACGGCCTCGAGACGTCCCCCTGGAACAGGGGTCATGAGCGCGAGAGCATTCGCCCGGTGACCTGAGCGTTCCTGTGGCCCTCTGGCAGAGGGGTTTAGGAGAAAAGCAACCGCAGCGGCGACGCCGGCCACCAGAACAACGCTGACGGCGCCAATAACGAGGCTCCTTGTCCGCCGCGTCTTCGCCGGGCTCAAGGCAGGCCCAGAGGAATCTCCGGGCGCTGTCGGCGGCCGGGATACCCGGCTGTCTTCATCGGCAGACTCCTGGAGAATGGACACCTCAGCGGGCGACGCTGCTAGGCCCATCACGTCTTCTGGCTGGGCCGAGTCAGCCGCGCCGCGCGCCGCGGCAGTCAGCGTCTCATCGCCAGAGACCGCTCTCGCGGTCAGCGACTCGTCCTTCCGAATGCCGAGGGCAAGCTCCGCGCCAATAGTGCCGGCCCCAGCGCCTGCGGCCTGGCCGGCGGGCACCTGCGACACCACCACGGTGGCGGGCCGCTCCGCATCGCGGCTGGCTGACTCAACGTCATAGGGCCCGAGCTCCAGCGCTTCGCGCAAGGACTCGCCGAACTCGCGGCAGCTGACGTACCTGTCCGCCGGATCCTTAGCCAGCGCCCTGGCGAGCACCGCGTCGACCGCGGTCGGCAACCCTGGCCGCCGCGCCGTCAGGGCAGGAGGCGGCTCGGACGCGTGCGCGTAGATCACCGCCATGCCATGGTCCCGGGAGAAAGGCGGCTGCCCGCTCAGCATCTCGAACGCGGCGCACGCCAGCGCGTACTGGTCGGCACGACCATCCACCTCCCGGCCAGCGATCTGCTCTGGGGACACGTAGTCTGGCGTGCCGAGAAACAGCCCTGAGCCGGTCAGCCCAACCGACGACAGCGCTCCCTTGCTCAGCCCGAAATCCGACAAGTAGACGTGATCAGGCCTGCCCGACCGGATGTCGATGAGCATGTTCGCCGGCTTGACATCGCGGTGCACGAGGCCAGCGGCGTGTGCCGCGTCCAGCGCCGATGCCACCGGTGACACGATCGACGCCGTCCGCGACGCGCGCAGAGGGCCCTCGCGGCGAACCAGCGACCGGACGTCGCCGCCCGGGACATAGCGCATGGCGATATAGAGAACGCCATCTGCCTCTCCGGCCTCGAATACCGGAATAATGTGCGGGTCATCCACCGTGGCAGCGACCCTGGACTCCCGGATGAACCGCTGCCGGAACGCCTCGTCTTCCGCAAGCACGGGCGCGAGTACCTTCAGCGCCACAACGCGGCCGAGCCGCTCGTCTTGCGCCCGGAAGACGACCGCCATCCCGCCCCGGCCGATCCGGTCCAGCACCAGGTACCCCGCGATCCGTGCCCCGACCGCGATCCCCTCACCGGAGGCCAGGACACTGCCGTCATCACCAGGCGGTGCAGCGCTCATCAAACCTCCGACATCACACCTGCCAGGCCAATAGGGCATCGGCTCCCTATCCTGGCAGATCGCGTGGCGCACCGTAACCGGTCAAACACGTCGGCAAGAAACGTAACAGGCCCCTGCTGATCCGCCCGAACCACGCCGACGGCACGCTCGCACAGGCAGCTGGTCGGATCGCGAGCAGCAGCTCGGGCGAACGTGCCGCTGCCGGTGCCTTGCAATCCCGTAGCTGGATCAGCTGCGTTCCGCATTGCAAGAACTGAGGTAGTACTCGGGCGTGCCGAGTCGGCAGCACGCAGGCAACCAGAGGCTCGCCGCCTCCTGCCGAATGCCAGCCGAACTGCCTTACGGCCGGGAGCGTCCGTGCAGGTCAAGAGCGTCAGGTGGCCGGTCTTGAAATCCGTCGGCTCAGCGCCCCGCCGGAGCGGGCGACCTGACACGATCGTCTGATTGCAAAGCACGACCTGGCCGTCGTCCGAACATGCCGGGCATGACCTGATGTGCGATTAACCAGGTCGATGACCGCCTGAGGATGCTTGGCGTCGCTCCGTGTCTGGCCTGTTTGCTCCCCGTCTGGCTCCGCAGGGCAGTCGGCCGTCCGGTCCTCCGCCGCCCTGGAAGGTACGCCGATGCCTTTCCTGCCGCGATGACGGATCGTGTGGTCGGTCACGGATCGTGGTCGAACCCGCTCAAGGCTGTCGCTGTTTCAGCCGGCTGCGGTGAGGGCGTTTTGGCTCAGCGGAAACGCTGACGGCCTCGGCCGCACCGATTCGCTGCCGCGCGTCGTCGATGGAGCTCGCGTAGTCCGCCGGACGCTGATTGTCCCTTCATGCCTTCGAGGGCAGAGCGCGTCCGGCGCGGCGTACTGGCCTGCCTGCCCGCAGGCGCGGGGATAGGCCGCACGGGCGAAGTCGGCGCTGGGCTGTGGCATCGGTGACGATGAGGGGAGACCGGATGCGACGTGCCCGGGACCGAGGTCGGCCAGCCGGTTCCGGACCGCTTTGACCCGATGGGCCGCCATGAACCAGCCGCTGGAGTCTTACCAGGACGAGATCTACCTCACCGGGGTCAGCGGCGCGCTGCCCGCCGATCTGTCCTCGCTCGAGGGGCTGGCCAGGGCGCGGCTGGCGCCCCAGGTGTTCGGCTACATCGCGGGCGGCGCGGGCACGGGCGACACCATGAGAGAGAACGAGGCGGCGTTCCGCCGGTGGCGCATCGTTCCGCGGATGCTCACCGACGTCAGCAGCCCGGCGTTCGCCTCGACGGTGCTCGGCACGCAGCTCGCGGCGCCGATGCTGCTCGCCCCCGTCGGCGCGCTCAGGCTCGCGCACCCGGACGGTGAGCTAGCGGTGGCGAGAGCGGCCGGGTCGCTCGGCGTCCCGATGATCTTGTCGACGAACTCGTCAGTCGCGCTGGAGGACGTGGCGCAGGCGAGCGGCGACGGGCAGCGCTGGTTTCAGCTCTACTGGCCGAAGGACAGGGAGGTCGCCGCGAGCCTTCTCAGCCGGGCGAAGGCGGCCGACTTCAGCGTGCTCGTGCTGACGCTCGACGCCCGGATGCTCGGCTGGCGGCCGCACGACCTGGACCACGCCTTCTTGCCGGTCCTGCGCGGCATCGGCGCGCAGAACTACCTCACCGACCCGGCCTTCGTCGCCGGGCTGCCGGAGCCGGTGGCCGACAACGCGGCCGCGGCGATCCTGCGCTCGGCGCAGATGTTCGGTGACCCGTCGCTGACCTGGGAGGACCTGCCGTTCTTGCGCGAGCGCTGGGACGGGCCCATCGTGCTGAAAGGAATTCAGTCGGTCGCCGACGCCCAGCGAGCCGTGGCCGCGGGGATGGACGGGATCGTGGTCTCCAACCACGGCGGCCGCCAGGTCGATGGCGGCATCGGCGCGCTCGACGCGCTGCCACCGATCGCCGCGGCTCTCGGGCCGCGGGCGACGGTGCTGTTCGACAGCGGCGTTCGCGGCGGCGCCGACATCATCAAGGCGCTGGCGCTGGGCGCCAGGGCGGTCCTGATCGGCCGGCCGTACGCCTACGGGCTCGGCCTGGCCGGCGAGGACGGGGTCAGGCACGTGCTCCGCGCCTTGCGCAACGACTTCGAGCTCACGATGAGACTGGCCGGCTGCGCGAGCCTGGACGACCTGAGCCCGGCCACCATAACCCGGTCGCCCTGAATTCCCGATCGCCGGCCTGCCGGCGGGCAGGCAAGACGGCCGCCGAGCTCGGCGACCGGGTGGCGCGCTCGTGCTGACTACTTCGGCGCGCCGGACTGGGCGCAGGGGACTGCCCGGAACTCGCACCGGATCCTTGCGCACGCGGTGACCACGCCCGGCGGCTGGAGGGGAAGCAGCGCGAACGTGCCGCCCGCCCGCTGGTAGCACATGACGGCGAAGCCAGCGATCGCTGACCGCTCATAGGCGCTGAGCGACTTGCATGGCGCGGCAGCCTGGGGAATGCCGTGCGACGGGTCCACGCAGGCCACGGCGTATGCACGATGGCGTGGCCTCCGGTGAAGAAGAGCGCGGGCGGCGTGGTCACCAGGCCTTGCGCGATGGCCACGCGGTCCGGGCGGTACTTCACGTGCCTGGGCGAGACGGTCATGACCGTGCCACGGACCGAAACGGGATCCGACTAGCTGTACTGGCCCGAGGCGTTCTTGGAAGCAAACGACCACAGCGACGGCCCGGCCAGCGTGCAGGCGAAGTTGCCCGCATGGTCGCCGCTGCTCTGAACCGCGGGCCTGCGAGGACTTGACCTCGGACCTCTTCCTTATCGGGGAAGCCCGTGGCTTGGCTCAGTGTCGCCCGGCTAGGCAGGCGGTGCGGAAGTTCACCGGTCTGTGTGTCCGAGAGGAACCTGACACCGAAACGCGGGAAAGCTCCCCCGTACCCGGCAGCACCCGGTGGGTGCCCTCCACGCCAGAAGTCCGGTCACCCCTCGTAAGAAGGACAAAGGCGCGTACGCACAAAGAGGTCTCGTTCTGGACGGCTGGCGACTCCTCGGCGGCCGCCAGTTGAGGTGCTTCGCCGGCAAGCAGCTCGTGCCCAACCAGTCACTCCGCCAGACCCACCGCGAGTGGCACATCACAGAGCCCGAGGAAACGAAAGAGCTCCTTGCGGCGTGACCGGCGGCTCGCGCAGCCAGGTCGGTGGCGAGCTGGAACACGCGACGCCAGGACCTGCTGCTAGTCGTTGGCGTTGCCGTTCTCTCCTGCGCTGTACCTGATTCGAGTCGCGGTGAGCGGCTCCGTGGAGGGCGCCGAGCCCGCGACCTCCGCGTCTGTTCGGGATGAGGGCATGCTTGTCAGCATGGAGCGCAAGAGCCGGCGGCCGCCGGGGCGTGGTGAGGTCTCTGGTGACCAGGGTGAGCGCAACGCCGACGAGAGCGTGAGTTTCAGGCCGACGAGCGGGAGACATCGGCTAGCGAGCGGGAACGGCAGGCCGACGAGCGGGAGGCATTGGCCGGCGAGCGGGAGCGCAGGGCCAGCGACCGGGAGCGCAAGGCGAACGAGCGGGAGACGCAATTAGACCAGCTCGCCCACCGGGTGACGGCCTCAACCGAGAGCGTGGGGACACGGGCCATGGAGGCCATCGCGCGCGGCCGCGAACGGCTGGCCGAGAGCGCTGAGCGGCTGGACCGCAGCCCACATCGCAACCCTCCCGCAGGCCACCCTCAGGTAGCCGGACAAGCTCGCCCACGATCCGATCGGGCGAAGTAGAAGTCGCAGGGATCGGTCTCTTATGGGTGATTCGGCCCGCATAACTGCCCCCCATGGTTGTGCTATAACGCGTGGTGCCTCCGCCGTAGACGATGTGCTGCCCACGACACGAGGCGCATTCGGCATCCGGAACCCTGCGGAGGTTGTCCGCCGAGCCGCCGAGGTCGTGGCCGGCGAGAGTCTTACGGCCGGCCGCATGCCACCGACCTGCTACGCTGGCCGCAGTTCGCCCCGCAGGCGATCAGGGGCGGGTTCCGGTCCGCGAATGCGCTGCCGCTGCGGCTGCGCAGCCAGGTCATCGGCTCGCTCAACCTGTTCCACGCCGGGACCGGCGGGCTGGGCGGGGCTGAGCTTCGCATGGCGCAGGCGCTGGCGGATGCGGCCACGATCGGCATCTTGCACCAGCGGATCATCCGCTGCGGCGAGATCGTCGCGGGGCAACTGCAGCTGGCGCTGGACAGCCGGATCGTCATCGAGCAGGCCAAGGGCATCCTGGCCGAGCGGCTGCAGGTCAGCACCGGCGACGCGTTCGAGGTGCTGCGCAGGGCTGCCCGCTCCCGCAACCGGCTGCTGTCGGAACTTGCCCGCGAATTCGCGACCGGCTCCGCCGACGCCATGGAGCTACTGCAGCCGCCCCGGCGCCGGCCGGCTACCAGGCCCGCCGACGTGTCACGTTCCGACTGAGATCACCAGCCGAACAGGGCCCGGCAGGCGTGCAGGGCGCCGGGGTCCGCTGAACCCGGAGCGGGTGAGCAGCGCCGGCGTGTCCTCGACAGGGCGCAGCGTGCCGCCGGGGGCAGCCCGGCGGTGCGATCGGCGTCCCTGCCCGGACACGTTCAGCGTCCCTGCCCGGAGCAGGGGCCAGGCTGCATTGCTTGCCTGACCGCCGCGAGGCCGGGACCGCCGGCAATCCGAGCAGGGGCGAGTTCCGGTACTTTCCGCCGTATCCGGGCGCAGTGCCTGCGCTGGCGGGATCCGATGCGCCAAGGCTCCGCGAGCTGACTGTACGGCGACCGTTCCTTCTACGGCAGGGAACGGGCAGCTGGCTGGTCCCCGGCAACTCCAGCTGATCGCTGGCAGAGGCTCGCGCCGGCCGGGATCAGGTCACGGCGCAGGAGCGGTCAGCGCCGCCGACGGCCTCCTCCACGCTGGCATGGACGGGGAGCACGTCGGATCAGGCGCGTATCGGTGAGGACGCGCAGCATATGACGCTGCAGCGCGGTGGGTCAGACTGCGCGGTGGCTCGTCACGGGCGGCCGCTTCGTCACGGCCGACGAAGGTCATCGGCCTGGGCGGCTGCCACTTCGCCTGATCCGAGTGCCGAGGAGAACGACGGCGGCGATCAGCATGATGTCGGTGTCGTTCTCCAGGTAGACCACAGGCGGGTCGGCGTCGTCGGGGAAGTCGAAGATGTTGATCAGGCTGCTCATCCCCGGGTGCGGGCCGTCGGCCGCAGCATCCGCAGCTCGACGTTGGGCCGGGCGCTGACCGCGGCCAGGTGCCCGATCTGGGTCTGGCGGTCGGCCGGGGTTCCCCACCGGTACAGCAGCGAGGCCTCGGTGATGACGGCGATCAGCCGGGGGGCGGTGCCGTCGGCCCGGTCCAGGATCTGCTGGCGGCGCAGCCGCGCCGCCAGCGCCCGCTCGCGCCAGGGCGGCGGCCACGGGCCGACGGCCAGCAGCGCCTCGATGTAGGGCCGAGCGGCCAGGCCAGGCAGGGTGATCGCACGGCGGGCGTGAAGCCGCAGTATGTCGGCTGTGCAGGCCGGGTGACCAACGCGATCAACTTCGTGAACGCGACCTATTCCTTTGTGCGCGGGCACGCCCTGGCCGGTTCGCGGCTGTGGGTTCCCGGGGAGCAGCTGGCCGACCCCGCGGCCCGCGAGGTGATGGGCATCCCGGATCACCTGGAGTCGGCGACCAAGCCGCAGCTCGGCGCGCAGATGCTGGCGGAAGATGCTGGACGCCGGGATCGAGGTGCCCTGGGTAGCTGCTGACGAGGTGTACGGCCAGGACCCGGGGCTGCGGGACCTGTGCGAGGAGCGCGGCGTCGGTTACGTGCTCGGGGTGGCCTGCTCATTCCGCGTGACCCTGCCCTCCGGCGCGAGGATGCGCGCGGACGAGGTGCTGGCGAAGGTCCCCGTGCGGGCCTGGACGATCACCTCGTGCGGGGGCGGGTCCAAGGGCGACCGCCGGTACGCCTGGGCCTGGATCGCTGCCCGGGACCGTCGGCGGCACCTGCTGATCCGCCGCAACCTGCACGACCCCCGCCCGCCTCGACTACTTCTGGTGCTTCGTGCCCGAGGGCCGTCCGGTCTGCCTGCCGGTCCTGGCCGCGGTCTGCGGCCGCCGGTGGACCGCCGGGGAAGATCACGAGTTCGGGAAGGATCAGTTCGGTCACGACCACGCCCAGGTCCGCCTGCACGGCCCGGTCATGCGGCACCTGACCCCGGTCATGGCCGCCCTGGCGATCTGCGCGGTCACCACGGCTGACCTGCGGGAAACCAGTCCCGCCCCGCCGCTGCCGACCAGATCCGGCGAGCTGCCGCCCGAGGATCCCGGCCTGATCCCGTTCACCGTCCCCGAGATCAAGCGGCTGCACATGCTGTTCCACCAGGCCCTGCACAGCATCGCCCACGGACTGCGCTGGTCCCGGTGGCGACGCCGGCACCAGGCCCGCGCCCGCTGGTATCACCACCGCACCCGGCTCCGCGACCTGGAGACCTTCCCATGATCAGATAACGAAGTACGGCTGCCGTATTAAGTCCCAATGGCGAAGCCGGCAGTAAGAGATCGA
>Ga0116216_10001953_pt1 | contig 13968 bp, 9 predicted proteins | sample Sb_taG_11_FD_89696 | JGI IMG/M metagenome (GOLD analysis project Ga0116216, IMG submission 89696) | Peat soil microbial communities from Weissenstadt, Germany - Sb_50d_3_AS metaG | ecosystem: Environmental > Terrestrial > Soil > Wetlands > Peat | place: Germany: Weissenstadt | collected 2010-09-21
CCGGCTTCGTGGATGTAGCGCCGTACCAAGGACATGCCGGTGCCGTGCTTAGGGCCGCCCGGCGAATTGTCGAGCGTGGTGTAGCCGGATTTGAAAATGAGTTTGATGGCTTCCCGATCGCGCAGGCGGGCGGCGGCCTCGCCGGTGACCACGCCTTTCGCGATGGCGATCGCGCGCACTTGATCCGGATCGAGGCCGCAGCCGTCATCCTCGAACAGCAACTCGAAGCCCGTGTCGGGCAGGGTCTTGAATTCCAGCCGCAGCGTGCCGTTCGCCGACTTACCGGCGGCTTGGCGAGCGGCCGGCGTCTCGATGCCGTGCATTACCGAGTTGCGGATGAGCTGAATGGCGACGTTCTTGATCGCCGACTGATAGGGCGGCGGAACCAACTGCAGACCCTGGCAATCGAGAATTACGGTCTTGTTGTGCTCCTGCGCGACGTGCTCGGTGAGCGATCGCAGCGTGCTCTCGAGGCTTCCCGCGGGGGCCGAGCGCTGCGCGCCGGGCAGCGCTTTCGGGTGCGCTTTATCGGGCATAAATTTCGGCGCCTGAATGATTTGAGTGCCGTTTTCCGTCATGCTCGCTGCCTGTGGCGGCGCTGCGGCGTTGCGTACCGGCGCCGCGGATTGGGTCAGGGATTTGAGCGAGGCGAATTGGCCGTAGAGCTGATCCAATTTGACCGCGAGCGGCAGGAACTCGCTGCCGCTCAAGGATTTGCGGCTGCGCAAATCATGTAACGAGTCCTCGAACAGCCGCGCCGCGCCTTCCAGGGCGGAAAGCTTGAAGGCCGCGGCGTCGCGCCTGACCCTATCGACCTCATCGAGAGCCTCTTCGAGTTTGTGGCGGAACGCGTCTTCCTCCCGGGCCGGCTTCTTCAAGATCGAGTTGATGGCCTTCATCGACGCTTCGGTTCTTTGTAGAAAGGCGGCGAAGCGCGTGCCGCCCATGTGCAGCACACCGCGCAAGATTTCGCCTTGCATCTGCGCCTGAACCCGCAGCTCTTCCAGTTCACGAGTCATTTGCGCCTGCGCGGTGACATCGGTGACGCGCACCAGCCACAGACGCGCCTCGCCCGGAGTGTCGATCGGGTGAAACTCGAACGAATAATGCGCGACCGCGAATGTGCCGTCGGGATTGGCGAAGCGCACGTCGACGTCCTTGAGCGGATTCGGCTCGGTGGGTTCCGGGTGCGGCGCGGATCCGATCAGTCCGGCGACATATTTTCTCGTCACCGCAATGGTCTTGGCGGTGACGAGAGGTGCGAGCAGCCGGTCGAAGCTCAGATCGCTGAAATCCTGACGGCGAAACAAGGTTGCGAGCGACTGCGATACCTGCGGCTGAATCTTGTTGGTGCCGTCGAGCAGAAACAAGCCCTGTTCGCTGTTCGCGAGAATGGCCTCGGTCAACCGCTTGCTGGCACCGAGCAGTTCCTGTTTCTCGCGCTCGTGGCGCTTGGCCGTGATAAACATGGATCTCAAGCCTGCCAAAGCGGGGGGCGGGAGGGCTTGATGAGTGTCACAGCCTCGAGCGTTTTATGACATATGCTGCGCCGAGTTCGGGTTGGATGTGACCGGCGTCGCAATATCGCGCACGAAGGTCACGCGACGGCGGCGGTGGTGGGGGCCAAATCCGCCAGGAGTTCATCGGCCGAGCCGTAGCGCTCCTGCGGACGCTTCGCCATCAGACGGTCGAGAAGGGCCTGTTGGTGGGCCACGTTCGGCGGCAGGCGGGGCACGGGCGAAGTCGCATGCTGGGTCATGATGTCCATGGCGCTTTTGCCGCCATACGGGCGCTGGCCGGTGAGCATCTCGTAAAACATCACCCCCAGACTGTATAAATCGGTACGCGCGTCGACGCGCCGCCCCTGGGACTGTTCGGGGCTGATGTAATAGGGGGAGCCGAGGACTTGGCCGGCGCCGGTCGTGCTCGCATCGTCGAGCGATCGGCGCGCCAGCCCGAAATCGATGAGGACGGGGGAATTGTCTTCGCGCAACATGACGTTGGCCGGCTTGAGGTCGCGATGCAGGATCCCGAACACGTGAATGACGCGCAACGCTTCGGCAATGGAGCGCAGGTAGTACAGACTGTCGTCGACGCTCATGGGGTTGCGCAGCCGATCACGCAAATCGCCGCAGGGAATGTACTCCATCACGAGGTATTGATGCTGCGGCAATGCCCCGAAATCATAGATTTCCGCGATGGCGCGATGCGCGATGCTCGAGATGATTTCGTATTCGCGCTGAAAGCGTTCGGCGTCATCCAATTCGCGCGCCGAGGTGCCGCGGCTCATTACCTTGAGAATCACGTTGCGCCGCAGCCGCTCGCTCCTGGCGAGATACACGGACGAAAAATTGCTGGTGGCGATCTCCTTGACGATGCTGTAGCCGGGCACGCGGATCGACGGCGTGTCGTTCGCGGGCGCGATCAGAGCCTCCGCCTCGGCCGCCGCGGCGCCCTGCTTCGCACTCGCTTCGGACACGGCCTGCAGCAGCGAGTCGCGGGTAAGGCTCGCCATCGGCAGGTAATCCTTGGCGCCGCACTTCATTGCCCTCACCGCCGCCAGCTCGCTGCCGTTCTCGGCGAGGATGATGCAGTGCAGGTTCGGTTGCGCGCGCAGCATCTGCCCGACCTGATCGAGCCCGGCGCTCGTCTGCGCCTCGTTGCAGAAGTTGATTTGCACGACTACACCGTCCGGCGTGCGCTCTTGGACCAGTCGCGCCAAGACGGCCGGCTCGGCCGCCGGGGCGGTGGTCACCTGGGCGCTCGGCCAATGGCTGCTCACATGATGGGTCAGCCATTGCAGGCGCTTGGAATCGCTTCCCACCACCAACAGGACTGGACCGGTCGCATCAGGCATAAGCTCGAGGCCTAGACTAAGGATCACCAGGGTAGCTGCTGGCGCACCCGAATGGCGCGTCGGGAATTCACAATTCTGGCGGCCCGCCACGCTGATGCGCCCCTTAAGGCCCCGAAATGCGAAAAACCTGGATATCCGAGCCCGAAAGCCTGGAAAATTGCAACCAACGCCCCGACGTCACGGTCTGCTGAGGGTGGTTTGGATAAATTTCAAAGGGTAGGTCGCATGGGAAGCATTAGAACTTGGTCGCTCGCGGTGATTGCGGTCATCTTGGTGGTGGTGGTGGCTCATCAGCACCGGGCTACCGATGCCGGTATGGCGGCGCAGCCGCCGCTCGTCGAGGTCGCGGCGACATTGGCGCCCGCGCCGCCCTCGAGCCGAGTCACCGGGCTACCGGATTTCTCCGGATTGGTCGCCGACAACGGCGCGGCGGTGGTCAATATCAGCGTCGTCGAAAAGGCGCAGAAATTAGGCATTACGGGCGACGACGGCGATGACGATTCCATGTCGCAGTTCTTCCATCGATTCCAGCTGCCGAGTCCCGAGCACATGCCGCCGAGCCGCGGCATCGGGTCCGGCTTCATCATCACGCCGGACGGGTACGTGCTGACCAATGCGCACGTGGTGGCGGATGCGTTGGAAGTGACGGTGAAGCTCACCGACCGGCGGGAATATCGGGCCAAGGTCATCGGCGTCGACAAGCGCAGCGATGTGGCATTGATCAAAATACCGGCAACCGGCCTGCCGACCGTGCGCTTCGGCGACCCGGCGCGGATCCGCCCCGGGCAATGGGCGATCGCCATCGGTTCACCGTTTGGTTTCGAGAATAGCGTGACCGCGGGCGTGATCAGCGCGGTCGGACGGCCTCTGCCCGACGACAGCGGCAGCTCGTTCGTGACCTTCATTCAAACCGATGCGGCCGTGAACCCCGGCAACTCAGGGGGCCCATTGTTCAATCTCGAAGGTCAGGTGATCGGCATCAATGCGCAAATCTACAGCCGCACCGGCGGCTACATGGGCATGTCGTTCGCGATACCGATCGATATTGCGTTGAACGTCAAGGATCAGTTGATGCGCACCGGCAAGGTGAGCCGCAGCCGCATCGGTGTGGCGGTGCAGGATATCGGTCAGCAGCTCGCGCAAACCTTTGGCTTGGTGACCCCGCACGGCGCCTTGATCAGCGCGGTGGAACCGCAAAGCCCGGGTGAACACGCGGGATTGAAGCCGGGCGACGTCATTACCAGCGTCAACGGCCGGCCCATCGATCATTCCTATGATTTGCCCGAAGTCATCTCTCAGCTCGCTCCGGGAAGCGTGGCGCAGCTCGGCGTTTGGCACGATCGCAGGGCGACGCAAGTGACGGTCAAGACGGTCTTGCTGGAGGATGCACCGGCGCAATCCGCCCGGGTCGGCAGTGCGGACGACGGCGGCAAGTTGGGACTCGCGGTTCGCCCGCTCGATCCCAGTGAACAGCAGGAGTTGCACACTCGCGGCCGGTTGCTCGTCGAGGATGTCACGGGGCCGGCATTGGCCGCCGGATTGCAGGCCGGCGATGTCGTGCTCGGGGTCAACGGATCGGGGGTATCGACGATCGCGGAACTCAAGCGGGAGGTGGCTCGGGCCGGCCGTACCCTCGCGCTGTTGATTCAACGCGAGGATGCGCAGATCTACATTCCGATCGACCTCGGATGATCCCGAGTTTCGTTGCGCCGATCCCGTGATCCCCAATCCCATCAGCCCCGCCGCCGGCTCTGCTCCGGCGGCGTTTTTGCCGACCTCCCGCGCCGAGATGCAAGCCCTCGGCTGGCAGCAGTGCGACATCATCATCGTCACCGGCGATGCCTATGTGGATCATCCGAGTTTCGGAATGGCGATCATCGGCCGCGTCTTGGAGGCGCAAGGCTTCAAAGTCGGCATCATCGCCCAGCCGGATTGGCATAGCGCCGCGGATTTCACGGCCCTCGGCGCACCGCGCCTGTTCTTCGGCGTGACCGCCGGCAACATGGACTCGATGGTCAACCGCTACACCGCGGACCGGCGCGTGCGCAGCGACGACGCCTATACGCCCGGCGGGGCGGGCGGCAAGCGGCCGGACCGCTGCGTCATCGTCTATTCGCAGCGCGCGCGCGAGGCCTACCGGCACGTCCCCATCGTGATCGGCGGCATCGAGGCGAGCCTGCGCCGCATCGCGCATTTCGATTACTGGTCCGAACAAGTGCGCCGTTCGGTGCTGGTCGATTCCAAGGCCGATATGCTGGTCTTCGGCAACGCCGAGCGGCAAATCGGCGCCATTGCATGCAGGCTCGATGCGGGCGAGTCGATCGCCGGCATTCAGGATCTGCGCGGCACGGCGTACCTGCGTCGTGCCATGCCGGCGGATTGGATCGAAATCGATTCGAGCGAGCTCGACACTCCCGGCCCGAGCGCCCCGATGCCGGATCCTTATGCCGGCGAAGAGGAACGCCGGCAGGCCGTCGGTGCATCGGCCGTCCCGGCGAGCGGCCCGGCGGCCGGGCCGCGCTCGGACGGGCGGCGCGTCGTGAAATTCTTTCGCCACGTACCGGGCGCGCAGCGCGAGCGCAGTGTGATTCGTCTGCCTTCGTACGAGCAGGTGAGCGAGGATGCGGTGCTGTACGCGCACGCATCGCGCATACTGCACCTCGAATCGAATCCCGGCAATGCGCGCGCCCTGGTGCAGCGCCACGGCAACCAGGAGGTGTGGCTCAATCCGCCGCCGATCCCCTTGAGCACGGCCGAGATGGATGCGATCTACGAGTTGCCGTATGCGCGCCGCCCGCACCCCGCGCATGGCAATGCGCGCATCCCCGCGTACCACATGATTCGATTCTCGGTGGCGATTCAACGCGGGTGTTTCGGCGGCTGTACGTTTTGTTCGATCACCGAGCACGAGGGCCGCATCATTCAAAGCCGCTCCGAGGACTCGGTGATCCGCGAGATAGAAACCATACGCGACAAGGTCCCCGGTTTCACCGGAGTCGTCTCCGATCTTGGCGGTCCGACCGCGAACATGTACCGCCTGCATTGCAAGAGCCCGGTGATCGAATCCGCTTGCCGCCGCCCCTCCTGTGTCTATCCCGGCGTATGTCCGAATTTGAACACCGACCATGCGCCGCTCATCAACCTGTATCGGCGGGCGCGCAGTGTGCGGGGAGTGAAGAAGGTGCTGATCGCCTCCGGCGTGCGTTACGACCTTGCCATCGAATCGCCCGATTATGTGAAGGAACTCGCCACTCACCACACCGGCGGCTACCTCAAGATCGCGCCCGAGGCGATCGGCGACGGTCCTTTATCGAAGATGATGAAGCCCGGCGTCGGCACGTATTACAAGTTCAAGGAGCTGTTCGACCAATATTCCAAGGCGGCGGGAAAGGAGCAATATCTCATTCCGTATTTCATCGCGGCGCACCCCGGAACGCGCGATGTGGACATGCTGGAGCTCGCGGTTTGGCTGAAAAAGAACGGCTTTCGCGCCGATCAAGTACAGGCGTTCCTGCCGTCGCCCATGGCGACCGCGACCGCAATGTATCACTCGGGCAAGAATCCCCTCAAACGGATCGCGCGCGACAGCGAGGCCGTCGTCATCCCCAAAGGCATCAAGGTGCGCCGTTTGCACAAGGCGTTCCTGCGCTACCATGATCCGGAAAATTGGCCCCTATTGCGCGAAGCGTTGAAACGGATGGGTCGCGCCGACCTGATCGGCAACGGCAAGCAGCACCTCATCCCGGCCTACCAACCGATCCGCGGGGCGATTCAGGCCGGCCGCCCGGGACGCGGCGCGACCGTGCCGCTTCGGACACAACACACCGGATTGCCCAAGGCCGGATGGCCGAAGCCCGCTACGGACACGCGTGCGGGCGGACGCCGGTCGGGTCGACCCTAACGTTTTTGCTTGCTACGCGTCCAGGGGTGCGATTAAAGTTCCGGCCTGTCTAGCGGTTTTCGGGCCGCAATTCATCAACTTAAGACACTTTTGAGTTGTGTGTGGCGCTTCGGCGCGGCTTGGGTGCGTGTGAAACATGGATAAATGGCTGGTTCATAAATTCGGCGGTTCGAGCGTCGCCGACGCGAGTTGCTTCCGGCGCGTCGCCGACATCCTCGAGTCGTCGACCAATCCGCGCGAAGCCGTGGTGCTGTCCGCCTGCCGCGGGGTCACCGATGCCCTGCTCGGTTTGGTGACCCTCGCGGAGCAGCCCGTCGGCTATATCGCTTCGGCGATCGAGCAGTTGAAGAGGCGGCACGAGAAGCTCGCCGCCGAGCTGCTGTCGCGCCCGGCCTACGACGAGTACCGCGCGCTGTTGAACAAGGATTGCCGCGATATCGCCGGCGTATTGCAGACCGTGCGCCTGATCCGGGCGGCGACCTACTCGATGCGCGATGTCGTCTCCGGTTATGGGGAAATATGGTCGACGCGGCTGTTCGCGCCGTTCTTGCGCGAGCGTGGCCGAGTTTCCGGCGAGGTTCTGTGGATAGACGCGCGCCAGGTGGTCGTGGTCGAATGGGGGCCGTTGGGTCCAGCGGTGCAGTGGAGCGCGAGCGAGCGAAATTTGCGCCAATTGGTCCCCAAGGACTTCCAAGGGCGGCTCATCGTGACCGGCTTCGTGGCGACGACCGCGACCGGCATACAGACCACCCTCGGGCGCAACGGCAGCGATTATTCCGGGTCCATCTTTGGCGCCTTGCTCGATGCTTCCGAAATCATCATTTGGACCGACGTGGATGGCGTGCTGTCGGCGGATCCGCGCCTCGTGCCGAACGCCCAGGTGATCGATCAGCTGTCATACAACGAGGCGATGGAACTCGCCTACTTCGGCGCCAAGGTCATCCACCCGCAGACCATGGCGCCTGCGGTCGCGCGCGATATCCCGATCTATATCCGCAATACCTTCGCGCCGCAAAAGCGCGGAACCCTGATTTGCGCCCATCCGGTCTCGGCGCTGAAAGTGAAGGGGATCACGACCATCGATCCGGTGGCGCTCGTCAATCTCGAGGGGGCGGGCATGATCGGCGTGCCGGGCACCGCGCACCGCCTGTTCGGCGCATTGCGCGACGCGGGTATTTCGGTCATTTTGATTTCGCAGGGCAGTTCCGAGCATTCGATCTGCTTCGCAATCCCTCAGGCACAGGCGGTGCGCGCCGAGGACGCGGTGCGCCGCGCGTTCGATGCGGAATTGCGCGACGGGCAGATTCAGCACGTCGAGGTGGGATTGGGATTGAGCATTCTCGCCGTCGTCGGCAACGGTATGGCCGGAGCGCACGGTATCGCCGCCAAGGTGTTCAACTCGCTGGGGAACGCCGCGATCAGCGTGCGCGCCATCGCACAAGGCGCTTCGGAGCGCAACATTTCGCTGGTGGTGGACGGCAAATTCGCCGCCAAGGCGTTGCGCGCCGTGCACGCGGCATTCTATTTGTCGCCCAATACGCTCTCCATCGGGTTGATCGGACCGGGTACCGTGGGCCGGGTTTTGCTGGCGCAAATCGCCAGTCAAGTGGAGCGCCTGCGGGCTCTGAACCTGGACCTGCGCGTGCGCGGAATCGCGGGATCGACCCGCATGTTGCTCGAGGAGGGCGCGATCGATCTCGAGCTGTGGCCGCAACGTCTGGCGGATGCCGGGGAGGCGCTCGATCTCGATAAATTCGTGGCGCATTGCCAGGCGGATTACATCCCGCACACGGTGATCATCGATTGCACGGCGAGCGCTGAGGTCGCGGGCAATTATCGCGATTGGCTCGCCCGGGGCATCCATGTGGTGACGCCCAACAAGAAGGCGAACAGCGGGGCGCTGCCCGCTTATCATGCGCTCAAGGAAGCGGCGCGCGCCGCCGGCACGCACTATCTTTACGAGGCCACCGTCGGCGCCGGATTGCCGGTGATCCAGACGCTGCGGGACCTGCGTGAAACGGGCGATGACATTACGCGCATCGAAGGGATATTTTCGGGCACTTTGGCCTACCTGTTCAACGTCTTCAACGGCGGCGAATCCTTCTCCTCGATCGTGCGCACCGCCAAACTCAAGGGCTATACCGAACCGGATCCGCGCGATGACTTGTCGGGGATGGACGTCGCGCGAAAGCTGATCATTCTCGCTCGCGAGATGGGCCTCACCCTGGAGCTGTCCGACGTCGAGGTCACGGGGCTAGTCCCGGCCGAACTCACCGCTTGCGACGTCGAGGAGTTCATGCGGCGGCTTCCGGAATACGACGCGCGCATGGCGGCCATGCTCGCCGAAGCGGGTCGGCAGGGGCAGGTGCTGCGCTACGTCGGGCGCGTCGAGGCGAACGGCAAGGCGTCGGTCGGATTGACGCGCTTGGACGCCAAGCACGCCTTCGCGAACATTGCGCTCACCGATAATGTGGTGCGGTTCGCGACGCGCCGCTATTGTGATAATCCGCTGATCGTGCAGGGACCGGGGGCCGGACCCGAAGTCACGGCCGGGGGCGTGTTCGCCGATTTGCTGCGACTGTCGGCGTATCTCGGCGCCCATCTGTAACCATAAGTCAGCCGAGGACCGTTCGTGCCAACCGATGTGACCGCCTTTGCGCCAGCCACCGTCGCCAACGTCGGCATCGGCTTCGACATCCTGGGCCACACGGTGGATGCGGTGGGCGATCGGGTGCGATTGCGGCGCATCGAGGAACCGACGGTGCGGATTCGCAGCATCACGGGCATTCCGGGCGATATCTCCCTCAATCCGCACAGCAATACCGCGGGGCGCGCCTTGCAGGCCATGCGCGGGGCACTCGAACTCTCCCATGGCTTCGAGATCGACATCGAGAAAGGCATTCCGTTGGCCTCCGGCATGGGCGGTTCGGCGGCTTCCGCCGTCGCGGCCGTGGTCGCTGCCAATGCGCTGCTGCCCAATCCCGTCCACCGGTTGCGGCTGCTCATGTTCGCCATGCAGGGCGAAATCGTCGCGAGCGGGTCCGCGCACTTGGACAACATTGCTCCCTGTCTATACGGCGGATTGGTGCTGACCGTGGGCATCGATCAGCCGCGCGTGAAGCAGATTCCGGTTCCGCCGCAGGTGCGTTGCGTGCTGGTGCGTCCGCATATGCACCTGGGCACGCGCGAGGCCCGTGCCATCCTCAAAAGCGACGTCACGCGCTCGGATTTCGTCTGGCAGACGGCGAATCTGGCCGGTTTCATCAGCGGTTGCTATTCGAACGATTTGGACATGATTCGCGATTCTTTCAATGACGTGATCATCGAGCCGCAGCGCCAATCCTTGATTCCGGGATTCAAGATGGTGCAGAGCGGCGCCATGACGGCCGGCGCCCTCGGATGCTCGATTTCAGGCGCCGGACCCGCCATCTTCGCCTGGACCGTGCAGCAGCATGCCGAGGCGGTGCGCGCCGCGATGGTAGATGCCTTCACGAGTCACGGGCTGCAGTCGGACTCATGGATCTCGTCGCTGGCCGCGGCCGGCGCGCGCGTGGTGCCTGCGTGACCGCGGAGCTGAAATTCGCGAGCACGCGGGGCGGCGCGCCCCCGGTGTCGCTGAGCGAAGCGATCGTGCAGGGGTTGGCGCCGGATGGCGGATTGTACGTTCCCACACGGCTGCCCGGCATCGAGCGGTGCGCGATGCAGGCCGGCCAGCCCTTGCCGCAGATCGCTCGCGGTGCGCTCGCGGGATTTTTCGCCGGCGACCGGCTGCTGCCGATGCTCGGCGAGATATCACAGGCGGCGCTCGATTTCCCGGCGCCGACCACCGCCGTCGCACAATGCCGGGAGCGGCTGTCGGTTCTCGAACTCTATCATGGGCCGACCGCGGCTTTTAAGGATTTCGGGGCGCGCTTCTTGGCCGAGACGCTCGAGCGCCTGCACAGCGGTTCCGAGCCGCTGACCATTCTGGTCGCGACCTCGGGCGATACCGGCGGCGCGGTGGCGGCGGCGTTTCACCGCCGCCCGTGGGTGCGCATCGTCATCCTGTACCCGAAGGGTCTGGTGAGCGCGCGGCAGGAGCAACAGTTGACCTGCTGGGGCGACAATGTGATGCCGCTGCGCATCGACGGGACGTTCGACGACTGCCAGCGCCTGGTGAAGGAAGCGTTCGTGGATCGCGCGCTCGGCCGCAAACATCGCTTCAGTTCCGCCAACAGCATCAATATCGGACGGCTGCTGCCGCAGATGGTGTACTACGTCGCCTCGAGTCTCGAGATTGAGAGCCGCACCGGCGCCAAGGCGTGCTACATCATCCCCGCGGGCAATCTCGGCAATGCGTTCGCCGCGGTGTGGGCGCGCGCGCTCGGATTTCCGATCGATCGGATTATCTTGGCGCACAACGCCAATCGCACAGTGCCGGATTATCTTGCGAGCGGCGAGTGGCGCCCGCGCCCGAGCATACCGACGCTCGCCTCCGCCATGGATGTGGGCAATCCAAGCAACATGGAGCGCATTCGCGCGCTCTATCCGACGATCACGGCGCTACGCGAGCAACTCAGCGCCGACAGCGTCGATGACGCCGCCATCCGCCACAGGATTGCCGAGGATTTCGCGCAATACGGGCGCGAATGGTGTCCGCACACGGCGACCGCGGCGGAAATTTATCGCCGCCTGAGCGAGCGCGATCGGCGCGACCATCCGTGGGTGCTGGTGGCGACAGCCCATCCGGCCAAGTTCAACGACATCGTGGAGCCGATCATCGGCAAGCCGGTGGCGGTACCCCCGGCCTTGGAGCGGCTGCTGCGCCTGCCGCAGCATTATCTCGATTTACCACCCACGCTGTCCGCGGTTGCGGCCGCGCTCGCATGAACGACATTCGAATCGAACCGCAATGGATTGCGGCCGGCACAGCGCTGCTGCTGGTCGGCGCCGCCGCTTATGTGGGATTCGGCGCGTTCCGGCGCCGTTACCGGCGCAAGGCGCTGCTCGGGCGCTTGGGACGCATCGCCTATGAAGCGGCGCACCAGGTCCTGGTGCCCGACGGCATGGGCGGCTTCATCCACATCGATCATTTGCTGCTGACGCCGCTCGGCTTGCTGGTGCTCGATACCCGGCGCGTGGCCGGACTGATCTTCGGCGGCGATCAAATGAGCGACTGGACCGTGATGGCCCGCAACCGGCGCTATACCTTCGACAATCCGCAGCCGGCGCTCTACGATCGAATCGCCGCGGTCAAGGCCCTAGTCGGGGAATTTCCGGTCGAGGGCCGGTTGCTGTTTTCCAACGTCGGAAGGTTCACCAAAGGCATGCCGAAGCACGTACTGATGCTCGAGGGTCTGGAAGTCGAGTTTCCGGTCGCCGATCGCGGCCCCTTGGGATCCGCGGCACCGGCGGAATTCGCCGAGGTGTGGAGTCGCCTGGTGCCGCAGCTCAAGCCGAGTCCGCACCAATTCACTAATCTCTAGCGGCCTTAAGAGCAACCTCGAGTCCAAAGAAGCGCAGCGCATTGTGGGTGGTTGCGGCGGCCACCTGCGCCGGCGCTTCGCCGCGGATCTGCGCCAGCGTGCGGGCGATGTGCGGCAGGTAGGCGGGTTCGTTGCGGCGCGATTGCGGCCGTGGTGTCAGGTCGCGTGGCAACAGATAGGGCGCGTCGCTCTCGATCATGAGCCGCTCCGAGGGGATGCGCGGCGCGACCTCCCGCAAGGCAAGGCCGCGCCGCTCATCGCAGATCCAACCGGTGATGCCGATGCACAGGTTAAGGGCCAAGTAGTCTTCGAGCTCGCGCTCACCGCCGGTGAAACAATGCGCCACCCCGCCGGCGAGGCCCGGGCGATACTCCGCGAGGATCGCCGCGAAGTCCTCGTGCGCGTCGCGCTGATGCAGGAATACCGGCTTTCGCACGCTCACCGCGATTTCCAATTGCGCCACGAAGGCTGAGCGCTGCGCTGCTCGGGGCGATAAATCGCGAAAGTAATCCAAGCCGCATTCACCGACCGCGACCACTGGGCTTAAGCTAAGCAGCTCGCGCAGCTCCTCGCACCGGCTCAAGTCGAAGCCGGCCGCGTGGTGCGGATGAACGCCGGCCGTGCTCCACAAGTGGCCCGGATGGGCGGCGGCGAGCGCGGCAGCCGCCTGCGAACTCGCCAAATCTGCGCCGGTGACCACTTGCCGCGTCACGCCCGCTTGCATTGCGCGGGCGATCACCTGTTCGAGATCGGCTGCGAAGCTGTCGTGGGTCAGATTCGCCCCGATGTCGATGAATTCGTCGCTCAAGAACCCTCGCCTCGTTGTGCTATCTTCGCCCGCATGTGCAAAGCTGGAATCTTCCTGTTCGTGGCGCTGGCATTCGCCGCCGTGCCGGGCCGGGCACAGGAGGGCGGCGACCTGCAAGCACAGATTGTCTACGCGTTCCACGTCGAAGATACCAACCTGCTGGTCAATTTGGTGCAAACTTTGGCGACGCAGTCCGGCTCGGGAGGCGCCGATCAGGCACTGCGCTACCAATTGGCGCATGCGCAGTACCGCCTCGGACTGCTGGTGGGCGAGAAGCGCCCGAAAGAGGCAGTGACGGCCTTTGGGGACTGCGTCGATCAGCTCAAGCGCGTGCTAGACCAGGATCCGGCGTCGGCGGAGGCGCTGGCGTTGCAGTCCGCGTGCTATGACGGTCTCGCCAAATACAAGAGCCTGGAGGCGGTGCTTCTGCGGTCGCACGCGACCGAGCGCATCAATGCGGCTTTGAGGGTTGCACCGCGCAATCCACGGGTCTTGTATCTGATCGCGATGGACGGGTTCGCCCACTCCAAGCCCGGCTCCGCCGAGTATCAGCGAGCCTTCAAAGCGCTCGAGCTCGCCGTGCAATTGTTCGATCTGTCGCCCGCCACCGGCATCGACACGCCGAGCTGGGGCCATGCGGAAGCCTACCTCGAGCTCGGAATTGAACTGCAATCGCGCGGCGATTTATTGGGCGCGCGCAACTCGATCGAGAAAGCCTTGATTGTCGCACCCGACTTCAAAGCGGCGCAGCGGCAACTGGCGAACCTCGTGCGGCATTGAGCTCGAGCGGCTCCTCGCCGCCGACTTCGAACCTGGTATCATGCGGCGCGATGAAGCCACAAGGCACGCAATTATCGCTGTTCGAGGCGCGCGGCACGGGCGACGCGTTCGCGGTTCGGGTGAGCCCGCGCGCTCGCCGGCTCACCGCACGCGTGCA
>Ga0116216_10001957_pt1 | contig 13941 bp, 14 predicted proteins | sample Sb_taG_11_FD_89696 | JGI IMG/M metagenome (GOLD analysis project Ga0116216, IMG submission 89696) | Peat soil microbial communities from Weissenstadt, Germany - Sb_50d_3_AS metaG | ecosystem: Environmental > Terrestrial > Soil > Wetlands > Peat | place: Germany: Weissenstadt | collected 2010-09-21
CGCTTCATCGCGAACTCGTCGTAGATCATGCCCATGATCCCGGCGAACTTGACCCGCTCCAGAAGAGGCTGCTCCGGGTCCTCAGCCAGGGCCAGCACCCGGCGGGCGAAGCTGAGCCAGCTCAACTCCCGGTTGATAAGGGCGGCCGGAGAGTCCGGCGTGACCGGAACAGGCTCTGACATTTATGCGCACCTCGACACAATCGCCCCGGCCCAGGCCCGGTGATCCACGACGCCAAGCCTAGTGTCAGGAGCTCTGTTCCTCACCATCGCATCTCTGCACAGACGTGACATGCCAGGAACGAAAGTCCTTCTTTGCTGTCCGGTCATCCGGCTACGTGCCCAGGGACCTCCGTCCCTACCATCCGGCAGCGGCCTGCCGTGAGCTGATGGCATGAAGAGCTGGTTCACGCACCAGGGTGGTCCGGTCAGGCCTGAGCTGGCCTTCTCCGGCGGCCGCGGGGGGTTCCGCCGGCGTGGAACGTAATCGTTACCTTGACCTGCTGCGGGTGGCGGCCATCGGCGGCGTGGTCTACGGCCACTGGCTGCTGATCTCCGTCACCTACCGGAACGGGCAGCTGTCCGGCGCCGATGCGCTGGATTACGTGGCATGGGGACGGTGGGTCACCTGGGCATTCCAGGTCATGCCGGCCTTCTTCCTGGTCGGCGGGTATGTCAACGCCCAGTCGTGGACCGCGCGTCACGCCGAGGGGCAGAGCTGGACCGTCTGGGTCCGTGACCGGGCCATGCGGCTGTGGTGGCCGACGGCGGTGTTCGTGGTGGCCGGGATCCTGGCGGCCGCGGTGGCGACGGCGGCGGGCGTGGGCGCGGCCGAGCTGGCTCAGGCCGGCTGGCTGGCCGCCCTGCAGTTGTGGTTCCTGCCGGTTTACCTGCTGCTGATCGCGCTGACCCCGGCGCTGCTCGCCGCGCACCGGCGCTGGGGTCTGGTGGTGCCCGCCGTCATGGCTGCCGCGACCGCCCTGGTGGACAAGGGCGTGATCGGGGCCCACTGGCACGTGCTCGGGTATGCCAACTACCTGCTCGTATGGGGCTCGATACACCAGTGGGGCTTCGCCTGGCAGGACCGCACCCTGACCCGGGCCCGGTGGCGCCCCTACGCGCTGGCCGCGGGCGGCGCGGCCCTGCTGGCCGGCCTGCTGGCCTCGCGGCGGTACATGGTGGACATGGTGGGCTCGGGCAACACCAACCCGCCATCGATCGCGCTGCTCGCCTTCGCCGCCGCGCAGTGCGGGCTGGTTATCGCGGCCGAGCCGGCCGCCGCCCGGCTGCTGGCCAGGCCGCGCCTGTGGCGGCGCGTCCGGCGGCTGAACGCGACGACGATGACCGTCTACCTGTGGCATTTCGTGCCGGTGCTCATCATCGCCGCGGCCTTCTACCCGACCGGGGTGATGCCCCAGCCCGCGATCGGGACGGCGCAGTGGTGGGAGCTGCGCCCGGCCTGGCTCGCCTTGCTCACCGTGGTGCTCGTGCCGCTGGTCATGGCCGTCATGTGGGCCGAGCGGCCGATGCGCCGCCTGCCCGCCGGGATCGGGCCGTCCGGGCCCTGGTCGCCCGTGCTCCTGCTGGCCGGCCTCGCCGCGTCCATGTTCGGCCTGGCCCGGCTCGCGATCGCCGGGTTCGCCCCGGGCGGGCACCTGCCCGCGCTCGCCCTGGCCGCCTGCGCGGCCGGCCTGGCCGCGACCCTGCTCACCGGCCGCGCCCCGGCCGCGGGGGCCAGGCCGCAGGCCAAGGGCGGACGGCCGTCCTGGCGGACGGTGCCGACGTTCGCCGCGGGGGTGCTGGCCACGGCGGCCGGTGCCGTGCTGGTGTGGTGCCGCGGCGCGGCCCGCGCCGACTCGGCCGTCACCGACCGCATCATGCGGTGGTGGGCCGGGGTGTGGCTGCGCGCCGCGGGGGCGCGGGTGACCTGCGGTGGCCTGGAGCAGCTCAGCGCGGCCGGCCCCTGCATGATCGTGTCCAACCACCAGTCCCTCCTCGACCCGATCGTGCACCTGCATGCGCTGCCGGTGTCGCTGCGCGTCCTGGCCATGCGCGAGCTGTTCCGGATCCCGCTGTTCGGCGCGGCGCTGCGCGCGATCGGGATGATCGAGGTGGACCGGCAGTCCCCCGACTTCGGCGAGATCGACACCCAGGCCGCCCGGGACCTGGCGGCCGGGCACTGGCTGCTGGCCTACCCGGAGGGCAGGATCTCCCCGGACGGCACCATCGGGGAGTTCAAGGACGGCGCCTTCATCATCGCGGTCACCGCCCAGGTGCCGGTCGTGCCGGTCGCCATCCAGGGCACCGGCCGGATCTGGCCGCCGGGACGGCGCGCGATCCACGCCGGCCCGGTGCGCGTGGTGGCCGGACACCCGCTGCCGACCAGCGGCCTGACCCATCGCGACGTGGCCGGGCTGCGGGATCAGGCCCGGGATGTCATCTGCTCAGCCCACCGTGACCTCGTCACGGCGATGGAGGCGCCACCGGTGAACGGCAGCCAAGGCGGCCCAGCGTGGCCCGATGACCCGGCGGCAGGCGCCAAGCCGCAAGCCCTCAGCCCGCAGCAGCCGCCGAAGGCAGCCTGAACGAGGATCCGGGAACACAGGCCAGTCCCGATCACCGGCCATCCGCGGTCAGGGTGATGATGAGCGGAGCGTGGTCGCTGGGCCTACCCTCGCCCGCGGTGGGCTTGCGTTCGTCCCGGTCGACGGTGCAGGCAGCGTAGCGCGCCGCGACCGGCGCGGTGGCCAGGGCCAGGTCGATCCGCAGGCCCCACCCGCGGTGGAACGCGCCCTGCCGGTAGTCCCAGAACGTATACGGCCCCGGGCCGGGGTGGCCGGCCCGGCCCAGGTCGGTCAGCCCCCAATGCAGCAGGGCGCGGACGCGGCGCCGTTCCGGCTCGCTGCACAAGTTCCGCCCGCGCCAGGCATCGGGGTCATAGACGTCCCGGTCATCGGGGGCGATGTTGAAGTCGCCGACGACCAGCAAGGGGCTGGCGGCCTGATTAGTGTTGCGCAGCCAGGTGGTGAATGCATCCAGCCAGCGCAGCTTCAGCTCATACTCGGGGGTGCCGACCTCCCGGCCGTTCACCACATAGACGTTGACGACCCTCATCCCGCCGCCGGTGACGGACAGGACCCGGGCCTGCTCCGGGACGGGATCGTCGGCGAACCCGCAGGCCACATCCGTGAGCTGCATGCGGGACAGCACGGCAACCCCGTTGCGTCCAGCCTGGCCGTGCACGGCGGCCTGATAGCCGACCGCGGCGAAATCACCGGCCGGGAACTCATCGGCCTGCAGCTACCGACCCTGATCCGGCGTTGTCGATTCCGCTGACCACGGCGAGCGGGGCCCGCTGCCGCGGCGCGACCTGATCCTGGTACTCGCCACCGCGGTCATCGTGATCTCGCTCATCGTGCAAGGGCTCACCCTCGAAACCGCTGGTCAGGCTGGCCGGGATCGCTCGGCCCGCCGCCGCGCCATGAGCAGACCGTGGCCCGGCTGCGGCTGGCCGAGGCGGCGCTGGCCCGGCTCGACGAGCTCGCCGGCAGCCAATCCGTCGCGGATGACGTGATCGACCGCGCCCGCGCCAGCTTGCAGGCCAGGATCGGTACACCCGCGCCCGCATCGACGGCGCTCGGGCGCCGGAGCCGGACGGCGTGATCGACCGGGCACCGCGCCGTGACCTTAATGCCGCCGAGAACGCCGAACTCGCCCGCCTCTTCGACAACGGCACCATAAGCCAGGCCACCCGCCAGCGGCTGCAACGCGGCCTGGACCTGGAAGCCGCCAGGCTCAGTGACGAGCAACGCTGACAGGGACCGTGGTCTGGAACCAGGACCAAAGGCCCTACCAGCTCAGCCTGGTCGCGGTATCGCCTGGCGGCGGAGGTGACCAAAGCCGGTCTGATGAGGAGTGAGCCTCCCGGGCGGGGCTCCATCTCCGTGCGCTTTGACCGCCTGTTCGATGGGCGGCTGCGGATGATGCCGCTCCGGCCCATAGGCTCTCGGGTTGGCCTGCGTCCGGGTCAGGGGAATGAAATGCCGATACCAAACGCACCGCGGAAGAGGTAGCTAATGAAAACTGACGGTGAGATCAGGGACGACGTAATCAGCGAACTAGCATTTGACCCTCAGCTCATCGACCCAGACGCCATCGGTGTGGCGGTGACGGATGGTGCGGTAAGCCTGGCCGGTCATGTCTCGAGCTACGCGGAGAAAATCGCCGCGGCCCGGGCGGCCGAGCGAGTGTACGCGGTCAAGGCCGTGGCCAATGAGCTGAAGGTCAAGTTGCCCGGCTCGCCACGGGACGACTCCGACATCGCCACAGCGATCGCGCACGTCCTGGAATGGAACGTCCAAGTTCCCGAGAGAACGGTCCAGGCCCTGGTGCAAGGCGGCTGGGTCACGCTCGAGGGTGAGGTGGAGTACCACCACCAGCGCCGCGAAGTCGAGCGGATGGTGGGCCAGGTCCGGGGAGTGATCGGCGTGACGGACACCATCACCCTCAAGCCGTCGGCCAGCCCGGAGGAGGTCGAGGCCGCGATCGAGGATGCCTTTAACCGCCAGGCGCAGATCGACGCCCGTCACATCAAGGTTGCGGTATCCGGCCAGACCGCGGAGCTTTACGGGCAGGTGTACTCGATGCATGAAGCGGCGGCGGCCAGGGCTGCCGCAGCCTCAGCGCCCGGAGTCGCCAGGGTGGAGAGTCATCTCGTGGTCATTCCATAATCGCCCGTCCTGGCCTGTCGCGTCTCCGCAGAGACGCCAAGGATGAGGACCAGAGCGCCTAGCAGGGAGAGGACAAATGTCGTACGACTACCACGTAGAGGAGACGCGTCGCCGCGCAGAAGAGGAAGCACAGCGACGGGCCGAGCAAGAAGCAGAGCAGTAGTCACGCGTACAGGGCGTCGATATCGCTGGCGTACTTGGCCAGCACGTAGTCCCTGCGGACCTTACCGGTAGGGGTAAGCTCGGCGCCGGTCTGGAACGGGCCGGCCAGGACGCGGAACCGCTTGATGGTTTCGGGCCTGGACACACCCGCGTTCGCCCGGTCCACGCCCTGCTGGACAACCGCGCGCAGATCCGGATCGTCGCGCAGCTCACCGATGGTCGCACCGGCCGGCTTGCCCTGCCGCTGCTTCCACCGCGCGAAGGCCACCTCATCCAGGGTGATCAGCGCGGCGACGTACGGCCGCCGCTCGCCGGCCACAACGCATTCGGCGATCAGCCAGTGCTCGCGCACCTTGTCTTCCAGGACCGATGGCACCACATGCTGGCCGCCGGCGGTGATGAGCATGTCCTTCTTCCTGCCGGTGACGTAGAGGAATCCGTCGTCATCGACCCGGCCGAGGTCCCCGGTGCGCAGCCACCGGCCGTCGAACGCCGCGGCGCTTACCTGTGGGTCCTGCCAGTATCCCTGGAACACGTCCGGGCCCTCGACCTCGATCTCGCCATCGGCCGCGATCCGCACCGCGCACCCGGGCAGCGGCAGGCCGACCGAGCCGATCCGCTGCACCGCCGGGCGGTTCATGGTGAGCGGACCGGCGGTCTCGGTCATCCCCCAGCCCTCCATGACGGTCAGCCCCGCGCCGTGGAAGAAGTGCCCCAGGTCTTCGTTCAGCGGTGCGCCACCGCTGATCAGCCAGGCCACCCGCCCGCCCAGCGCCTCGCGCAGCCGCGGGTAGACCAGGCGGCCGAACAATGCGTGCCGCAGCCGCAGCCACGGGCCCGCCCGCCGGCCGGCCCGGCTCCAGGCCACCGCCGTCGCCTCGGCCGCCGCGAACAGCCGCTGGTGGCCCTCGGCTTCGGCCAGCTGGCGGGCCGCGGCGGCGACCTTCTCCAGCACGCGGGGCACCGTGAGCAGCAAGGTCGGCCGGAAGGTGACCAGCGCCCCGGGCAGCTGGTCAGGGTCGGGGAGGAAACCGGCTCGTTTGCCGGCGTGCACCAGGCACAACATCACCGTGCGCGCCAGGACGTGCGACAGCGGCAGGAAAAACAGGCTGGAGGCGTCCCCGGCCAGCACCTGTTCCTGCACACCCGGCACGGCGATGATCGCGCGGACGGCCTCAGTCAGGTTGCCGTGGCTGATCATGCAGCCCTTCGACCGGCCCGTCGTGCCCGAGGTGTACACGACGGTCGCCAGTGTCTCCGCGGTCACCGCGGCACGCCTGCGGGCCACCTCCCCGGCCTCGACGCTCTGCCCGGCGCGGGCCAGCGCGTCCAGATCGCCGGCGTCCAGCCGCCATATCGCCTCGACCTTCGCTGGCCGGACGCCGCGGATGGCCTCGGCGAGCCGTGCGTTCCCGGCGAACACCGCGACCGCGCCGGAATCACTCAGCTGCCAGTCGATCTGCTCCGCCGACGAGGTTTCGTAGATGGGTACCGTCACCGCTCCCGCCGCCCAGATGGCGAAATCGCAGATCGCCCATTCCAGGCTGGCCGGTGCCATCAGGCCGACCCGGTCACTGGGCCTGATCCCGGTGCCGATCAGGCCAGCGGCCACCGCGCCAACCAGGCGCGCCAGCTGCGCCGCGGTCACTGGCTGCCACCCGCTGTCGGCCTGCACTGCGAACATGGCCCGGCCGGGGTCCCGGTCGGCCCAGCCGAACACGTCGTCACAAGCGTTCGCGCCCATGAACCACCACCCGTCTCGGTTTACTACGGCCGGCCAGGTACAGTTGGCTCCGCGGCCCGGAACCTTAGCCACCTGGGGCTCCGGCGCGTAGGTCGGCGGGCTCTGGCGCTTCGCCGGGCCGCTCGCGGCGGGCCTTCAGGAACGCTAACAGGACCAGGCCAGCCAGCACCATGACCAGGGCCTAGTAGCCCGGTGCTGGTGGTGTAGTGCCACAGCATAAGCAGCGAGGGCAACAAGGCCGCGTTGACGATGCCGGACCAGGCGTTGCCCCTGCGGTCACTCCAGGCGAACGGGCGCGGGAACAGCATCATCTCCCGCGCCCGGGGCCGAGCGAGATCGTGCCGGCAAAGCCGGCGTGCTCGTCGCTGGAGCCGTAGCCCGTCGGCGGGGCCACGATCACGTCCCGCCGGGCGGCGGCCAGCCGTCCCGCCAGGGCGGCGGCGATGTCGGTGTCGGTGGCCAGCGGCAGGTGCGGGCTGTGCTGGACGACCGAGCCGACGGACACCGCCAGCACCGCGCCGTCTGCGGCTAGCCGCTCTGCCTCCGGCCAGGTGAGGTCGCCCAGCGCGGTCATGTGCCAGGGCCTCTATTCGTCACAGCGACGCCAGCAGGACGGCGGCCAGCCCGGTGAGGAAAGACTCCGAAGGTGTCCGGCCTTGCGAGCAGGCCTTGACGGGAGTCATGGGTTCAGCAGACAGCATGCCTGTGCGCCGGGTCAGGGGCCAAGGTCCCATCCTGCCCGCCGGGCCCTTGAAGAAACGGACCTTGGTCCCTTGCCGTGCCGTCCATCGGACCGAAATGTGGTGTTATCACGACAGGAATGGTGATAACGATGGCAGAAGATCGCATCTGAGAGCTCGAAACAGAGATCGGCAAGCTCCAGGCCCAGCAGGCGGACCTGCGCAAGCAGCTGATCAAGGCCCGGATCGAGAACTGGCAAGGCCGCATCGACGATCTGGAAGTCCAGATACACACCGGTGCGGTGGAGACCAGCGAGAAGCTCACCGCGAAGATGGACCACCTCCGCAGCACGTGGGCTGACACCAAGAAGCAGTGGGAAGCCACGATCTCGACGGCAGCCAGCGCAGGGGACACGGTGCACACCGGACTGCAGAGCGCCTACCGTGATCTGCGCAATGCCCTGCTCGAAGCGAAGAACAAGCTGGCCTCCTCTCACTCCTAGCTGCAGCCACGGGACCTACAGGCCCGCCTTGTCCGGGGCGGGCCCGCGGTCCGGCCGGAGGTTGGAGGCGGTGGCTCCGCCGCCCGGGGGCGTCGCGGAGGCGGTGCTGGCGTCCCCCGACCCGGGTACGTAGCCGCATATGCCCGCTCGGCAGGCTGGACCTGGCCGGTTTGACGGCGTCGCTGGCGGCGGTCCCGCGGCAGGGGACCGGCCAGGCGGGCGGCGAGGTAGATGGCGAAGCTGATACTGGTGATGAAGACGCTCGCCTTGATGTTGACGGCTCCGAGGCTGGCAGGCCGCCGTCGGCCGCGACCACGGCGAAGACGACGGACAGCGCGGTGACGACGAGCGGGCTGGCCGACAGACGCTGGGCGGCGGCGGCCGGGGTGATGGCCAGACTGAGCACGAGCGGGGTGCCGACGACCTGGGCGGCGCCGGTGACGGTCAGGGCGAGCTCGAGCAGGAACAACAGCCCGAGGCGGCCGACCGGGACACCGCGGGCCTCGGCGACCTCCGGGTCGGTGGACGCGAACAGCAGCTGGTCGGCACCAGGTCTGGGCGAGATGAGCAGATACGCGATGGGAACGGCCTCCTTGCCATGGCGGATGGCCGCCGTGAGCACCGCGCGATGCGCATGCCGTGCTGCTGTCAGCGCGGGGCTCTCCCAGGTGCCGGGTAACTGCCACCCGTCACTTACGTGTTGTTCCTGGAGAAGATCCGCAGGAAGAACAGCAGCACGTTCAGCGCGTCGAGGAAGATCGACACGGCGATCAGCGGGGCGGAGTCCGGATCCGTCGAGGGCCTTGGCCCGAGCGGCCAGCCTCAGCCACCGGGCCAGCGCCATGTTGATGCTGGTCCTCGATGCGACGCCCCTGCGGATCCGCTCAGGTTCCGTGTCTGCCTGACGGTTGCGGCTACTCGCCTGGCCCGTGGGTCATCACCAAGATCAGATAAGCCGTATCTGGTCGCCCACCCTCGCCTTTTGCGTAGGGCAAGAAGTCCCTTCCGCTCGGGCCCAGGGACCCTGCCCCACTGTCACCGCCCGGAGGAATAGTCGTGACAAGGGGTGATACCGATGACCGAACCGGAGCGGCCGGTGGCGGACTGGTCGCGGGACGAGCCATGGGCTCAGGTTGCCGAGACCCATGCAGCTGTGGTGTTCCTTGCCGGGGACCGCGCTTGCAAGCTGAAGAAGCCGGTCAATCTCGGTTTCCTCGACTTCAGCACGCCGGAGGCCCGCGCGGCGGCGTGTACCCGCGAGTTCGAGCTCAACCGCGAGTTCGCGCCCGATGTGTACCTGGGCGTGGCCGAGGTCCGCGGCCCGGACGGCCGGGTCTGCGATCATTTGGTGGTGATGCGCCGCATGCCCGCGGCGCGGCGGCTGTCGTCGCTGGTCCGCTCGCGCGCGCCGGTGGCCGGTCCGGTGCGCCAGGTGGCGCGGATTATCGCCGCCCAGCACGCCAAGGCAGCCCGGGGCCCGCGGATTGCCGAGCAGGGCGGCCGGGACGCGCTGGCCCGCCGGTGGTCGGACAACATCGAGCAGACCCGGCAGCTGCACCAGCAGCTGGCACCGCACGAATCGCTCGACCCGGCGGTTCTCGAGGAGACGGAGCGGCTGGCCCTGCGGTTCCTGGCCGGGCGGGCACCGCTGTTCGATGCGCGGATCCGGGATGGCCGCGTCGTCGACGGGCACGGTGACCTGCTTACTGATGACATCTTCTGCCTGGATGACGGGCCGCGGATCCTGGACTGCCTGGACTTCGACGACCGGCTGCGCTGGCTGGACGGGCTGGATGACGCCGCGTTCCTAGCCATGGACCTGGAGCGGCTCGGGGCCGCGGCGCTGGCCGAGCAGTTCCTGGCGGCCTACGCCGACTATTCCGGGGACCCGGCGCCGGCGTCACTGCGCCATCACTACGTGGCCTACCGGGCGTTCGTCCGGGTCAAGATCGCCTGCCTGCGGGTCGCCCAGGGCGACGCGGCGGCGGGTTTTGAGGCACGCCACCTAGCCGAGGTAGCGCTGCGGCACCTGCGGGCCGGAGCGGTCACCCTGGTCCTGGTCGGCGGGCTGCCGGGGACGGGCAAGTCCGCGCTGGCCGACACGGTCGCCGGACGGCTCGGGTTCACGGTGCTGAACAGCGACCGGATCCGCAAGGAACTGGCCGGACTGCCCGCCGAGACCAGCGCCCGCGCGTCCTATGGCAGCGGCATCTACTCCGCCGAGTGGACCGAGCGCACCTACGCCGAGCTGCTGCACCGCGCCACCATCCTGCTGGCCCACGGCGAGTCCGTGATCGCCGACGCATCGTTCATCTCCGCACCGCAGCGGGCCGCGGCGGCAGCCGTGGCCGGCGAGGTCAGCGCCGACCTAGTGCAGCTGCGCTGCACCGCCTCCAGAGAACTGGCCGCCCAGCGGATAAGCACGCGGACCGGCGGCGCCTCGGACGCGGACCAGGCGATCGCCGGACAGATGGCGGCCGCCGCGAAACCGTGGCCGAACGCGACGGCGATCGACACCGAGACCGGCGGCACCGCCGGAGTGCCCGGCGAATCGCTGGAGCAGGCGCTGGAGGCGATCCGCCCGCACGGCCCCGAGCATGTCTGGCGGCCCACCCGGCCGTACATGCTCCCCGGGTAGACCGGAGCAGAGTCATGAACGACCCACAGACGACGGGTTCGCCGGTGGACAGCAATCATCCCCGGGCAGGACGACGGGTGGTCAGCGGTCTCGGGTGGCCGCGACCGAGCGGGACGAGGCGAGCCTCGTCCCGGGTCGTGGCCCGTATTGACGGTTCACCGGGCTCGCTCGCCACGCTCCGCCGGGCCGTCGCCCAGGCACGGCTGCGCCACGCCGCCCTGGAGGTCGTGGACGCCATCCCGGACAACGCCAGCGCGGGCGCGGAGGCCGAAGCCTGCGCCATGCTGGAACGGATGATCGCACAGGAGTACCCCGAAGGTCTGACCGTTCCGGTCCGCTGCCGCGTTGAGCGGGGCGAGCCCGCACAGGTGCTGGCCAGGGCCAGCGCTGGGGCCGAGTTGCTCGTTATGTGCGCAGACTCGCGACCGGGAGACGACGAAGCGCCCGGCGATATCCTGCGGCGCGTTCTCCGCACAGTCTCCTGCCCCGTGGACACCTGCACAGCCAGGTAATGCCAGCCGCGTGACCCGCGGCGTCGGCATGCCGCGCTGCGCCGGCCAGGCGGCGCGGCGCGGCGCGCAGCTCTGCGTGCTCGTCGGTGACCAGCCACGCAACCATGTCCTGCGGCGGCTCGGCGCCGGGCCCGCCGTCGATGGCGATCGCCGCATCCCCGCAGCGGACCAGCAGGCCGGCCGGGGCGAACCTGGGAGAGTTCATCGCGCCCACGCCGAGCAGCGTCAGCCGCAGCCGCGGTGTGGCCACGGGTCTCCCCTCTCCGGCTCGCCGCTGGCGGAGCGTTCGGTGAACAGGTGGAAGTCGCAGTCCAGCAGGTCCAGCTCGGCGGCGGCCACCGCCAGCGTGACGCGGGCCGACACCACGGGCTCCGCGGCGGACCGCAGCAGGGAGCCGACCTCGGCGGCGGCCAGCTCCGCGGCCCCTTCGGGAATTCTGCCGTGCTCGTTGACCCGGACCGCCGTTGTCCGGTTGCTTTCATCGCCGGCTCCCTGCTCCGGTGACCGGGCAGCGCAGCTTCGCGGCAACGCTGAATAGGGCGTCCCGGATCATTGTCACGTGCCCGTCGTCGTCGAGAGTGCGCTGCTCCATCTTCTCCAGCAGGTCCGGCACGGCCAGGGCGGCCGTGCTCCGGTAGGGGCATTCGTCGTTGCCGGTGCTCAGCGCGCCGCAGCGGCCGCACACGAATCCGGGGATCATGTCCTCGTGGGCCACCAGCAGGCGGGCCACCGCGCCCTCGTTGACCGCGGCCAGGCACGCGGGCAGGCCGACCGCAGCCAGCCGCCCCGGCGCCTGGCCGAGGATCTCCTCGGTCAGTTCCCGCTCGCGGCGGGCCACCCAGCCATCGATGACCGGCCCGGCCAGCGCCCGGATCCTGGCCGGGGTCGCGGTATGCGGCCGTCTCCCGTTACCCGTCGCGTCGTTCCGACCTCGCGAGGAGCAGCAGCTCGTGGGCGCGCCTGGCCGCTTCCTCGGCTACGGCGTTTCCCGGTTCCGCCAGCGGGCTGCCCTCGAGCCCGCGCACGAGCACCTCGACCGCCTCGGCGAGCGTGTCCACCCGGGCCTCGAGCCGGCGCAGCCCTTCAACCGCGTCTCTCGCGGCGGATTGTGACTCTGGTCCACTCATGACATCAGGCTGCCCTGGCCCGACGCGGCCGGGCAGGGTCTTTCGTCACACGGCGGGGACCCCGAGGTCCCGTCGCTGAAGTTCCTCTGTCGCCGTGAGCCCGGCGTATGTTTTGCCCGCTGTGTCCAGGCTCACCGGCCAGGGCGTGGTCACCTCGTGCTGGCTCCGGTTCTGCTTGATGGCTCCCGGCCGGGCTGTTCCAGGACGGCCCGGTACAGCCTTTCGTAGTCGGCGGCCATCTGGGCCAGGGAGAACCGCTGCTCGGCGGCGGCCCGGCAGTGGCGGCGGTCGATCTGGTACACGCGGGCCACGGCGGCGGTCATCTCGTCCTCGTCCCGGCACAAGAACCCGGTCCGGTCATGGTCGATGATTTCAGGTGCCGCGCCGTTGGGGAACGCCAGGACCGGCGTGGCCGCCGCCAGCGCCTCGGCCATGACCAGGCCGAAGGGTTCGGGCCAGGTGATCGGGTTGAGCAGGGCAGCGGCGTGGCGCATCAGCTCCACCCGGGCGGCCAGCGGCTGCTCGCCCCGCATGTCGTCATCGGGACCGAGCAGTGGCCGCACCTGCTGGTCGAAGTAGGCCCGCTCGGCGGGCTCGCGGATCTTCGCCGTGATGATCAGCGGCCAGCTGGCCCGGCGGGCGGCCCGTACCGCGTGATGGACGCCCTTGTCCGCGCACATCCGGCCGGTGAACAGCAGGTAACCGCCGGTCCCGGGCCCGGGTGTGTAGACGTCCATGTCGATGCCGTGGTAGATGACCGCCGCCACCGGGATGCCACCGAAGGAGCGGGCGTGCGCTCGCGAGATCGCCACGATCGGCGCGTACAGGGCGGTCTCGGTCAGCATACCGCGGTTGCGGACGGTGACCGGCCCGTGAACGGTGGTCACTACCGGCGGCCGGGATATCCTGCGCCGCGCGGCCAGCAGCGGGCCCAGTTCGGTGTGGTCGTGGATGATGTCGGCGCCGGCCAGCGCCTCGTAGGCGGCCAGGACGTGCGCGGCCTCCCGGAACCGGTCGCCCATCGGCTCGGCCGGCGACCGGTACAGCCAGCGGCGCGGCACCGGGCAGGTGGACGCGCCGACGGTGAACAGCTGCACGTCGTGGCCCAGAGCCGTCAGGCCGCGGGCGAGGTTGTCGATGACCTCCTCGGTCCCGCCGTAGGCCGGCGGCGGGACCGGGATCCACGGCGGGGCGATCAACCCGATCCGCATGGCCGGTCTCCTGCCGTCTGATGCGGGCGCCGCGGGCCGATCGGGCGGGCCCAGCCGAGTTCTATCTGCCAGTACTGGTCACAAGACAGGCACCTGACCCTGTCAGGTTCCCCGCTCGGGTCAGCCACTAGGCGGCCAGAACTGCAGCTGGGGCACTGCCGGGGCGATGCGAGCGCTGCTGCGAGGTCAACCAAGATGACGTATCTGGTCATGACCTGAGGCCATCAAGGAGCCACGCGGGGACGGCAGGGCCGAAGGTCCTCAGTCGGCGGGTATCGGGATCAGCATCACCGGGACCTTCGCGTCCAGGAGGGTCCGCCGCACGGCGGAGGCGCGGCCCGGTTCGAGCCGCTGCGACCAGGCCAGCGCGATCATGTCCGCCTGCTCGGCCTCGGCGACCTTCGCCACGTGCTCGGCCGCGGCGCCGCTGCGCAGTTCCAGCCGGGCCCCGGGCAGCGCGCAGTAGCGGGCTAGGAACTCCTGCTCCCACGCCTGGGCGGCGTGGGCTTGCTGGTCCCAGAACCTCGGGACGGTCTGGGCGTCGAAGACGTGCAGCACCACCAGTTCGGCGCCGCCGCGGGCGAACCGCTCCGCGGCCTCGGCGACGGCGGCCGCCGACCGGGCCGTCCCGTCCA
>Ga0116216_10001959_pt1 | contig 13941 bp, 15 predicted proteins | sample Sb_taG_11_FD_89696 | JGI IMG/M metagenome (GOLD analysis project Ga0116216, IMG submission 89696) | Peat soil microbial communities from Weissenstadt, Germany - Sb_50d_3_AS metaG | ecosystem: Environmental > Terrestrial > Soil > Wetlands > Peat | place: Germany: Weissenstadt | collected 2010-09-21
GCCGGGCTCTCGAATATCTGCTTCGTCTCGCCGGTCTCCACCAGGCGGCCGGCGTTGAGGAAGATGGTCCGGTCGGCGACTCGGCTCGCCTGGGCCAGGTTGTGCGTGACGATGACGACCGTCAGCTCGGGAACCAGCGTGCGGATCAGCTCCTCGATCGACTCCGTGGCGACCGGGTCGAGCGAGGAGGTCGGCTCGTCGAGCAGCAGCACCTCGGGGCCGATCGCCAGCGCCCTGGCCAGGCAGAGCAGCTGCTGCTGGCCGCCGGAGAGCCGGAACGGCGAGTCCTTGAGCCGGTCGTGGACGGCGTCCCAGAGGCCGACCTCGGTCAGCCGTTCCTGCGCGATCATCTTCAGGCCGTGGCGGCTCGCGAGCCGGTGCGCTTTCACTCCGGCCACGACATTGTCCATGATCGACATGGGGAAGGGGTTCGGCCGCTGGAACAGCATTCCGACCTTGCGCCGCAGCGACATCAGCTCAACGCCGGGATGCCAGATGCTGTAGCCGTCCAGCAGCACGTCACCGCCGTGCCGGTAGCCGGAGACCTTGTCGTTCATCCGGTTGAAGGTGCGCAGCATCGTGGTCTTGCCGGATCCCGTCGGGCCGATCAGAGCGGTCACTGCGCCGCGCCTGACGTCGACGCTGACGTTACTCAGGATCGCCCGCTGGCCAAAGCTGAGCGTCAGGTCCACCGCCCGCAGCACGGCCTCGCCGTCGGCCGGGCCGGTCGTGCCAGTCATCGCCCGATCGGTGGCCTGGCCAGCCGACGCATTGTCGGTGCTCGCCGCGAATCCCGCCGGACTGGCCTCAAGCGACATCTTCCGCCTCGTCCCATGGCCTCGCACAGATCTTGCTGCCGCGCTTGTGCGGCTAGATCATTCCTAGGCGCTGGAGATGACGGGAAGTTGAACAGAAGGTAAGTAGACGGAAACAAGCGGCGAACAGCCGCGTACCTCGCGCGATCGGGAGCAAGGCCGCCGGCCGGCCTCGCGGCCGCGTAGAAGGTGAATCCGCCGTCCTCGCCGAGCGGGACCTCGGCGACGAACTCGCTATCGGCGTTGAGCGGCCGCGCGTAGCCGGCCTTGTGCCGCTGGGATCAGGCTTGGTATGCGGCTGGCTGCTCTGCCCTGACCGCTGGCGGATCGCCGGATCGGATCGTGCTAGCGGACGGCTAGTCGCTGCAGGAGGTCGGTGACGCGGTCGCGGATTTCGTCGCGGATGGGGCGGATCTCCTCGATGGTCTTGCCGGAGGGGTCTTGGAGTTCCCAGTCCTCGTAGTGCTTGCCGGGCAGGAGCGGGCAGGCGTCGCCGCAGCCCATGGTGACCACGACGTCGGCGGCGAGGACGAACTCGTCGGTCCATGGCTTGGGGAATTCCCGGGCGATGTCGATTCCTGCTTCGGCCATGGCGGCCACGGCGGCGGGGTTGACGGCTGCCACTGGCTCGGACCCGCCTGACCAGGCGATAGCACGGTCGCCGGCCAGGTGAGTGAACCAGCCGAGGGCCATCTGGGACCGGCCGGCATTGTGCACGCACAGGAATAGCACGGACGGGACTTTCCCGTCGGCGCGGCTCTCGGCGTGAGCGAGGGCTTCGAGTCGCTGGCGGGCGAATCGTTCCGCGCCGATCACCAGCCAGTTGCGGACCGTCGCGGTGGCAGCCAGTTCTGCGTAGCTGCTGAGCAGCAGCGATTCGATGGTCTCGGTGCCGAAGACGCCGCGGAACTGCGCGTGCAGGTCACGGGCCGCACTGCGCAGCGCCATCCGCACGGCGGTGGTGATGACCTGGGTATCTTCCATGGGTTCTCCTTAGCCGCCGTCGTGCTGTCCGGGTGCGCCCGACGCCGTGCCGGTCTGCGCGGCGGCGAGCCAGTCCGGGGGCGCGGCGGGCTGTCGCGCGTCGCCGTTCTCATTGCGGGGCCGTGGTGGTGTCCGGGCCGGGCTGGTTAAGCCGGGTCCAGGCCTGGGCGCCGATCTGGACTGCTTCCCAGGGGCTGCCCAGCGGCGGGGTGTAGGACAGGTCGAGGTCGCTGACCGCGTCGATGGTCATGCCGTGGAAGATGGCGGCGGCGGCGATGTCGATCCGCTTGGCGACCTCGGCGTGCCGGTGCCCGAATAGCTGCATCCCCAGCAGTCGGCCGGTGGCACGGTCGCCGGTGACCCGCATCGTGATGCGGTGGCTGCCGGGGTAGTAGGCCTTGTGGTCGTCGGCCTGGGATCCGGTGGTGACCGGGTCGAACCCGGCCGCGGCGGCCTCGTGGTCGCGCAGGCCAGTGCGCGCGGCGACCTGGTCGAAGATCTTGACGACCTGGGTGCCGAGGCTGCCGGCGAACTCCCGGTTCCGGCCGAGGGCGTTCTCGCCGGCGACCCGGCCCTGCTTGTGGGCGGTGGTGCCGAGCGGGAGGTAGGTCTCGCCGAGCAGCCGGTGATGGGTGATGACGCAGTCCCCGGCGGCGAGCACGTCCGGCAGGCTGGTCCGCATGCCCCGGTCGACGGCGATCGCGCCTTTCACGCCGAGGGCCGCTCCGGCCGCTGCGGCGAGCTCGGTGTCGGGGCGGACTCCGGTGACGACCAGGACCAGGTCGGCCAGCCGGGTCACTGCCCCGCCGTCCGGGCCGGCGGCGTCGACCCGCAGCCGCGCTGCCTCGCCGGCCGCGGCCAGGCTGATCCGCCGGACGGTGGTGCCGGTCAGGACGTCGACGCCGCGGGCGGCCAGCTCGGCGTGGATCAGCGTGCCGAGCGCGGGGTCCACGGTCGGCAGTACCTCGGGCAGCTGCTCGATCTGGGTGACGGACAGGCCGCGGGTGATGAGGGCGTCGGCCATTTCCAGGCCGATGTAGCCGGCGCCGACGATGACGGCGCTGGCCGGGGCTGCCTGCTCAAGGGTGCGCATGAGGGAGAACGTGTCGCCCATGGAGTGCAGCAGGTGAACGCCGTGGCCGGCGCCGAGGGCATCGGGCCCGGCGAGGCCCGCGATGGGGGGACGGGCCGGCACTGCGCCGGTGCCGACGACGAGCTTGTCGTAAGCGAGCAGTTCCTCGGTGCCGTCGGAGGCAGTGAGCAGGAGCTTGCGGCCGGGGACGTCGATCCGGCGGGCGACCGTGTCGAGCCGCAGGGTCATCCCGGTGGCTTCCAGGTCGGCGGCCGTCCGGTGGGCCAGGTTGCGCCAGTGTGTCACTTCGCCGGAGATGTAGTAGGGGATGCCGCAGATGGAGAAGTTCGGGTAGCCGTCCGCGACGACCACGCTCACCTCGGCGGCGGGGTCAATCTCCCTGGCCCGGAGCGCTGCGCTGATCCCGGCATCACTGCCCCCGATCGCGATCAGGTGCATCGGGTCTCTCCTCTGTCTGGGCCGGTTTACCGGGGTCGGCGATGGCCGGCGGTCCCGCCCGGAGCCGGGTGGCTGTCGTAGGCGGCTGAGCCGCGGTCCGGCCCGGGACCGGGCAGGGAGCCTTCGTCCCGCCGGTCCTGGTGGTGGGGGACGATGATGTCGGCTGCCTCCGCAGGGGTGACGCCGGGATACAGCGCCCTGATCACCCCCACGGCCAGCACGCCGCCGATGACCTCGGCGACGACGAACGCCGGCACCGACGACGGCGCGATGCCCGCGAAGGTATCGGAGAACATCCGGCCGGCGGCGATCGCCGGGTTGGCGAAGCTGGTCGAGGACGTGAAGAAATACGCCGCGCCGATATACGCGCCGACAGCCGCCGGGGCGGCCCGGCTGCGGCCCGACCGGGCCAGCGCGAAGATCACCAGGATCAGCCCGAGCGTCGCGATGACCTCGGATAGGAAGTTAGCTGGCGTGGCCCGGTGCTTGGCCGAGATGCTGACCCCGGCGCGGGCGAACATCAGGTTCGCCGCCACGGCACCGCCGGCACAGCCGGCCACCTGAGCCGGAAGGTACGCGCCGGCGTCGCGCCAGCGCAGCCCGCCGAACGCTGCGTCGGCGAAGGACACGACCGGGTTGAAATGGCCGCCGGACACCGGCCCGAACATCAAGATGATGGCGAACAGCCCCGCCGCGGTCGCCGCCGCGTTCTCCAGCAGCTCCAGCCCCATATCACCTGGGGACAGCCGCTGGGCGGCGATGCCCGAGCCGATCACCACGGCTGCCAGGAACGCGCTGCCCAGCAGCTCCGCGAGCAGGCGGCGCCACAACGCGGCGTCACTCACCGCCCGGCACCGTTCGCCGTCCCTGGCCGCGCGAACGCCCCGCTCGCGCGGCCAGACTCCCGCACGTGCCTCATCCGCTACCGCCGGCTTCCATCGACAGTCGTCTATGCAGCTGATGCCAGCTTGGCAGGCTGGATAGATGGCCGTCAAGATAGAGGCATGCCGATACAGGCTGGCCGGAGCACGCTGGAGTTCATCCCCGCAGCCGAGCTGCGGGTCGTTGTCGACGCCTGCTCGACACCGCTGGTCCGTGAGCCGATCAGCGAGAGCGCAGCCGCCGGGCTGGCTCAGGTGTTCAGGGCCCTCGCCGACCCGGTACGGCTCCGGCTGGTCTCGCTGATCGGCGCGCATCAGGACGGCCAGGCGTGCGTCTGCGAGCTGACCGCCGCCTTCGACCTGACCCAGCCCACGATCAGCCACCACCTGAAGGTCCTGCGCGAAGCCGGGATCATCGCCTCCGAGCGCCGCGGCACCTGGGTGTACTACTGGCTCGTCCCGGCCGCGCTGGAGCGCATGGCCGCCCTGCTATCGGCCCCCGCCGGGTAGCCTCCCCTCGGCATTCCGCCTAGCAGCACGGGGAGGCGGCCGGCTCCGCCGAGGCGGCGGCGGCCGCGCCGCAGCACTGCGGGCCGTCGCTGTCCTCGCCGTAGAAGGTCTGGCTGTCGGCCAGCACCGTGTAGATCTCCCAGCTCTCGCCGTCGGGCGCGCCCTGGACCCAGAACTTGTCCTGCCTGGCATAGCAGCAGGTGGTGCCGCGCTCGTCCACAGAGGCAAGCCCGGCCCCGGCTAGCCGGGCCTGCTCGGCGTCGACGGTGTCGATGTCACCGACCTCGACCCCGAGGTGGTTGAGGCTGCCGCCCGGGCCGGAGCGCTCCAGCAGGACGAGCTTCAGCGGCGGCTCGGCGATGGCGAAGTTGGCGTACCCGGGCCGGCGCTTGGCGGGCTCGGCACCGAACAGCCTGCTGTAGAAGGCCACGGACCGCTCAAGGTCGCTGACGTTGAGGGCGAGCTGCACGCGGCTGGGCATGAGAACCTCCAGTAAATCGATGGCCGTCTATATCCATTCCATGGTCCGAGCTTGCCATAGACATCGGCTTCTGTCAATATAGATGGATGCCGAAGTCTCTGCCTGTGCTTGGCCTGGCAGGCCCGGCGGCGTGCTGCCCGCCGCTGTCGGCCGAGCCGCTGTCCGCTGAGCAGGCCGGGCAGGTCGCGCCGCTGCTGAAGGCCCTGGCTGAGCCGGTGCGGCTGCGGCTGATGTCGCTGGTGGCCTCCCATCCCGGCGGCGAGGCCTGCGTGTGCGATCTGGCCGGCGCGTTCGACCTGTCCCAGCCCACGATCAGCCATCACCTCAAGGTGCTGCACGACGCCGGGCTGCTGGACCGCGACAAGCGCGGCGTATGGGTCTACTACCGGGCCCGGACCGCGGCGCTGGCCAGCCTCGGCGCGCTGATCGGCGACCCGCCGCAGTAGCGGGGCACGCGCAAGAGCAGCAGGCCCGCGCGGCAGCCGGCGGACAAACGGGCCGTCCTGCCCCGCCGTGGCCAGCCGAGCCCTTCCCTTCTTCGTATTCATCGGCTATCGTCGATGAACGATGAAAGAACGCGCCCAGCCGCTCGGCCGGGCAACCGCCGCCGAGTACGCCACCTGGTTCAGGGCCCTGGCCGACGCCACCCGGGTCCAGATCGTCTCCCTGCTCGCCCGCCACGGCGGGCCGATGAACGTGGGCGAGATCGTCGTCGCCGTCGACGTCGGCCAGTCCACCGTCTCGGCTCACCTCAAGGTGCTGGCCGACGTGCGGTTCGTCCTGGCCGAGCACCGGGGCACCGCCACCTACTACCGGATCAACGACGCGTGCGTGGGCTGCTTCCCCACCGCCGCCGACATCGTCATGGGCCGCCCCGTCCCCGCCCAGCCAGTCCCCGCATCGCAGCCGCCAGGAGCACGCCAGTGACCGCGGACCACGCCGCCAGCAACCCCGGGCCGATCATCAGCCGCTACTCCGCCCTGGCCCGCACCGCCCTGGCCGGCGGCACCCCCGTCGACTGCGACCCGGACGCATTCACGGACGGATGCTTCGGCGCCACCGCCTACCCCGACGCGGTGCAAGCCCCGGAAGCCGCGCTGCGCGCCAGCCTGGGCTGCGGGAACCCGCTGGCAGTAGCCAGCCTCCAGCCCGGCGAGACCGTCCTGGACCTCGGCTCAGGCGGCGGCCTGGACGTCCTGCTCTCCGCCCGCCGAGTCGGCCCCGCGGGCACCGCCTACGGCCTGGACGCCAGCGCCGACATGCTCACCCTTGCCCGTGCCAGCGCCGTCCAGGCCGGCATCGGCAACGCCCGCTTCCTGCACGGCCGCATCGAGGACATCCCGCTGCCCGACGGGCACGTCGACGTGGTCATCTCCAACTGCGTCATCAACCTGTCCGCCGACAAGCCACGCGCCCTGGCCGAAGCCTTCCGGGTGCTGCGGCCCGGCGGGCGCCTGGGCATCTCCGACGTGATAGCCGATGAAGGCACCGACCCCCGCCAGCTAGCCGACGCCGAGCAGCGCATGGGCTGCCTCAGCGGCACCCTCACCCCCGCGCAATACCGCGACATGCTGCTGGAGGCCGGGTTCACCGGCATCACCATCACCAGCACGCATGACGCCGGGCCCGGCCTGCGCTCCGCCATCATCCAGGCAGCCAGGCCATCCGCCAGGCACACCTGACCCCCGCCGCCACCCCGGCCGCAGGTCCCGCTGGCCACCAGCTGCTCGGCTGTGGCGGCGGCGAGTGCGGCGGGCAGGGTGTTCTAGTTGGCGGCGGGCTTGCTGGCGGCGACCAGGGCGGACAGGTGGGCGCGGTAGCGGGTCAGGCAGGCCAGGAGTTCCGCAGTGGCGGTGCCCGGCGTGATCGCGTCGGCTGTCGTGGTGAGTAGGTGCTCGGCGGCCGCCAGGGCGGTCTGGTGCCGTGGCTGGGCATCGGAGCGGGCGCGCGGGCGAGCTGGCTGGCGGTGTCGGGGTGACGATTCAGGGGTGTGGTGCGCGATATGCGTCATGGTCGCTCTTCTTGTGTTGTGCGGCCTGGGGTGCTGGCTAGCTCGTCGGCGCTGATCACGGCATAGATGGTTTTTCCGCCTGATGGCGGGAAGTAGTAGGACCATTCCTTGCTGAGTGCCTGGACGAGCATTAATCCGCGTCCGGATTCGGCGTCGGGTCCGGCGTCGGTGACGACCGGGGGGCTGGGGTTACGGTCGGATACCTCGATCACGATCCGGCCGGGCTGATGCCGCAGGGTCTGGATGATCTCAGCCGCCGGGGCTGGCTCTTCGTGCCTGGCCGAGGCGGCAACGGCGTTGGTGACCAGCTCGCTGGTAAGCAGGACCGCGACCTCGACCGCGTCCGGGGGAATGTGCCAGGCTCCGAGGACGGCTTCGGTGTGGCGACGCGCCCAGAACGGCGTGGTCGACCTGGCCGCTAGCTCGATCGGGCGGCTGTCTCGCTGGCTCCGGGCGTGGCGATCGGGTGCACAGCCTGACTGTAAGAACGCGCAGAGTGGCGCGGAAGGGGTGTTGACGGATGTTGGCGCGGTTCATTGAGCTTCTGCGGCGTGGTCGGCGATGGCCTGGCTGATCAGGCGGCGGGCGTGCTGGCCGGTGACGGCGGACTGCTGGAGTCGCTCGAACACTCGGGTGTAGAGCACGATTTCCCTGGGCTGGGTGATGGCCAGGCTCGCGGAGACGGTCTCGACGTTGACGCGTGAGTTGTCGAAAATCCAGAAGCTTGCGTGGGCGAGACTGTGGCGCTCGGCCCGGCGCGGTATAACTGACAGGCTTACCGCGGGTAGCGACATGACGGCGAGCAGGCGGTCGAGCTGGCCGATCATGATGTCGGGTCCGCCGACTCGGGTATGGAAGGTCTGTTCTTCGAGGATGAACGTGAATTGCCGGTTTCCGGTGTACAGGACTTTCTGGCGTTCCATTCGGGCGGCGACGGCGGCGTTCACGTCGTCGGGCACGTTCATGAAGTCGGTCCAGAACCGGAAGATGGTGGCGGCGTACTCGGCGGTGGTGAGCAGGCCCGGGATGACCGTTGTCTCGTAGACCCGGAACACGGTGGTCCGCTCGTACAGCGGGATGGCGGACTCTTGCAGGTGCTTCAGCCCCGAGGACAGCTGCCGGCGGTGCTCCAGGTACATGGCCTGGATATTGCGGACGGTGGCGATCAGGTCGGGGACCTGGCCCGCGGCGCCGCAAACCAGGCACCACGCACGTATGTCCTGCTCGGAGGGACTGCGTGCCCCGTTCTCGATCTTGCTGACCTTGGTGAAGTGCCAGCCCGCCCGGACGGCGAGAGCCCGCCCCGTGAGGCCCGCGTCCTTGCGGATCTCAGCCAGGCGGGCGCCGAGGGTTTCGCGTGCCTCGCGGATCGGCGTGGACAAGTCAGGACGGCGTGTATTCGCTGTGCGGGATGGCGATCTGCCAGCCAGCTTCGAACGCGGCGGCGCACTGGCCGACGATGCCGGGGTCGGTGGTCCGCTGGTGACCCAGGACCTGGCCGTCGCCGGAGAAGTGCGTGAAGACGACGATCTCGTTGTCGAACAGCCAGAAGTCGTTCCCTGGCAGCATGAGCGCTGATGCGTTCCTGCGCGGGAGCCACCGTACCTGCTCCCCGGCCCCGACGAGCTGGCCGGTGTCGAGCCATTCGAACCGGATGTAGTCGGTGACGGGCTCGGAGATGATGCGCAGCCTGCGCATGGACTTTCCAGCTTCCACATTCGCACGCATCATGGTGAGCCATTCGCGCCACCACTCGGCCTCAGTGGCCGGATCGAGCGGTTCACCGGCCAGCCACCTGGCGTATCTGCCCTTCTCGATATCGGTGGCGTAGACGTCCCGCATTTCGAGATGGATGGCCGTGCGCGCGAACGTGGCGATGAGGTTGTTCCGCTCGTCAGGGGTGATCGGCTCCATGCTCCGCCTTCGGCAGGTACTTCATGAGGGCCTTGGGGATCTCGACGCATTCCTCGTTATCCGGAATTCTCATCTGAGCCAGGGTCTCAGCGTCGGTGACCTTCCAGCCCTGGACCACATAGGTGCCGCGGTCGGTCTCGTACAGCGTCGGCGAGTCACCCGGGGTTGAATCCTTGCCAAGGAAACGTAATCTCATGATCCACCTGCCGGAGGGAGGGTTGACGATAGTTGTCCTTCATCTTGAGCCTGGTCGGTCTGCGGAGTCAAGGCGGCTCGGCGCCGGGGTGCGCTCGGTGGGCGGCTGGTCTTCATTGTCTCGGTCCCAACTGGGATCGGCGGTGCCTCTGGTCGCACCTGAGCCTGCGCGAGGTGGGCGCGTGGACTCCGTCCACGATGTTGTCGGCTACGGCCGGATTTGGCTCCATGCGGGGAGGTGAAATCGGTTGAGTGCCCAGTCGAGCCAAGAGTCTTCTGGCCCGTAGATGTCGACCCATGAGCGTGCCTGCTGGCCTCCGGTTTCGCTGGTGGCGAGGATCATGCTTTCTCGTACCCAGACGGCTGGCGGCACTCTGCGGAGTCCGTAGCAGTCCGGGCCGGATCGAGCCGATTCGCCGAAGAATTCGCCTTGGGCTACAGCGAGTCCGCTTGAGAGCACGGCGCCGCAAATATCGGGATACGGGGTAAGCAGGGGCTTGACCTGCCTGGCAATTTCGTCGATCTTGGCGCGCAGGCTGGCTCGCGCCCACGGCGTGAAAGGCCCATGTTCCGTCCAGGATGTCGGCACGGATCCAGCCGCCACCTGACGCCTGGGCCTGCTGCGCTTTCTGGCGCAGTTTGCCTGCTATTCGCGGCCAGCTGACTGATTCCTCAATTCCGAACTCCAGTGCGTAGTCCGTGCTTCCGGGCGGCTGAACCCGCAACTTGGCCTGCTGCCAGGAGACCGGCTGTTCGTTGCTGGTCGCGATCGCTTGCTGGGCGGCTTCCTCTAGCAAGGCGGAGCAGCTCAGCTGATTCTTCGTCGCCGAGGCGGCCGCTGATTGTTCCCGAGATCGGAGTGTCGTATCTCCATTCGATCCGCTTGATCATGATCGAGATGCGGTGCCAGAAGGCGTCTGCCTCCTGGGTCTGCTTGTCGCGCATGATCGCGACGGTCTCCGTCCGGATCACCTGCTCGCCGCGTCGCAGGACGACATCGCTCGGCGGCGCGGTCGGGCAGACGCGGTCTTCGAAGGCCGCCGTGTAGCCCGCTCGCGCCGCCAGGGCTCCTACCTCATCCGGCGGGCCCTGCCAGGTCGCGCTGAGACCTGCCTCCCAGACCTCGCTCGCGCGGTCGGTATCGATCTCGCCGTCCAGGGCCGCGATCGCATCCCTGGCCTGGGTGTCCCAGACAGCCAGCGACCCGCCGCGGAAGCAGCTGTGCTGTCCGCCCACCGGACCACCCGAAGGGTCGATCTGGTACAGAGCGGCGAGAAAATCAGCAAGGTCGGCCGCGAACTGGCCCAGATCTGGCACCGCGACACCACTTCTGACGTGATGGCTGCCTTGTCCACGGACCGCATCATCTCCCGGTCGTCACCGCCAGGCCACGCATTTTCACCCGGCGACGCACCTGTCCGGGCTCACGCTCGGAGGCCAGGCTGCGTGTCTCCGCGCATTCGGCGGCACATTTGGCGGCGTGACCGCCGTGCGGCGCCAGAGGGGGTGCCCGGCTTCGGAGGGTCAGACGTCTCCGACAGCTACGAGCGCACGCGGACGCCGCAGGCCACCGTGTTCACGGAGCTGTCGCCGTCGAGCACAAGATCCCGGTCTCAGCCGCGTTCAAGCCGTGTGACGATGCAAGTTCTGAATCGACCCGGCGAGTCCCGGCCAGCCCGGCCACCGTTGTCGTCCCGGCCGATCCACCTACCGGCCCGGCTGGATCTGCGACGGTACCTGCCGCAGGGCGGCGGAGCGGTTCACCATGCGTCCTTGACGGTCCGTGATACCTGCTCAGATGCACAGGGAGCGGGTCACCTTCGATGAGGATGGGACGGTTCGCATAGTGCGACGTTCGGCCCAGCCGAGGTTCGCCGAAAACCGGTGACCTGGCCGAAGCCGCAGGCCGATCTGGCGGGTGCGTCCTGGTTCTGGAAGTTGTAATATTGTAATCCCAGGCCAGGAGGTCCCATGGCAGCCGACTCGCCACTCGATGCATATTCGCAGGTGGTCGCAGGAGTGGCCGCCGAGCTGACCCCCAAGGTTGCCAGCCTGCGGATCACGCAGTCAGGTTCACGCCGCTGGGGCGAGAGCATCGGCTCGGCCGTCGCCTATACCGGGGACGGTTTCCTGCTGACTAACGCGCATGTGGTCGGCCAGGCCTCGGGCGGGACGGCGTTGTTCTCCGATGGCACCAGCTCGCCGTTCACCGTGGTAGGCGCCGATCCGCTCTCTGACCTCGCCGTGGTCCGGGCCGGTGCGGCGACTCCGCCGCCGGCCGAGCTCGGCGAAGCCGAAGAGCTCGTGGTCGGCCAGCTGGTCGTCGCCGTCGGCAGTCCGCTCGGCCTGGCGGGCTCGGTGACCGCCGGGGTGGTGAGCGCGCTTGGGCGTTCGCTGCCGACCCGCAGCGGGTCGGCGGTCCGCCTGATCGAGGACGTGATCCAGACCGACGCTTCGCTGAATCCGGGTAACTCCGGCGGCGCCCTGGCCGACGCCCGGGCTCGGGTGGTCGGGATCAATACCGCCGTGGCCGGGTTCGGCCTCGGCCTGGCCGTTCCGATCAACGCCACCAGTCGCCGGATCATCTCCGCGCTGATGCAGGACGGCAGGGTCCGCCGGGCCTATCTCGGTATCGTCAGCGCCCCCGCACCGCTGCCAGCGACGCTGGTCCAGCGGCTGGGCCGGCCGAGCGGGCTGGCCGTAGCCGAGGTTGTGCCTGGCGGCCCGGCCGCGATGGCCGGACTTCGGCCCGGCGATGTGCTGGTCAGCGCCGGCGGCCGGGCAGTGGCCACGGCGCAGGACCTGCAGCGGCTGATGTTCGGCGAGGCCATCGGCAAGCCACTGGAGATCACCGTGATGCGGAACGGGGCCCTGGTCGACGTGATCGCCAAGCCGTCAGAGCTGGTCGCAGCCTGAGTGTCAGACTGAAGCGTGACCAGCTGGGTGCTGCACGTGGACCTCGACCAGTTCATCGCCGCCGTCGAGCTGCAGCGCCATCCCGAGCTGCGCGATCGCCCGGTCGTCGTCGGGGGTGACGGCGATCCGAGCAAGCGCGGCGTGGTCGCCACCGCGTCCTACCTGGCTCGCGGTTACGGAGTGCACTCGGGCCTGCCGCTGCGCACCGCGGCGCGGCGCTGCCCCGAGGCTGTCTTCCTGCGGGTGGACCGGCAGGCGTACGAAGCCGCTTCAGCCAGGGTGATGGCGGCGCTGCGGGACCATGACGCTGTCGTGGAGGTCGCTGGCTGGGACGAGGCGTTCCTGGCGGTGGACACCGAAGACCCTGAGGCGGCCGCGCGGCAGATCGCCGAGCGGGTCCGAGCCGCCACCGGCCTGGAATGCACGGTCGGGATCGGCCAGAACAAGCTGCAGGCCAAGATGGCCACCGGATTCGGCAAGCCAGCCGGCGTGTTCCGGCTGACCCACGACAGCTGGCTGGGGCTGCTCGGCGACCGGCCGACCGACGTGCTGTGGGGCATCGGCGCCAAGACTGCCAAGCGGCTGGCCGGGCTGGGCATCGGCACCGTCGCCGACCTGGCATCCGCTGACCCGCACGCTATGGCCGAGCAGATGGGTCCAACGATCGGCCCGTGGCTGGTCCAGACCGCCCGCGGCCTTGGCTCATCGACGGTGACCGCCGTGCCATACCGGGCCCGTTCCCACAGCAGAGAGACTACGTTTCAGCAGGACATCAGCGACTGGGAGCAGGTGCGGGCGGAGATCTCGCAGCTGGCGAGGCTGGTCGCCGCCGATATCGCCGCAGAACAGCGTCCGGTCAGCCGGGTGGTGGTCAAGGTGCGCTACGCACCCTTCATGACCAGCACCCGTGGTCAGCCGCTCGCAGCCGCCACCCGTGATGCGGCGGCGATCGACGAGGCCGCGCTCGCGGCCCTCGGCCGGTTTACCCGGCGGCGCCCGGTCCGCCTGCTCGGGGTCAGGGCCGAATTCGCCGACTGAGCGGCCTGCCAGGACCAGGCACTGACCCAAAGTCTGACTCGGTGCCAGAACCACGTCGGCGCAACGCTCAGGACGCGGCGTCGGAGTAGCGCTCGATCTCGGCCAGCAACTGGTCGCTCACGGCCGACGGCAGCCAGGCGATCTCGATCGCGTTCCGCTGGAGCTGCAGCAGTTCCGGTACTCCGAGTTCGGCTGCCTGCTGCAACGCGATCAGATTGTCAGTGACGTAGCCGCCGAAATAAGCCGGGTCGTCAGAGTTCACGGTCACCCGGATGCCGAGTTCGAGCATCTTCTTGACCTGCGCCGCTTTCAAGTCACCGGTCACCCAGCGGTTGGATATCGGGCAGACGGTCAGGCCGAGCCTGCGGCGCCTGACCTCGGCGGTCAGTGCCTCGCTTTCGAGCACATTGACGCCGTGGTCGATCCGGTCAACCCCGATGATTTCCAGGCACTGGCGGATGTGCTCGGTTGAGTTCTCCTGGTCCACATCGCAGTGCATCGTGATCTGATAGCCCTCCGCTCGGGCCTGAGCGAAGACCGCGGCGAACTTGCTCGGCGGGTTGCCCCTCTCGTCGGAGTCCAGGCCGATCCCGGCGATCCAGTCGCGGTAGGGCAGGGACTGCACCAGGGTGGCCATCGCGAACTCGGCCGACTGGTCGCGCAGC
>Ga0116216_10001961_pt1 | contig 13938 bp, 13 predicted proteins | sample Sb_taG_11_FD_89696 | JGI IMG/M metagenome (GOLD analysis project Ga0116216, IMG submission 89696) | Peat soil microbial communities from Weissenstadt, Germany - Sb_50d_3_AS metaG | ecosystem: Environmental > Terrestrial > Soil > Wetlands > Peat | place: Germany: Weissenstadt | collected 2010-09-21
CCGACTCTGTCATGTACTGCCAAGTCCTGGCGGAGCTCGCGGGCAAACGCGGCTGGGCTGTTCACCTCTATAACGCCAAGGACGTCGAGGACGAAGCGGTCCGCATCCTGGGGAACCGAGCGGACGAGGTGCTTCACGGCCCGCGGGCAACGTTGGGACCACCGTGGTCAAAGGATCATCGGATGGCGCTCGCTGCGACGATCGTGATCACCTGACCTGGCCCCGACACTGATGCGCGCAACTCGCCGTGGCCACCGAGCGGTCCGCCGACTCGCCTCTAAAGCGCCTGTGCGCCACGGCCCGATCCGCTGACGAAAGGCCCGCGGGGCCGAGACTTCTAGGAGACTGCTGAGCAAAGCCGAAACTGCGGGCGGATTGGCCATCTGGAGGCGCTCGAAGTGAATCGGTCAAGAAGGACAGCCGGTTTGATCCCTTGACCGGCGTGATTCGGGGTCGAAGGAGGCATCTGGCTTAGAGCGCCAGTGCCCACCCTCGGTCAGTGGGGATCAATCCGAGGTTGATCAACCGACGCAGGTTGATGGCGGCACATCGATGGGCCAACCAGATCTGATTGCGGGCGACGCCTCGGTAGGCAACTCGGCGATTCCCTTTAGCCACCAGCCAGGCGATGGACCGTTCGACCATGGGCCGATGCCGGCGGTAGGTGGTCTGAAACTCCTCGCTCTCCGCGCAACGGCGAGCAGCGTAGAGAACATCGTGGTGTTCGTGGATGGTCATTTTGCGACCGGCCTGGGACTTGGTGCAGCGCTGACGCAGACGACACCCCTGGCACTTGGCGCCGAAGATGGCCCTGTTGGTGCGGGTGATCCGGACGGTGATCCCCTTGGGGCAGGTGACCGTCCCTGCTGTCATGTCGATGACGAAGTCGTCGGTGCTGAAGCCACCCTCGATCGCATAGTGCAGCGGCATCGGCTTGATGACCGCCGTGTGCTTGTTCGCCGAAAGGGCCCGACGCAGCTCGGCCGAGCCATAGGCCGAGTCAGGACCTCGGTATGAGCTGGCTCTCCTTCGAGCAGGCCGATGCCTGCCTCGGCGTCACCGACGTTGCCTGGAGTGAGGGAACAAGCGGTGATGAGGCCGGTGTCGGGTTCAATGGCCATATGGGCTTTGAAGCCATCGCGGTAGTTATGCACGGTTTTGTGCACGTGGCGTGAGTCAGGGTCGATAACCGAGACCATGCGATCAGGGGCCGTGCGCGAGGCGATGCGCCAGGTGCCCTCTTCGTCTCCGAGCTCGACGTCTTGGCCGGCCACGAGCGCCAGCAGCCCGACCGCCTCGTTCTGGGCCTCGTCAAGCGATGCCCCGTCGAGCGCGGCCAACGTGGTCAAGGCGTCGTTGACCAGGGCAGACACCATGGCGTCAATGGCCTCTTGGTCGTCCCAGGCGCACACCGGCTTCCCGGGGTCGTGTTCGTAGTCATGGGCCACCAGCTCGAGTGCTTTGGCTTGAGGGACGGCCCGGCGCACCCGGCGGATCTGCGCCACCAACTGCATGATGGCGTCCTGGCGCACCACGGCGTCGTCGAGGACAGTCGAGTCCAGGGCTCGACGATGTTTGCCGGCGATGGCTCCCGATTGGCTGACCACTGAGCGCACCGCTTCGAAGATGCGTTGGGGCGCCGTGCTCGCTCGCAGCTTGTTGCGCCACAACGTCAGCACCGTGGGGTGGAATCCCGGATGGGCCAAGGAGAGGCCGGTGGCCACCTTCCAGGCGATGTTGGTCCGGAGCTGCTCGGCAGCGTCGCGATCAGAGAGCCCGTCGAGGGCTTGGAGGACCATGACGGTGGCCACCACGTCGGCGGGAACCGAAGGGCGGCCGCGCCGGCTGGGAAACAGGTCGGCGAACAGCTCGTCAGGGAAGAGTTCGCCCCGGTGGTCAGCCAAGAACTCTTCGACACTGCCCTTGGCCACCAGATGCCGGCACAGCGCACTGGCGTCGAGGAACTCACGATTGAGATCAGAGGATCCCTGCATTCCCCAATTCTCGCCGCTCAGCCGCCAAATCGCGAGTACTGATGGCGACTAAATCAGCAGTCTCCTAGGCCTTGAGGCCGGCGCGCGCGGCCTCCAGCAGCGCGTTGCCGCGGGTGTCTCCCACCAGGCCCGCCTCCATGCGGTTCATCACGTAGGCGAACGTGAGGTGCTCGTCGAAGTCAGAGACGACCAACGACCCGCCCCAGCCGCCCCAGTAGCAGGCCCGCTCGCCGATCGGGGTGGTCTCGGTGGCCAGGCCGTAGCCCATGCCGAAGCGCAGGTCGACGCCGAGGACGAGGTCGGCGCCGTGGGACTGCTCGTCGAAGACGACCTCGCAGCCCTTGGCCGAGAGGAGACGGACGCCGCCCGCCTCGCCGCCGTTGGCCAGTACGGATTGCGCCGCCGCCACGCCGCGCGCGTTGGAGTGGCCGTTGGCTGCGGGGATCTCGGCCCGGCGCCAGGACTCCGTGTAGGAGGCCTCGGCCGACAGGGGCGGGTTGGCGAACGTGCGGGCCAGCATCGGCGGCATCGCGTCCATGGCCATCCCCGACATGTCCGGGGGGATCACCCGCGACACCCGGTGGTCGTCGGCGGCCGGCAGCCCGATGTGGAAGTCGGCCCCGAGCGGGCCCGCGACCTCCTCGGCGAAGAATGTGCCGAGGCTCTGGCCCGAGATCCGCCGGACCACCTCGCCCACGAGGTAACCCTGGGTGAGCGCGTGGTAGCCCGAGGCCGTGCCGGGCTCCCACCACGGGGCCTGGGCGGCCAGCAGGCCGGTCATCTTGTCCCAGTCGGTGATGTCCTCGTAACCGACCGGCTCGTCCCAGCCGGCCAGTCCGGCCGTGTGCGACATGAGGTGGCGGACCTCGATCGAGTCCTTGCCGTTGGCGGCGAACTCCGGCCAGTAGTGGGCGACCGGGGTCCAGAAGTCGAGCTCGCCCCGGTCGGCCAGGATCAGCGCGCAGAGCGCCGTCATGGTCTTGGTGGTGGACCAGACGTTGGTGATGGTGTCGCGCTCCCAGGGCGCGCTCTTCTCCTCGTCGACCCAGCCGCCCCAGAGGTCGACGACCGGTTCGCCGTCGAGGTAGACGGCGACCGAGGCGCCGATGTCGCTCCCCGAATCCAGATTGGCGCCGAGGACGTCCTTCACCCCGCCGAAGCGGTCGTCACATGTCCCGTGGACTTCGGCCACTGTGCTCTCCTGTCGTTCCGGCGGTCACGCCTCCGGCGGCCCGTCGGGTCCGAAGGAGTCAGACGTCCGCTCCGTCCTTCTCTGCTTCCATCCCCGGCTCCTTGGGGAGACCGAGAACTCTCTCCGAGACGATATTGCGTTGGACCTGGGCCGTGCCGCCCCAGATGGTGTGCGAGCGGCTGGTGAGGAACATCCCCTGCCAGCGGTCGAGGCCGTAGTCATCCCGGACCACGGTCGAGGTCATCCCCCGCCAGTTGGTGATCATCTCCGCGAAGCGCTGCTGGTACTCGGACCAGAACATCTTGTTGATCGAGCTCGACGGACCGGGGTCCCGCCGGTCGGCCAGTGCGGCCAGGAGGCGCAGTCCGGAGAACCGCATGATCTCGACGTGGGTGAAGGCCCAGGCCAGCTGCTGGCGGACGATCGGGTCGTTCTCGAGTCCGAGCTCGCGCACCAGCTTCACGGCCGCCCAGAAGTCGTTGGTGTGCTGGACGTGCTGGGTGGTGGCGTTGCCACCCCGCTCGTTGCCGAGCGTGGTCATCGTGGCCCGCCAGCCGTTGTGGAGCCCACCGATCACGTTGAACAGGGGAGCCCGCGCCTCGTCGAAGAAGGTCTCTGTGAAGCCGGCCCGCCCGGTCAGCTGCTTGATGCCCCGCAGCTCGATGCCGTTGCGCGAGCCGTCCTCGCGGAACATGGGGCACAGCACGTAGCTGATGCCGCGGTGCTTGGGGGCGTCGGGGTTGGTGCGACAGAGGACGAAGATCATGTTGGCCAGCTGGGATCCCGAGGTCCACACCTTCTGGCCGGTGATGAGCAGCTCGTCCCCGTCCACGATGCCGCGGGTCTTGAGACTGGCCAGGTCCGACCCCGCGTCGGGCTCGCTGAAGCCCTGGCAGTAGCGGTCGGTGCCCTCGATGATGCGGGGCAAGAAGTAGGCCTTCTGCTCGTCGGTGCCCCACACGATGATGGCGGGGCCGACCAGGCCCTCGCCCATGCCCCGCGTGACGCGGGGGACGCCGGCCCGAGCGAACTCCTCGTTCATGACCGCCACCTCGAGGCCCGAGAGGCCGCGGCCGCCGAACTCCTTCGGCCACGACACGCAGAGGTACCCGGCCTCGCGCAGCCGCTCGGCCCAACCCTCGGGGGGGAGGAAGCGTCGGCGACCGAGGTCCGGTTCCTCGCTCGGTTCGGGCTTGTTGGCGGCCAGCCAGTCCCGCAGTTCGTCGCGGAACTTCTCGGCGTTGGGCCCCAGCTCTAGCTCGACAGGCATCTGCACCCCCCGTTCGTCTGGCGACCGCCTCGGGGCCGGCCACGGCTCGCTGCTTTGATATCCGAACTATTAGCCAGTCTAAGCAGCGGTCCCCGGCGCGTGCCAGCCGTTCCGTTGCTCAGTCGGTGCCCACGTCCTCCCCGTCGCCACCGCCGAGGTAGGAGGGAGCGATGAGGGGGGAGCCGATTCACCGGCCGGCGAGGCCGATCACCAGGGTTCCGACGATCTCGGCGATCCCGGGGAGCCAGACTGCGGGCAGGGGGCGTCACTGCCTCCTCCTCATCGAGGTTCGAGACGCCGTCGATTTCGGTCACCTTCCCCGGTCGACGGCTTCGGAGGGATAGAGCACGCCGCTCGAGCGGAGGGCGTCGATCTCGGTCTCGGAGTACCCGACCTGGGCGAGGATCTCGTCGTTGTGCTGCCCGATGGTGGGTGAGGCGTGCCGGGCGGTCGCCGGGGTGCCCGACATCCGCACCACCGGTCCGACCATGGAGATCGCCCCGGCCACCGGATGCTCGAGGTCGGCCACCAGTTCGTTGGCCAGCACCTGGGGGTCGTCGGCCAGCTGGTCCACCGACTGGCACGGGCCGGCGGGAACGGTGGCCCGGTCGAAGACGGCCAGCCACTCCCTTGTCGTCCGCTGCGCCATCGTCGTCGCGACGTCGGCCAGGAACTGTCGGCTCATCACGGCGGCTTCGGGGCTGTCCCTCGCGACGTCGCGGCGGCCGTGCAGCTGGTGCTCGACGCCGACGGCCTCTTCGAACCGGCGGCGCATGATGGGCGTCAGGGCGGCGATCGACACCATGCCGTCGCTCGACCTATAGGTGCAGTAGTAGGGGGTGACCAGGCGCGCGGCCCCGTCAACCTTGGGTCGCACCCGGGCCGGGCCGAAGTCGCCGCGCAGGAAGCCGGTCCCCTGCCTGAGCAACGACGTGGCGAGCAGCGTGGTCTCAACCTGCTGACCGGCGCCGTCGCGCTCGCGCGCGAAGAGGGCCGCACAGATGGCCCACGCGATGGTGATGCCGGTGGCCAGGTCGATCACCGGGGGGTTGAGGGGGATCGGGATGCCGTTCTCGACGCGGCCGCCGGTCACCATCAACCCGGACATGGCCTGGACGATCAGGTCGTAGCCGGGTCGGTGCGATGACGGGCCGCGCCGGCCGACGGCGGTGTTGTCGGCGTAGATCAGGCGGTCGTTCAGGGGGGACAGCGTCTCGTAGTCGATCTTGAGGGTGGCGGCGGTGTCGGGCCGGTAGTTGACGATCACGACGTCGACGGTCGGCACCAGGCGGTGCACCACCGCTTGGCCCTCGGGGGTCTTGAGGTCGAGCGCGATCCCGCGCTTGTTGCGGTTGAGGGCGATGAACGACCGGCTCTCTCCGGGTGCGAACTGGGCCATCAGGCGCCACGACTCGCCGCCCGGCGGCTCGACCTTGATGACGTCGGCCCCCAGGTCCCCGAGCAGCATGCCGGCCAACGGGGCGGCGATCATCTCGGAGAACTCGAGGACCCGGATCCCTTCCATCGCTCCCGGCACGGCGCACCCCCCGGCGCGCATCGTAGGGTCAAACAGGGGCCGGGTTCCGGGGTGGGGCGACGCTCCGGCGCACCAGGTACTCGGCCGCCGGGGGACTGAAGGGGTCGAGCTCGGCCGATCCGGCCAGGCGGGCGAGCACCCGCTCGGTGACCGAGACGGCCACGCCGAAGAGGTCGCGGCGGATGACGTTCAAGGGGGGCCGGTAGGCGGCGGCCCAGTCCGAGTCGCCGTAGACGACCAGCGAGCAGGCACCGGGAAGGTCCACGCCGGCGGCGCCCAAGCCGCCGAGGAGCGGCGGGGCCAGCGGGTGGGTGGCACAGACCAGGGCGGTGAGCGATCCCCGCCGTAGCGCCTGCTCGAGCCCGAGCGCGACCGACCCGGCGTTGGACGGATCACCGAGCGCGACGCGTTCGACGTGGAGGCCCACCCGACGGCAGGCGGCGGACACGAGCGTCCAGCGGGCGCCGCTCGTCGAGCCGCGGGCCGTGGCGCGGGCCACGAACCCGACGCGGTGGTGGCCGAGCGCCGCCAGGTGCTCGCAGGCCGCCCCCGTGGCCGTGCCCTCGATCGCTGACAGGGACCACGCCGCCGGCGCGTCCAGGGCGCCGTCTGCCACCAGCAGCCCGGCGGTCTGGAGTTCCCGCAGGTGCTCGGGGTCGCCCGGTGGCGACGGGAGGACGAGGGCATCGACCCGCTGCGCGTAGAGCCGGTCGAGCTGGCTCCGTTCTACCGCCGCCGATCGCTGCCCGTCGGCCACGAGGACGGCGTACCCCTGCGCCTGGGCGACGACCTGGACGCCGCGCAGGAAGGGGACCACAGTCGGATTGGCCAGGTTCGGGACCAGGACGCCCACGATCATGGTGCGCGTGGTGCGCAGCCCCCGCGCGGCGGCGCTCGGCTGGTAGTGCAGGCGCTCGGCCGCCGCCAGCACGCGGCGCCGGACGTCGTCGCTCGCGTGCGGGTGGCCTCCCAGGACCCGCGACACGGTGGCGATGCTGACGCCGGCCTCGCGGGCCACCAGCCGGATACCCGTCACGGGGCGCTCGGTCGCCGCTGCCGGCGGGTCTCCCCGTCGGGGATTGACCCGGGGCACGAGGGTGAGTATAACTGAAAACGTTTCCAGCCTGAGGAGTCGATCAATGGCCCGGACCCCAACCGACCGAGTGCCCCCGGGGCCCCGAGCCTTGGTCGGCGCGCTGTTCCTCCTGCTCGGGCCCCTCGTCAGCGTTCTCGGGCCGGCCGCCACCCAACCGGTGGCCGCGGCCGCCAAGGGCGTACCGAGCACCTCGAGCGGGTGCGCCAGCCCGGCCGCCGCGGGCACGAGCACGCTTGACCTCACGATTGGCGGTCACCCCCGGACGGTGATCGTCCACGTGCCCCCGAGCGCCACCGCAGGCCAGGCGCTGGCCCTCGTCCTCAACATGCACGGCAGCGGTTCGGACGCGCTCCAACAGGAAGGCTTCACCGGCATGAACGCGGCGGCGGACGACGACACCTTCATCGTCGCCTACCCCCAGGGGGTCATCACCTCGAGGAGCGGCTTCGACTGGAACGTGCCCAACCAGCCGCTCCCGGGTGGTGCGCGGCCGCCCAAGGGGTCGCCGAACGATGTGGCGTTCCTGACACAGCTGCCGTCAGTGCTCGAGCAGCGCTACTGCGTGGACCCGCGCCAAGTCTTCGCCACCGGGTTCTCCGGCGGCGCCCGCATGGCCAGCCAGCTGGGGTGCGACGCGCCCGACGAGTTCGCGGCGATCGCTCCGGTGAGCGGGTTGCGCCTGCCGTCGCCGTGTCCGGGCACCCGACCGGTGCCGGTGGACGCGTTCCACGGCACCGGCGATCCGATTGACCCCTACAACGGGCACGGCCAGCAGTACTGGACCTACAGCGTGCCGGTGGCCGAGCAGCGCTGGGCCGCCCACGACCACTGCCGCCCCACTGCCGCTTCCTCGACGCCGACCCCCGGGGTGACCCTTCGCGCGTTCTCCGGCTGCGCGGGCGGCGCCGTGGTCGATCTGTACACGATCGCGGGCGAGGGGCACGAGTGGCCGGGCGGGCCCGCGCTACCGCGCGCCGTGACGCGCCTCCTCGGCCAGCCGTCCAGCGCGATCGACGCCGACCACGTCATGTGGCGGTTCTTCGCCGCCCATCCGCTGCCCTCCTCGGTGAGGTCCTGAGACCGGTGCCGCGGTAGGGCCGCTCAGCCGATGATGTCCAGCAGCTCCCGGCGACCGGGCCCGAACGGCGGTGCGTCGCGCCAGTCCCCCCCGAACTCCCGTGCCCGCTCGGCCAGCCCGCCGGCCAGCGCCTCGTCGGGCAGCTGGAGGACGCTGCCGATGGCGATCGAGGCGCGTAGGCAGGCGGGATCCCGGCCCGCGGCCGCCTGCAACGCCTTGTCGAGTTCCCAGGCCGGGTCGTCGGGCTCGTAGAGCTCTCCGGCGATGTTCGCTTCGACCTCGCCCAAGCGGTGACGGTCGAAGCGCAACGTGGCGTCGTACCAGGGCCGGAGCTCCGCCTCGGTGACCGCGTCCCATCCGGTGGCGAGATCGACCGGGCTGTCGGCCGCGTGGGCAGCCAGGAGCTCCCGGAGGGCCACGGCGTGCAGCAGCCCGAGCGACGCGCCGCGACCGAGCGAGGGGTTGGTGCATGCCCAGGAGTCGCCGACCGCCAGGACGCCGGTCGCGACCGGGGCGCCGTCGACCACGAAGCGACGCCGCCGATCCTCGATCTTGCTCATCGTGACGACGCGGTCCTCGATGGGCTTTGCATCAATCCAGTGGGCTGCCAGCGGCAGGCTGCGGATCACGGCTGCCCAGGTGTCGGCGTCGCGCAGGCTCCGAAGCGCGGCGTCCTCGCCCGAGCCGACCAGGGTGACCGACCACGTGGCGTTGTCGGCCGGGAGCAAGAGGACCGAGATGCTCCCGTAGCTCTGGACGGGGGGACCGAGCGCGGCCGGCAGGGTGCCGTCGCGCGATTGGAAATGGCGACCGTAGTAGGCGAAACCGGAGTCTTCGAGCTCCTCTTCGGGAGCCCGCGCGCCGATCGCCTCCAACCAGCGCGGGAGCGGCGAGCGGCGACCCGTGGCGTCGATGACCAGATCCGCGCCGAGCACCTCCCCGGAGTCGAGGATCACACCGTTCACCTGCGGCACCGTCGTCGCCCGCGCCGGTTGCAGCCCTGCGACCGCGACGCCGCGGCGCACGGTGATGCCCGGGGTCGACGCCGCCGCGGTGGCGAACACCGACTCGACGACCGGACGCCGGCCGGTGATCGCGGTGAAGCGACGGTCGGCCTCGGTGAAGCCGCCGGTCAACGAGTCCGGGATCCCTTCGAGGAAGTTGAGCGAGAGCGTGCCGGCTGCCGTCAGTCCCTCCGCGACCCTCGGCAATTCGGCCTCGACCAGCTCTCGGAAGCGAGCCTGGAAGAAGTGGGGCAACCGGAACTGGTTGACGCCCCGGCGCTCCCAGCGGGCGAACGCGTCCAGCGGCTCGGTCTCGGCTTCGACGTCGCGCTCGAGGACCGTGATCTCATGGCCGTCGTCCGCGAGGAGCATCGCGGTGCTCAACCCGATGAGTCCGCCTCCGATCACGACGACCTTCACAGCTCGTTCCCATCTTCGACGGCCCGGAAGGGCGCCCACCGCGTTTCTGTGGCGACGGTAGCAGTAGCGATCACCCGCGCCGCCGCCCGGAGGTGCCCCGGGGTCCCCGCGTAGGCTGTGGTCATGACGCAGCTGGCGGCCGCCGGACGCCGCGCCGCGATGGTTTCGCCGCTGCCGTGACGTTCATCACGCACTACCACGGTTTGGCTGTCTACCTCCTGGTGGCCGGGCTCGTGATCGCAGAGTCCGGGTTCGTCATCGGTTTCTTCGTGCCCGGCGAGATCGCGGTGGTGTTGGGCGGTGTGCTGGCCAACGAGCACCGCGTGAACTTGGTGGCCATGCTCCTCGTGGCCAACGCCGCCGCAGTCGCGGCGTTCTTCATCGGGTACCTGGTCGGCCAGCTCGTGGGGCCGTGGCTGCTGGCCCGCAAGCCGTTGCGTCGCAACCTGGCGGTCGAACGCACGCGCCAACTCCTGGCGCGCCGGGGCGGACCGGCCGTGCTGGTCGGCCGGTTCATCGCCGTCGTGCGGGCCATCATCCCGGCCCTAGCCGGACTGAGCGACATCTCGTTCCGCACGTTCGTGCCCTACACGGTGGTCGGCGGCGTGGTGTGGGCCACGCTCTACACCCTGGTTGGGTACGCCGTCGGTAAGGGCTACCACCACGTGCTCTCCACGATCGGTGTCTGGTCCTACGCGGTCGTTGGCGTGGTCGTCGTCGCGCTGGTGGCGAACCACCTCCGGCTGCGGGCGCGGCACCGCAGAGAAGCGCTCGAGCGCAGCGAGCCCGCCGGCGATTGATCGACCCCTCGGAAATGCAATCCGGTCGTCGGGTGTTGGGCACCATGTGGCGTCTCGTTCGTTGGTCGCGGTCTCATCGCCCCCCGCCGGGCCGTGGCTGAGCCCCGGCTGATCGCCGCGGCCTATCGGGCCGCACTCGCGTCTGAACCCGGTGACGCCAAGGCGGCTTTCGGCGAGTTCCTGGCGCCCGACGTGCGCCTGGCCGGACCCTTCGGAGCCGCCATCGGGCGGGACGCCGTCGTGCAGGCCCTGGGCGGTCCGATGCTGCCGGGTCTGCTCGCCGCGGCCGACTGGGGGGAGCCGGTCCTAGAGGGGTACACGTTCACTCTTCGGGCAACGGTCGCTCCGGGGATGCCGATCGGTGGCATCCTGTCGACGATCTCGCTCGACGCCGGTGCGGTGGTCGAGATCACTCAGGAGTTCACCCCCGCGGCGCGCCCCGATCCGACGGCCCTCGAGGTGACGCCGGGCATGCGCCAGGCGGTCGACGAGGCCCTGGCCGATGAGCGGCCGATGACCCTGGCCTATGTCGACGACGCCGGCACCCCGCGTCTGTCGGCTCGCGGCTCGGTCCACGCGCACGGGGATCGGGAGCTGGCGATCTGGATCCGTGATCCAGAGGGCGGGTTCCTGCGCGCCCTCGGGGCGCATCCCTCAGTCGCACTCTGGTACCGGAATCCGACCAACCGGACGAACTTCCTGTTCACCGGACGCGCGCGGGTGGTGGCGGACGGGGAGACCACTCGGGCGATCTACGACGCCTCGCCCGAACGCGAGCGCAATCTCGACCCGCGGCGACGGGGCCGGGCGGTCATCGTCGACCTGGACCGGATCGAGGGTGCGGGGCCCGAGGGCCGCGTCCTCATGGAACGAACGGACTGAGCGGCCGATCTGCCCCAGCCCAGTCGCCTCCGGTCCCCGGTCTCCTCATCGCCGCGTGCTCGTCACCCAGCTAGCCAGGAGGCGAGAACGCAGACGACGCCAGAGCGTCGAGCCATGGGCGGACGCCCGAACTCAAGCCCACTCCTAACATGGTCGGATGCCGATCTATGCACTGGACGATCGCGTGCCCAACATTAGTCCCGAGGCTTTCGTCCATCCGGACGCCACGATCATCGGTGACGTGCGGCTGGGACCCGATACCTCAATATGGCCGGGCGCGGTGCTCCGAGGAGACTACGGGACCGTGATCATCGGCCCGCGGACGTCCATCCAAGATGGGACGGTCGTTCATGCGACACCAGAGCTCGAGACCGTTGTCGGTGCGGGATGCATCGTCGGCCACCTGGTCCATCTGGAGGGTTGCCAGATCGAGGACTCGTGCCTGGTTGGGTCGAACAGTGTCGTCTTGCATCGAGCCATCATCCGGACTGGCGCGACGGTTGCCGCCAGCGCGGTGGTGACCAACGGCACCGAGGTCCCCGCGGGTGCACTGGCCATCGGCATACCGGCGACCATCAAGTTGGGCGCATCGTCGTCGGCGGCCATCCAACGGGGCTCCGAGGCCTACGTGGAGAATGCCAAGCGCTACCGAGCCGGGCTGCGCCGACTCGACTGATCGTCACTCTTGGACCACTTCGCTGAGTCGGTCTCGCCCAGCGCGGCCGGTGTTGGCGGCTCGTGACCCCGAGGCACTCCGTCCCGGGGATAGGCACGACTGAGCCTCAAATGGCGGAGCATGAGTAGAGCCGAGCCGCTACCGCATTTTTGAGACAGGCCAAGAGTCCTGAGGGTCTCGTCGACAGTCAGTTGACAAGCCGTCTCGGAAGACCAAGAGCCGGCTGGTCAGGGTCTGACCAGCCACTCTGGTCGGGGAGGGGGGACTCGAACCCCCGGCCTCCTGCCCCCAAAGCAGGCGCGCTACCTACTGCGCCACTCCCCGGCTCCGGGGTCTTCGCCCGTCGGCGCAGCGTACCGCCAGCACAACCGGCCCCCGGGCGGAGGGACGGAGGCCCTCAGAATCGTGCCGGCCGACCGCGCGGTTGCGCCCGGTCGGTCCTCGGTGGCGAGGCCCCAGCTGGCCAGGGCCTCGCCGAGCGCCCGAAGACGCCCTGGTCAGACCTTTTTGCCGAGGATTCGGTTCATCTTGGTGCCGCATGTCGGGCAGGTGCCCTGTGCCGCTCGCCGCCCGTTGGCCAGCTCAACCTCGTGGCCTTCGAACTGGCGCTTCTCGCGGCACTTCACGCAGTACCCCTCGTACGAAGCCATTAGGACTCCTCCTCATGTGTCAGGTCCCCCTCAAGGCCCAGTAAGCCCGGGTTCGAGACGGGCCGACGTTACCCCTGGTCGTGAAGGGCAGGTGGGATACCGGCCGACCGGGCCAGGCACGGACCCGCGACGGACCCCAGGCACGGGGACCTCGAGCCGGTGCGGGCGGGTCACGCACGACGCCCGGCCGTACGCTTCCCCCATGCCCAATGAGCCCGTTGTCGACCTTCTCGATCAGATCTGGCGCTCCATGGCCGAAGCCTGCGGGGGGCTGCCCGAGGCGGCGTGGGACGCGCCGACGGACTGCCCCGGTTGGAGCGTGCGGGACCAGCTCTCGCATGTGATCGGTACCGAGCTGATGCTCGTGGGGGAGCCCTCGCCGCCGGCCGTGGCACCAACGCCCGCCCACGTGCACAACCCGGTCGGGGAGATGAACGAGGCCTGGATCGCCGAACGACGGGCCAGGCCCGGCAACGAGGTGCTCGATGAGTTCGTGGCGGTGACCGGTCGGCGGGTGGCCGAGCTCAAGGCGGACTCAGAGGCGCGTTTCGAGAAGGTGGGTCCGAGCCCGATCGGCGAGGTGCCCTACCGCCAGTTCATGTGGGTGCGGGCCTTCGACTCTTGGATCCACGAGCAGGATCTCCGAAGGGCGCTCGGCCGGCCGGGGAACCGGGACGGCCCGGCCGAGGAGCTGACGCTCGGTCGCGTGGCCGACGGCATGGGCTTCGTCGTCGGCCGAAAGGTGAAGCCGCCGGAGGGGACGACGGTCGTCTGGCAGATCACCGGCCCCCTGGCCCGCACGGTGACCGTCGGCGTCGAGGGAGGGCGGGGTGTCCGGCTCGACGAGCCGCCGACGGCCCCGACGGCCCGGCTCACGCTCGTCGCCGAGACATTCTGGCGGCTCGGCTGCGGTCGGATCGACCCGGCCGGTGTCCTGGCCGCCGGCTCGGTCGACATCGATGGGGACGCCGACGTCGGCCGGGCGGTGGTGGGTGCCATGAACTTCATGTTCTGACCGCCGGTTGGGCGCGGGGAGCCGGTTGGGCGCCGGTAGGGTGTCTGCGCCATGCGCGCCACGACCGAGTCGCTCGAGGACAGCAAGGTCCGCCTGTCTGTCGAGGTCGATGAGTCCGAGGTCGATCGCGCGCTCGACCAGACGGTCCGCAAGATGGCCCGCGAGGCGCGGGTCCCGGGCTTCCGGCCCGGCAAGGTGCCGCGCCGGGTGCTCGAGGCGCGCATGGGCGGCTCGTTGGCCCTGCGCGGCGAGGCCCTGCGAGAGGCCCTTCCCGACTTCTACGCGCAGGCGGTGACCGACACGCAGCTCGATGCGATCGCGCCG
>Ga0116216_10001963_pt1 | contig 13936 bp, 18 predicted proteins | sample Sb_taG_11_FD_89696 | JGI IMG/M metagenome (GOLD analysis project Ga0116216, IMG submission 89696) | Peat soil microbial communities from Weissenstadt, Germany - Sb_50d_3_AS metaG | ecosystem: Environmental > Terrestrial > Soil > Wetlands > Peat | place: Germany: Weissenstadt | collected 2010-09-21
ATCCGGAACGGAGTACCCGTGTTCAAAGACACCGTTCATGCCCTCGGCTCCAAGGAACTCCTTGAGGCGGTTCACCTTCCCCGAGCGGATGGACAGCATGAGCTGGTCGTAGCCTGCACCGTCCAACGCAAAGATTAGGATGTGCGACTTGGAGGCCGCGACAGGTGGGTTGGGATTCACTCGCTCCGCGCCGCCGCGCGCGATGTTACCGATAACACTACACCCGTGGAATGCTCCTGCCAGAGCGGCGAACAGGAGAGTGCCGCCGAGGATCTGCCGGATAGGCGCGGTCATCGGCGCCGGTGCAGCAGGTGTCGCACGAGCAGCATTGCCACGAAGTCTGCGCGGGAGGCCGGAATTTGCGATCTCATTCACTTCTCAACCACTCCCGTTCAGTTTCGAAGGCTCGCGGGGCACGCGTCGGAGCAGGCTGTCATCCAGAAAGTGCACGGAGAACGCGACCGTTGGCTCCCAAGGCACTCATTCGAAGAGTTTATCCGCACGGGTTCACTTTCCGCGACCCCAAGTAGCTGGCCGACGGAACAAAAGCGGACACCGGGGCCTCGCCAGCTTTCCTATCCCCCGTCCTAGCGAAGGGTACTTGAAGACATCGTGTGGAAGCTCCTTTAGAAGGGACTTCCTTCGACCTCGAAGCCTGGCTGAGTCCTTCCGATGGTCCTCGGCCAAGCTGGTTCCGAGCCCACGACGGATCGCGTGGCAACGGAAACGCCGATGCGCTCGCGACGACGGGTCGGCGGGAAGGTGCTAGCGCCGCACGGTGAAGGGCGCGCTCGGGTGCGCCATGGGCTCCTGGCCATCCGCGCTTGCGACCCCCTTCGCGATTCCGAGCAGCCAGGCGGCAAACGGCACGTCGCCCGTGTAGCCGTCGAGCTGCCCGAAGATCTGCTCGAGGATTCGCTCGGTCAGCTTCTCGGCCGCCTCGCGTCCGCTCGTGCGACGCAGCGCGAAGGCGTAGACACACCCCAGGCTCTGTTCGTAGATGGTGGCGAACGCCTCGGCGTCGCCAAGGGCCGCACGCTGGACGAGTCGCGGGTCCGCGGTCATCAGCATGTGTGGTACCCGGCAGTATCGACAATCCAGATCAGATCTGGACTCGAGTTGAAGTATCCGAGCTCCGCCTGGATTCGTCTCGTCCCGACGGTCTCGAGGAGCTGTCCCGGTGCGACTTGCCATAAGGGGAGCGTCTCGGAGCCGGATTGCCCGCTAATTCTTCCTATGCTCCGACCGGACAGCTCTGAGCGTCGTTGAAGATCAGCTCGACGTTGCCGTGCTCCCCGCACGCTTTGAGCACAGGGTCGCGGTCCTGGACGGCGTCCAGCGGCGTGCAGAAGACCGCCTATCGGGCGTGCAGCGCGAACGTGATCGTGCAGCGTGGTGAATAGGTTCTTGCGCGTCTTGAACTCCTGGACGACGCAGTCCCGCTTCAGGACTTCGTAGATTTCCATCATCGCTTGGCTCCTGTGGTTGGACGTGGGACTGTGGTTGGGCGCACAGGAAGCCCCGGGAGGCTCTCGTCTCCCGGGCCTGGGTCGCTTCCCCAGACGCGGAAGGCCATCACCGAGCGCTGACCGCTGGCGTCTTTAGACGCAAGTCGTCGATCACGCGCGTGACGCCCGGTGGATCCCGCGACCGTAAGGGCCGTCATTTGGTCGCTGCGCGAAGAAACCGTGCCGGTGAGGCGGCGCGACACCGTTGCTAACAGTAACGTCGATGTCGGAGCCTTTCAGGCTCTCGTACGGCCGCGACTCGATCGTCTTGCCGAGCTGAGCGTCGGTCTGCTTGACGCTGTCGCGCCTCGACTCCGCCACGACCTGGAGCTCGTTCACGACGTTGCGCACGCCGCCGACCTTACGCACTTCGGCTTCCGCGGCCTGCTTCACCGCTGCGGAGCCGACCATCCCGAACAGCGTCACGACGCGGTTCTCGGTGTCGACGTTAATGGCCATCGCGGGCGTTTCGCTGTTCGCGAGCAGCCGCATCTTGGCTGCTGTGGTGATCCACATGTCACGTGCGGCTGACTTCTCATAGGCTGCAGCGTCGTAGGTGTCGTCGCGCCAGAGTTCGGCGTCGCCCAGCCTGTCGGGACTCTCGATCTCACTTGCCACGCGGCGCACCCCGGCCACGCTGGTAGCGTCGTCCACGGCGCGGTAGGCCTCCGTGAACGTCGTCGCCTTGCCTGCGAGCAGCACGACGCCCGCGTTTACCGACTGCACGGTAGATCGACGAATCCGCCAGCGCGGGATCGGCCTTCAGCGCGGCGCTGACGTGCTCCTTGATTTGATCATCGGTCGCCTTGGTTCTGCTGCCCCTCGTCAGCAGCGCGATCTTGACTTTGGTGGTTACCCAGGCATCGGGTCGCTGCATAATCTTGTGCCTCCAGCTCTCGAAGAGCCCGATGGTGAGGGGGATTCCCGCTCCCCAGTAGTTCTAGCTATGCTCGAATATCGGGACGGACGCTTGAGGGCAGAACTTCGCCTTGTTTGCGACCTCTTCCCCGGCCTGCTTGATCGTTCCGGCCGCACGATCGATTTTTGCCCTCGCGAGGCGCTTGTTGGCCAGTAGAACGCCGGTGCAGCCTGCTTCGTCTCTTCACCCTGATCAGTCCTCGTCCGTTCATGGCTCTGTTCATCCTGCGGCGTAGGGGCGCGCCTCGTAGGAGAGGGAAAAATCGCTTCAAATGGGATTGCACCGCACAGACCCGGGGGTGCACTCACGAGAAGCGGGCGTCCGGATGGTGCAGACAGACCCGTTCAGTCGAGAAAGGTTCAACTGGAGGACACTTTGCCGTCCGACGGGCCCCTGCGGCAGCGCCCGGCCGCGCGAGAGAGCGCGCGCGAGGCCAGGTATGTGATCGCCATGGCGGTCGCCCGCATGTCAGATGCGTCCAAGCACGACAAGAACGAGGACGACGAGGAGCACCGTTCCCAGTGTGCCGCTCGGGGCATAGCCCCAACTGTGGCTGTGCGGCCAGGCCGGGAGCGCCCCGAAAAACATCAGAACAAGTAGGATTAGGATGATCGTTCCTAGCATATCGGTTGCACTCCTTGGAGGACAAAACACTGTACTTCGGAGCGGGAGCCCGTCGGTATCCGCGAAACCGGGGAAAGAGTGCTCCGGAAACACGGATTCGAGGTTGTCCGGTCAGTTCCTGAGCGCTTCCGGCTTCATCCCGAGCACGAGGTCAAAACGCGAGGTGAATTCGACCATCCGCTCTGAGCCGTAGCGGGCGCGGAGCTCGGAGAGACCGCGTTGCAGCTCCGCTTTAGGGAAGGAGTGGAGGATGGGCCAGTCCCGAGATTCGACCCACGCATAGCACTGCATGACAGAGACGCAGCGCAGGCACTCCACTGTCTTCACTTGCGCGGAGAATCCTACCTCCCTCATCAGCTCGGCGATTACCTCGGGGGAGCGGTGCTGGCGCTTCCAGAGGTGCAGGCCTTCAGCAAAGAGCGGCGCGTCCGAGCTGGGCGCACTGTCGACGATAAGGAAACGGGCTGCCGGATCGAGCTGGTTGAACACCGCCGCCAGGAGGTGGCGGAGACTGTCCTTGAGTAGCGAGAACCCGTCGCGGAGGAGAACTTTCTCGTAGCGCATCGGATACCGGCCAAAGGTCAGCGTGCCCATCTGGACCATACGGACGCCTGAGGTGAGCACCAGAAACGCCAATCGCTCGGCGAATGGACTCGGGGTAATGACCTGGTCCGGGACCAGTTCTCTTCGAGCATCGCCTGGGGAGTCTGGAAGTGGCGACACAGATCGACGACAAGATTTTTCTTCTCGATGCAGAGAAGCTCGATGATCCGCTTGGCCAGGGGATGGGCCAGTCGGGAGGCGGGGCGTCGGCTGAGAGGGTGGCGCTGTTCATCGACCCCTCCCAGCGGGGGGTTGCACGAGATCAGGGATTTGGCGTTCGGCGGCGGGCGCCGCGGCGAGTCGACCGGGGTTCGTGGCCACGCTGTGGATGCCGAGATTGTGTATGACGTTGCACCGGTCGGCGCCTCGATGGCGGTCGCGGCGACGTAGAGCCACTTGTGGGTCTCGATGCAGCACCTTTTACTCCCGCGATGCCGAGCAGCCGTTTCACCGTTCGCACTGGCTGCCGGCAGCCCATGCGAAGCCACGATCGGCTCGTCGAGAGGTAGCGGAACGTTCCCGGGCGCGCCGTCCAGGGCCCATGTTGTCCTTCTCGAACCACGACGATCGGCTGTCGCACCCCAGGAAGATCACGAACAGCCGCGCGTCAGAGTTCCTCAGCTGGGACGCCTCAGGAACCGACCCACGACCAGCAAGCCCACGCTCATCGCGAGCCAACTGGAAGGTTCGGGCACAGCTGGGCCATGCGTGCTCCCATCGTGCTCTGAGCGGTCGTCGTCACCGCCGTTGATCCAGTTGCGCCCGCCATCGCGATCGTTCCGCTCTAAGCGGTCCTGCCTATCGGAGGAGTCGTGGTCGGCGTAGGCAGGCGAGGCCAAGCATATCCCCATCACTAAGGACAGCGGGAGGAGTCGGACTCGGGACAAACGGCGATTCATCAGCAAGATGCGTACTCCATTGCAAGGTCGCAGGATCGGCGACCCGGTGGCGAACACCATGAATTTCCGAACTCTTCTGCCAGAGCGCCCGTCATGCCCAGGGGACCTTGGCGGCCTCGGGGGCCCATCGCGCAGGTGCAGGCGGACGCGCAAGGCGCGATCACGCAAACACCAATGAACGTTTCATCGTCCTTGGCTTCTGCCCGATGCGTTTTCCGTTACAGCTAAGTGCCCCGGTTCGGGCCTGGGCTGCACGACGACCCCGGGCGGCGGCGCCGCTACGAAAGTGATGGGAGCCGAGTCGGGGGAAAACGGGCCGTAGGTGCCTGACGTCGTGAAGGCAGCGACCTTCACGGTGATGGTATCTCCGTATGCCCCGGCCACCTGTGCGGTCGTCGTGCTCGTCGTGAAGGTCGGACGTGCCGGATAGGGAGCGCCGTTGCGCGCGATGAAGACGGCATAGCCCGCCACCGGCCCAGAGGCTGCCGCCCACTGAAGGTTTGCGGTGGTAACGCCCACCACGCTCTGTGCGCTGGCTGCACCGCAGACGAGAAGGGCACCCAATCCGAAGACGGCCCGTAGCACTGCCGTTCCGAGAACGTCGCGAGCCGCATAGCCCCAGCGTTGCCTGTGCGGCCGGGCCGGCAGAGTCCCAAAGAACATTAGAGCGAGCAGGACCGGGACGATCGTTCCGGGCATCTGGGTTGTACCCCGTGGTGGACGAAAACACTCTATTCCGGAGAGTGAATTCACCGGTATCCCGGGATCCGGGGAAAGCAGGCGCCGGAAACGGGGATTCGAGCGGTCGAGCTCGTTCGCAAAGGGCGCCAAGCGCATCGGAGCGATCGCCAAGGGCCTCGATTTCACGGCGACCGCCGTATGGGTCTGGGTGCGGCAGGCCGAGGTGGATGCGGGTCGTGCGGGAGCTTTGACCACGGGTGAGCGAGGAGTTAAGGAGTTGTCCTGGCTGCGGCGTGAGGTCTCGATGCTGCGGATAGAGAGAGAAATGAAGCGAGGGTGGGCTCCATCGGTCGATGCAATATCTTACTGCGAGACCAGGAGGTCTCCTGAGCAGATCCCCGGGGTTGAAGCGGCGCCATCGGGAGACGAGGAGATCTCCCATGAAATGGTCTATCGAAGCCTCTTTATTCAGGCCCGAGGCGTACTCAAGAAGGAGGTTGTTGGGCATCTGCGAGAAGGCGCATGATCGTCATGGGCTGGGAGGACAGTCAGAGTTGTGCGCATCACCCGGATGGCTGTCCGAGCGATGGCATAGGTCCGGTGGAAGCGGGGAACCCTGGCACGATCGTCGGCAACCTAGCGGCACACGCCCCCAGTCCTGTCGAACCAGCACGGCCGACTCTTCCAGCTCCAATCCAGACCAAACCCGCGGCGGTGCTGGCGGATTACGGCCTCCAGCTGGACCAACACGAGTGCTCAGCGCGATCGGGGCCAAATGCCAGCAATGACCAAAGGATCGGGTTGGAAGTGCGACAGCAACCGCGCCTTCCTGCGCGCTGGCGTTTAAGGACGAGGAGCTGATGGCGAAGGGCAAAGACCTCGGCGTGAAGTGCGGCTCGGCGCCAAAGGAGACACTGGAGCGCGGCGAGAAGGGGCCGAGAGGGCAGCCAGCGGCATGAAAAGCACGTTGGCTGACTTCACGAAATACATCACTTGTCACACGCTGGATCACAGCGCTTCCGGCGTTAACCCTTCCACTCTGAGCCGTAACGGGCGCGGAACAAAGATGTGCTCCAGCCCCGCTTCGGGGGAGGAGTCGAGGACGGGCCAGTCCCGGAGACTCGACCACGCATGGCACTCCGCTGGGCAGACACTCCCCCTGCTTCCACTAGCGAGAAAAATCCCGCGTCCCTCATCAGCTCGGCGATCACCCAGGGGGAACGCGGCTGGCGCTTCCAGTGGCGCAGCTCTTCGGCAAACAGCAGCGCATCCGAGGCGGGCGCACTGTCGACAACGATGAGGAAACGGGCCGCCGGATCGAGCTGATTGAACACCGCGGCCAGCAGGTGGCGGAGATTGCCCTTGAATAGCGAGAAACCGCTGCGGAATAGAACCTTCTCGTAGCACACCGGAAACCGTCCAAAGGTCAGCGTGCCCATCTGGACAATGCGGACGCCTGAGGTGAGAACCAGGAAGGCCAGTCCTTGGGGAGACTGAAGGTCGCGGCAGTACAGATCGACCACGAGATCTTTCTTTTCGATGCAAAAAAACTCGATGATCCGCTTCGCCCGGCTAGAAACGGGTCCACCGGGAGGAAGGGCGTCGGCTGAGATAGGGGACAATCGCAATCGTATCGTCTCCCAGCGGAAAACTGTAAATCGCCAGGATGTCCGCGGCCTCTGGGGTCGACCATCCTCGGATTCCGGTAAATCGGACACCGAGAGTAGGGATTTTGCGCTCAGCGGTAGCGAGACGCCGAGGCGATCCAGCCGCGCTCAGTCTTCGAGTTGGGTGAGCCCCTCGCGGATCGCATACTTCGTCAAGTCCGCGACGCTGTGCATGCCGAGCTTACGCATGACGTTCCGACGGTGCGTCTCGACGGTGCTCGTCGCGACGCAAAGGTGCTCGCCGATCTGCGGTGAGGACTTTCCTTCGGCCAGGAGCTGCAGAACCTCTCTCTCCCGCGGGGACAGAGTGCCGTGCAAAGACTCTTCGCCGCTCCCAGGCCTACGAAGCGAGTCGCCGACCACGGCTTGGGTGACATCCGTACAGAGATAGCTCTTGCCCTTGCGGGCCGCGTCCAGCGCTCTGCGGAGGTCGTCGTAGGCGTTGGCCTTGAGGACATAGCCGCACGCGCCGGCCTCCAGCATGGCAGTCACGTACCGGGTGTCCGAGTGGCTCGAGAGCGCGAGCACCTTTGCGCCGGGACACTCGGCCCGAATCTGGCGGGTCGCCTCAATTCCGTTCGCGTCCTTCATCGCCACATCCATCAAAACGACATCAGGCGCGAGCGTCCTGGAGAGAACCACCGCCTCCCGGCCGTTCGACGCCTCGCCCACGACCACTACGTCGGGCTCCCGCTCGAGGATCGACCGCAACCCCTGTCGCATCAGCTCGTGGTCGTCGACCAGCAGAACACGAATGCTCATCCTGAATCTCCTTCAGCGTCGGCCGTTTCAGAGTTGAGAGGCAGGCTGGCCACGACCGTTGTGCCGCCGCCTGGAACCGACGTGACCGAGATGCTTCCCCCCAGCTGACCGAAGCGCTCGCGCAGCGCCAGGAGTCCGAAGCCGTGCTGAGGAGTCTCGGCGTTGAAGCCGATTCCACCGTCCTCCACCGCGATGCGTGCCATCTCCCCTTCGCTCCAGATCCGGACCCGTGCCTCCCTGACACCCGCATGTTTCGCCACGTTCAAGAGAAGCTCGCGCATCGCCCGGAAGAGCGTGATGCGGGTAGCCTCATCCGACTGTAGCTCTTCTTGATCCGGGACCCTCACCACGAGCCCGTAGCTCCGCTCTAGATCCTCCGCCAGCCATGAGGCGGCAGCCACGAGCCCGACGTCCTGCAGCAGCGGAGGGCTCAGCTGAAAGCTCAGAGAAGAGACCCGCTGGCGAGTCTGTGCAAGGATTCCTGCGAGCTCTCGAATCCGTAAATCACTTTCGCCTCCCAGCGCATCGCCCAACGCACGAAGCTTCAGCGAGGCCAGCGAAAGGAGCTGACCCACGTCGTCGTGTAGATCTGAAGCGAGCTTTTGGCGCTCCTTCTTCTCGACCACCGAAACCATCGCGGCTGCCTTGCGCAGGGCTTGCTCCGTCTTGCGCAGCTCCGTTACGTCTAGCAGTGCGAGGCGAATCTCTCCTTGTTCGGGAGGGACCTGCTCGGTGCCTGAGGCCCCCGTGAGTTGCGCGTGAACCACGCCGCCGTCGGAGAGCGCAAGATCGAGCTCGAGGGTGGTGCTGTCTTTGCCTTTCGCCAGCGCGCGTTGCGCGAGATGCCAGCGGTCCTGATGCCAACGAGCGACGAACCTCGAGAGCTTCTGTGAGATCAGGCTCGACAACGGGATCCTCAGCAGACCGGAGGCAGCGCGGTTCGCCTGGAGAATCATCCCCCCGGAGTCGAGTGTGAGATACGCGATCGGGGCAGCATCGTAGAGTCGGCGATACTGCTCCCTCGACTCCTCCGACGCCAACTGGGTCTCCCTCAGCTGTGCGTTCTGGATTTGCAGCTCGACCTTGTGAACCTCCAGTTCGTGAACGAGCTCGCGAATCTCTCCCGACGTCAGGCTCTTGAGATCGATAGGGACCTCGGTCGCCATCGTGGCTTCGGCGAGTTCCCGGAGCGAGCGGGGGCCTTCCGATCTGCGGGTCCTCGTACTCACACCGCCGGCTCCTTCGTGGCGCCCGATTCGGCCGACTCCTTCGGGATCACCTCTTGTATCCCGAGCACGATCAATTCGGCGGTCTCGCCATCTTTGATCGCGACCGGACGGGCGTTGAGCAGGAATTGTCTTCGTCCGATGTGCGGAAACTCATGCTCTACCTCGAAGTCCTCGAAGCCGACCCCGTCGTGCAGGGTACGCGCCAACAGCTCTCGCAGTTTCACGATGTCCCACTGACGACTGCCCAGATCCTGGAGGACCCGACCATCGATCTCTCCGGGTTCGACACCAAACATGCGGAAGAAGGATCGGTTGGCTCGGACGACGCGGAGCCCATCGTCCAGGACTAGAAGCGGTTCGCGTACGGCATCCACGACGCCTTCGGCCAGGATTCGCGCAGCTTGAACTCGCTCTGCGCGTTTGGTCTCGGTGATGTCGATGAAGGTCACCACCAGCCCTTCAATGGCGTTATTTGCAGTGCGATACGGCCTGATCCGCACGGCGTACCAGGAGGCATCTGGCGCCAAAGCCTGCTTGTCGACGGGGCGCAGGCTTTGCAGAACGCTCTCCGCGTCGGACAGCAGCTCCGGGTAGTCGAGGAGAATTGCGAGGTCGGCCAATGGACGTCCCACGTCGCTGTCGATCAAGCGCGCGACCCTTCGTGCCTGCGGTGTGAAGCGCTTCACTCGCAACCGTCCGTCGAGGAAGATGGTCGCGATCTCAATGCTGTTCATCAGGTTCAGAATGTCGTCGTTCGCTTGAGCGAACGACTGAAGCTTCTGCGTGAGCTCCGCGTTCACGGTATGGAGCTCCTCGTTGAGCGATTGCGTCTCTTCCTTCGCGGTCTGGAGCTCTTCGTTCGTGCTCTGAAGCTCCTCGTTGACGGACTGCACCTCTTCGTTCGCGGAGGCGAGCTCTTCGTTGGACGCCTGAAGCTCATCGATATGGCTCTGCAGGTCTTGCCGGGTGTGCTGAAGCTCCTGCTCGATCTGCTCTACAACGTCGGACGCAGGGTCGCGAGCGGATCCCTTGCTCTTGCGCCCCGGCGGCGCCGCCCTCTCCGCGATGGGCTGGAAGGAGATGAGTAAGAGCGTGCGCTCGAGGCGCGGCTCGTCGATCCGTTCCAGGGTCAGATTCAGCGCGAGCCGGTTTCCCTTCGACTTCGTGAGCACCGTCCTCTTCACGAGAGCGACGTCGCCCTTCAAAACCGCGCGAAGCGCGGCCGCGAGCGGAGCGCGCAGGCCCTCACGTGCCATTTCGACGACGTTCGCGTTCAGGCGACCGGAGGGGAGCTCTAGATAGGCGCCGACGCTGCCGTGGACCTGCTCGATCTGCCCCCGCTGGTCGACGATGACGGCCGGCGGCCCGAAGCGCTCGGCAAGAGCCTTTCGTAACGGGTCCGCCAGGTCGACCTTCGCCGCCTGAGCGACGGGCGCGGCGATTCGGGTCCTGGAGGGGGGAACGGGCTGGCTCGTCCAATGGAGCGGCGGCTTCGCAGCAGAGGATTGCTCGCGTCGGAAGAGCTTCCAGCGCCGGTCGAGGGTCGAGAAGAACCCCTCGCAGCCAGTAAGGCTCTCTGACGACCCGAGCAGCAGGAGCCCTCCCGGATTCAGGCTGTAGTGAAAGGTTCGGAGAAGGTTCTGCTGCGCGCTCGGAGTGACGTAGATCAAGAAATTCCGGCAGGAGATCAGGTCGACACGCGTGAACGGGGGATCTTCCAGCAAATCCTGGACGGCGAACACCACGAGGTCGCGCAGCTGCTTCTTTGTCCGGTAGCTGCGGCCCTCCTTGAGGAAGAATCGCTCGAGGCGCTTCTCACCGACATCCGTGGCGATGCTCTCGGGATAGCGCCCGAGGCGACCGGTCTGAATCGCGACGGAATCCAGATCTGTCGCGAATATCTGCAAGGGCCGATGGTTGCCGAGTTGCTCAAGCGTCTCGAGCAAGACGATGGCGAGCGAGTAGGCTTCCTCACCGGTGGCACACGCCGGCACCCAGATGCGCAATGGGGCCCCATCTTCTCGCGCGGCAAGAAGCTCCGGAAGTCCTACCTGAACGAGCGCGTGAAACGCCTCGAGGTCGCGGAAGAATCCGCTGACTCCGATCAGCCAGTCCCGCCAGAGGAAATCGACTTCGTCGCTGTTCGCATCCAGGTAGCGGGCGTAGTCCCTGAGTCCCTCGATATGGTGGAGTTCCATCCGTCGTTCGATGCGCCTGAGCAAGGTGTCGCGCTTGTAGGCCGAGAAGTCGTGACCGCTGCGAACGCGGATGAGCGTTACGATCCGATCCATTTCGGGGGAACCAGCTTCAGGAGCCGTGCCGATGCGCCCCGGTCCCGTGAGACCACGAACGTAGGAAAGCAGGCGCGCGGGCATCTCCGCGATCGGCAGGACGAGATCGGCCGCCTGCGCAGCGATCGCGCTGGTCGGCATCCCGTCGAACTCAGCCGTCTTCGGCTCCTGCACGAGCGCGAGGCCCGCACCTGCGCGGATCGCCGCGAGCCCGAGCGTGCCATCCTTTCCAGTGCCCGAGAGGACCACGCCGACGGCGCGGCGCTGCTGATCGCGGGCGAGGGCATCGAAGAAGAAGTCGATCGGCAGGGGCGGTCGTTCTCGATCGGGCGTCTGCGCCACGCTCAGCACCCCAGCGCAGATCGTTACATGGTCGCCGCGAGGTATCACGTAGACGTGGTTCGGTTCGACTTTCGACTGGTCGGCGACCTCGCACACCGGCATGGTGGTGGACTTCGCCAAGATCTCCGGGAGCAGGCTATGGCTGCTTGGCGCCTGGTGGGTGACCACGACGAACGCCAACCCGTTGTCCGCAGGCATCGCGGCGAAAAATTCGAGTAGCGGAGCGAGTGCTCCTGCCGAGCCCCCAACCCCCACGACTGCCAGTGCGAGGTTCGAAACGGGGACGGCATCAGAAGCAGCCTTGGGGGGGATCTTGTTGTGGTTCGTCGGCGGGTCCCGAGGTGACTTCCTCTTATTGCTCATTCCCATATCCTAGCGTCTTAGCGGAGGAAAGTGCGCAACCGGAATTGAGCCAGGAGGTGATGTCCCGTGGGGTGTGGATCGTCTGTGATCGGTGGCTCCTCGTTCTTTTTTCCTACGCGACATGCTCCTCGTGATCGAGCGTATCGATTTGCAGGCGCTCACCATCCCCTTCTTCATTCTAGCTCATCGCACGGCGAAGACGGTTCGCTTCCTCAATCCTTAAAGCGTGGGTGATGAGCACGAGGCCTCCGGGTTCGGGAAGCTCCTATGCGCCCACCCAATAGGCCGGTCGCCAAAAGCGGTTACAGCCCCTCCCTGCGCTCACAGCCGATCCTAATTTCATCGACCTCCCACAATGCTAATTTCATCGACCTCCCACAATGCGTGCGGCAGCAACGGAAAGGAGCGACGGCTCGCACCTGAAGGGCGACCTTGTCTCCCTCCTGCCGCGAAAATCCCCACTTTCTGCGCGCAATTACCCTCAATGCTGGGATACCGGCGGTCTTTGACCCTGCGATAGCGTTCCCTTGTGCGTGGAAGCGGTGCTTCGCAGCACAGTACGACCACTCACCAGCATTCCCACAGATTCGCCTGATGGGAATAGGAGGCAGTGAAATGTCGATCCTTGGGTGGATGTTTTTGGGACTGATCGCTGGCTTTATCGCTAGCAAGATCGTGAACAATCGGGGAGAGGGCGTGCTCTTCGACATCGTCCTTGGCATCGTAGGCGCGGTGGTCGGTGGCTTTCTCTTCGGTCTGATTGGCACAGCGGGCGTGACAGGGTTCAACCTCTACAGCATGTTCGTTGCAGTAGTGGGCGCGGTAACGGTTTTGGTAGGCTATCACGCGCTTGTCCGCCGACGCCTCGCTGCGTGAGTCCGATCTTCTCTGCGCGATAAACCGATACTAGATTTGACAATTGCGCGTGAGTGACACCGTGCCATGCTCACCCTGACTTGTTTGGGGCAGGAGTCACGACAGGCTCGCACGCAGAGAGTGAGGCGCATTGGTCGGCAGCAGCGTTGCTAACAGACTTGCGAGGAAGCACCGGTGGGTGCCCTCACATTCTTTCGCAAATGGGGCCTCACCATGCGCCCCGAGGACACACAAAGCAATGAGTGGAAAGACTGATCAGATCAAGGGACGGATAAAGGAAGCCGCGGGGGTGTTGGCGGGAGACAAGCGTCTCGAGCGCGAGGGCAAACTTGACCGCGCAGCGGGAAACATCAAAGAAAAGGTGGGAGAGATTGCTCACGACGTCAAGGAGAAGGCCAAAGAGGTCGTGGACAAAGTTGGCTCCAAAATCAAGCACTGACCATTGCGGGTACTGGCTCGCCACACGCTTCTAACTGGCAACGTCGCGTCTCAGAAGCCACCTTGCAGCTATGGCAGGGACAGAAGACCACAAGGAGCAAGGTCAGTCGCCGCGAAAATATGGAAAACTAGCGTGACGTATCGGTTCAGGTGTCCGAAGGAGAAACATTGTATGACTAGCGACCTAGTGGTGCGAGGCGATTATTCTCAGCGGAAACGTCTTATAGTGCTTGCCGCAGGAGCGCTTCTGTGGCTGTCTGCGTCGATCGGGGGGGCGGCAGACGTTTCCTCACCGAGCGATATCGACCGGGATGTCACGATCGACTCGGTGCAGAGCGAGGCGGGACACGTCTCGGGCGTGATCCGTAATCACTCTTCGGAGTCCGTGTCGGATGTGAGGCTACTGATTCAGCAGACCTATTTGTGGCCGAACGAATTCAAGCCGATGGGGGAGAGCCCGAGTCGGGCGGTCGTGCGGCTGATCGCTGGGCCGATCGCGCCTGGTGATTTGGTGCGGTTCAGTGAAGCCGTACCCGCACCCGAGGTCGGACCCGGTAGCTTTGAGGCGCATGTGCAGGTTCTCGGCTACCTCTACAGTGAGACAGGCGCTGGCGTGCGTCCGTGACTTCGCGCGAGTAGACAACGCCGCCGGCGAGTAGATGGAGATGCCCCGCTCCCCCGGCCGCCACCGAGCGACTGCCATTGAGGACGGGAGCTGACGGCGAAGGGAAGCA
>Ga0116216_10001967_pt1 | contig 13918 bp, 14 predicted proteins | sample Sb_taG_11_FD_89696 | JGI IMG/M metagenome (GOLD analysis project Ga0116216, IMG submission 89696) | Peat soil microbial communities from Weissenstadt, Germany - Sb_50d_3_AS metaG | ecosystem: Environmental > Terrestrial > Soil > Wetlands > Peat | place: Germany: Weissenstadt | collected 2010-09-21
AAGCGCGTAATGACCGTCACGGGTTGCTGAAAGCCCTGTGTACATGCCAAGAGCTCAATGGCCGCATAGGCGCTATCGGCCACCACTACCAGAGAGCGATTGGGCAGCCATCGCCGCAGTTGTCGGATCATCTGTCGTCCCCAATCCGTGATTTTCTTGTGCTGAAGGTTCCGCTGCTCAGAGTAGCGTTCTGAAGGGGCCAAGATGCTCAGAAATGGTAATGCCCACGCCCGTTTGGCCCAAGGAATGGGAACCAGCAGCATCATGCAGACCCAACGCAACCCACTGGTTTTGACAAAGTATTCTTTGCTCGAGCGGACAGGATCTCGATAAATTCCTTTGGCGGCGATCTTCGCCCCACGCCGACGTTCAATGGTTTCATCGAGCCCCACAATGATCGGGGCATCTGCTGGGACAAAAATGCTCACGAGCAAGAGGAGTACAATCCGGCTGAGGGCTCGACTCGACCACTGGGCTCGGTTCAGGACACGGTGATAGTTCTGAAATTGCTTTTCATTGGCCAATCCCATCACTCGTAAGATGGCTGTCACCGTGCGCTCTCCGGGAGCCAGAATTGCTCCAATCAACAGAACTTTGCCCCATTCCCATACTCGTTCGCTAAAAACGCACTCGAAGTGTCGCAATACGTGTAGAATTCTCTTAGGCAGCTTAGGCATTTCTCACTCTTTCTCCTCAGTTAGATGTGAGAGAAGCCTACTCTACCTATCTCGTTTTGTCTAGCCAATGGATAAAGTCTAGCTAAGATTCCTCTATATCACATTTTGGGTTGGTGTTAGGCGTTTATAGTAATGTTTCAAGAACGGGACGTTTTTCAAGATAGGCGAAAATGAGGGGTTTTGATTTTTGATTCCTGTGGTAACAAGAAAACTGCGTTCTATTGAACTAATTGAGGCTTGGTCATACATATCTTAAGGATGTGCTATAGTGTTCTTACCGATGAATGGCTGTCTTCATCTGACGAAGGTAGGCTTCCTGCATGGATATCTCCTTCCGTTGGCACCTGCTCGCCGCATGCCATCATGGCAGAAGCGGCGTCGGGAGGCGTGAGAACAGACAATGGTTGATGCGGAGTTGGAGGATGGAAGAAGGTCGCCAGATCGACCAGGAGGTCTGTGGCGAGGCGGGAGCGCGCAGGTGACATGGTACACGGTCTGCTTTGCATCGTCGCTCATGACAAGCGGATACGCAGCCAGAGGCTTCTTGCAGTAGTGACACCGCTCCTCCAGGCTCGATCTGCCCAGCCTGGACAAAGATGGGCGTCGTTTAAGACGCCCATCTGGTTTTCCTCCTACACCTGAAACAGTATCAGCGCACGCGGTCCTCCGGGTCGCATGCCTGTCACAGATCAAGTGTAGGCGCATGGCCTGGCAGTTGACAAGAGAGTTAGCCACGGGTCACTGCCCATCTTTGCCCATTATGTTACGAGGTGGTCTCGGGGTGCGTAGTCCCCTGGTCGGCAAGGGATCCGCCGAGATCAACATGATCTGCCTCCGGGAGAACACTGAAGGGGAGTATGCCGGGGTGGGTGGACGCGTGCACCAGGGGACAGAACACGAGGTCGCCCTCCAGTCGATGGTCTTCACCCGAGCAGGCACCGAGCGCATCATACGCTACGCCCTCGAGTACGCAAGCCAGCATGGGTACACGCAGGTCACCAGCGCCACGAAATCGAACAGTCTGCAGTACAGCATGGTCTTCTGGGATGAGGTGTTCGGGCAGGTGGCGGCCGATTACCCCGATATCGCATACGAGCAGCAGCTCATCGATTCGCTCGCCGCCCGATTCGTCTCGCGGCCGGAGAGCTTGCAGGTCATCGTAGCCTCCAATCTTTTCGGGGACATCCTGACAGACCTTGGAGCGGCCATCTCCGGCAGTCTGGGACTGGCCCCGAGTGCGAACATCAATCCGCAGCGGCGCTATCCGAGCCTCTTTTAGGCGATTCACGGCTCCGCGCCCGACATCGTTGGCAAGGGCATCGCCAATCCCATCGCGTCCATCTGGTCAGGGCAACTCCTGCTCGACCATCTGGGTGAACAGGAGGCAGCTGCCACGTTGCTGCGAGCCATTGAGGAGGTATTAGCAGAGGGACAGGTCCGCACGCCCGATCTGGGTGGAACAGCGACCACGCGACAACTAGGGGAAGCGGTCCGCACACACCTGCGAAGCATCGTCGAGGGATAAGCGTGCCCTCTCTTACGTACTCATACTATCTCCAGATAATGAGTGATCAAACTCACGGCTGAGTTCTCCAGAGATTTGAAGCCTGAAAGAATTCCCTCTGAAAGAGATGTTCGTCCAGAGGGAAAACTATGCCGAAATATGTCCACGTCGTTGCCCATCTCGATCTCACTGAGTTGGAGCAGCGCTATCGCAAAGCAGTAGATCCCGTCGAACGCGGCCACTTGCAGATGATCTGGCTGCTCGCCCAAGGCAAGCGCGTCAGGGAAGTGGCTGAGGTGACGGGCTATTGTGCCAACTGGCTCAGGATTCTGGCTCGGCGCTACAACCAGGAGGGACCAGAAGCCCTTGCCGATCAGCGCCAGCATAACAGTGGCGCGCCTCGCCTGCTCTCTGGGGAACAGCAAAGTCATTTGCACCACCTGCTTGAGCACTCCCCTCCCGATGGCGGCTTGTGGACTGGCCCCAAAGTCGCCCACTGGATGGGCGATCAGCTCAGACGCACGGTTCATCCCCAACGCGGCTGGGACTCTCTCAAGCGAGCGGGCTTCTCCCTTCAGGTGCCTCGTCCGCGTCACTACAAGACCGATCCCGCCCAGCAAGAGGCGTTCAAGCGCGAGCTGTCAGAGCAAGTCCATCAGATCCAGCAAGCATATCCCCAAAGTCGGGTCGAACTGTGGTGTATGGATGAGCATCGCGTCGGCCTCAAGCCGGTCATCAGACGTGTCTGGGCGCGCAAAGGGCAGTGTCCCCTCATTCGCGTGCAACAAAGCTATGAGTGGCTTTACGTGTATGGGTTTGTGCATCCCGAATCAGGAGATACCCATTGGTTGCTACTACCCTCAGTCAATGTCGAAGTCTTCCCCATTGCTTTGGAGCAGTTCGCACAGGCGGTTGACGCTGGCCCTCATCGGCGTATCCTGCTGGTGCTAGATCAAGCGGGCTGGCATAGCAGTCAGACGCTTGTGGTTCCTGATGGCATCCAGCTAGTGTTTCTCCCACCTTACTCGCCGGAGTTGCAGCCCTGCGAACGTCTCTGGCCGCTCACCAACGAAGCCATCGCCAATCGCCGCTTCGAGACGCTGGATGAACTGCAAGAGGTGCAAGCGGAGCGGTGTGTCGCCTTACAAAACGATCCAGACGGTCTGCGTCACACCACTCTATTCCATTGGTGGCCTACCTCGTTCTCCTAAAGGAGATTTGACTGCCTCAAGTCCAGTCTTTCAATAACCTCTTCTGTTTGTCTTACTTACTCCTCTCCGAGACATTTCTTTGAGATCTTGATTTTGGCACGGCTTTTGAGACAGCTCAACCATTCATACCCTCCTTGCACTTTTAGTGCGCGCTGCCTCTCTATAACCTGGTCAGCTTGTGTCGCTTAACGGCCGTTTATGAGATCATATCTCAATGGCCTGAAAGTCGCGATCCTATCTGTCATTTATCATATATCCTGGCTCATGGGCGGATTTGGTAAAGCTGATTGTTGGTGAGCTTATTCGACACTGTGTTCCCTACAGATACCTGCTCGTTTTAGAGATTAGAATAACTCATCTATTTCCTGATTCACCACATGTGACCATGAGGCATACATTGGCGCAAAGCTGAAAAGAGAGTCGACTTACAGTCAAAGCAAGCCTCCATTGCTCAAGTGCCAAAGCTATGCCAGTTTCTCAAGAAAACTGATCCTCTGAATGCGCTTGGCTGTATGGCACGTTTTCTGAGAAACCCGCGCCGAATTCCTGATCCATGACACGCGCTTCGCGCTGTGTCTGGTTTCTCAGCGTTGATCTGGTGAAAAGCTGGTCAGTTTGGAAGTTTCTGGAGCAGTCCCACGCCCGGAGAGCTGTTTTTGCAGATAGACCAGTTTCTCCGGATTCAGCAGAGCGTAGATCTCCTGAATGCCCACGGCGCTCAGGGTCAGGCTGATGACCCCGGCCAGCCTGCCTTCGTCCCACAACAAGATCGCCGGGCTGCCATTGATCTCGGCCAGGGTCTCGGTCAGAGGTCGCTGATTTTTGCGCGTCACGCTCAGCCAGAAACGCGCCACGGCGAGCTTTCCATGAATAGGCTTGAGGTTCGTCTGCACTTTGCCGCCACCATCCGACCAGGAGACGGTATCCTGAGCCAGGATGCTAGTCAGAGCCGCCATGTCCCCGGCCTGACTGGCGGACAGAAAACTGAGCACAAGCTGGCGCTGGCGCTGCGGCTGCGGCTCGAAACGCGAGCGTTTGTCCTGCAAAGCCTGCCTGGCTCGATGAAAGATCTGGCGGCAATTGGTCGGGCTTTTCGAGAGCATCACCCCGATTTCGCTAAATGGGTACTCAAACACTTCATGCAGGAGAAAAACGGCGCGCTCTGGCGGGCTGAGAGCCTCGAGCAGTCGTAAAAAGGCCAGTGAAAGCGTTTCTTGTTGCTCAAGGGCGGCGAGAGGAAACCCACCGTCCTCCGAGGTGAGGATCGGCTCGGGCAACCAGTCTCCCATATACTGTTCGCGGGCGACACGGGCCGATTTCAGATAATTCAGCGCCAGATGGGTAATAATCGTGGTGAGATACGCCTTCAAGGAAACGATCTCCTGGCTGATCCTCGCCTGATAGCGCAGATAAGTCTCCTGCACCAGATCCTCTGCGTCACTCGCGCTGCCCGTCATTCGATAGGCAATGGAAAAGAGCAGCACGCGATAGTGCTCAAACGCTTCTGCCTGGTTCCCCTGATCCATGGCTTCATCCATCGCTCATCTTTCTCCTTCTCCCTTATTTTACGCCCATACCAGGACAGAAAACAACCAGAAGGGTGTCACATTTGCCCGTGCTCTCTTGTCTTCTGTACGAGCCTCTCTCGAGAGAGAGGCATGTAAAGTACAGAGAAACACGAGAGGAAAGATTATGCAACATATTCTGGTGACCGGCGGCGCGGGAAGACTAGGCCGCCTGGTTGTGAAGCAGTTGAGCGCGGCAGCCTATCCTGTACGTGGGATGAGCCGCCGAGCCAATCCTGGAGACGGTTGGCCGGGCGCGGAGTGGAAGCAGGCTGATCTGGAGACCGGCACGGGGCTGGCCGAGGCGGTCCAGGACATGGACGTGGTGGTCCATCTGGCCGGCAAAGGAAACTGGAAGGTCGATTTTGAAGGTACACGCCGCCTGCTGGAGGCAGCCCGAGAGGCGGGTGTCTCACATGTAGTCTTCATTTCGATTGTGGGCATTGATACGGTGCCGTGGGCCGGCGGCAAAGCCAAGTTCGCCAGTGAAGACCTCATTGAGCACAGCGGTATTCCCTGGTCCATCCTGCGGGCGACCCAGTTTGATTACCTCATCGATGTCTTGCTGAACTTTCTGACCAGGCTCCCCCTGGTAGCGCTTCTGCCGACGGACCTGCTGCTCCAACCCGTTGCCGAGGAGGAAGTGGCCCGACGTCTCTGTGAGATCGTTCAGGCTGGCCCCTCCGGTCGCCTGCCCGACATGGGCGGTCCGCAGGTCTACACCTCCGGGGAGTTGGCGCGCATCTGGCTCAGACAGCGTGGAATGCACCGTGCCATTCTCCCCCTCTGGCTGCCTGGCAAAATGGCCCGCAGGCTGCGCCAGGGTGGCAATACCTGCCCACAACAGGCGACAGGCACCGTCAGCTGGGAAGCCTGGCTCCAGCAACACGAGAGGACACGTCAAATCGGGTGATATCCGCGCGCCTTTCCGGCACGATCCAGCGTAAGGTGAGCAGGCAGCAATCGGCGTTTTTCTCACACGAGAAGAGCCGTCCCGGTTCAATGGTATCCTCCCATCAAAAAACACAGACGAGCCTTCAGCACAAACACCTGAAGACCCTGGAGGAGAGGAATCATGCAAGCACGAATGAGTCAAAACCCAGTGATGATCGGGCCTTTCGCCCTGCAGCCCTGCAGGCCTTGAGGAAGTCTGCGGAACAGGGCGCCGTGCCATCGGGGACGATCGGCCTTGTCCAACTGCGCTCGAGCCAGATCAATGGCTGTAGCGCCTGCGTTGACCAACATTGTCGCCTCCTCAAAGAGGCAGGCGAAACAGACGAGCGCCTCTTCGTCGTGGCGGCCTGGCGGGATGCCCCCTACTTCACCGACGCCGAACGCGCCGCCCTGGCGCTCGCCGAGGCCGTCACCCGTATAGCCGATCAGGCGGACCCGGTCCCAGACGAGGTCTGGGAGGAGGCCGCTCGGCACTACGACGAGCAGGGACTGGCGGTCTTGATCCTCATGATCGCCACAGCCAACCTCTTCAACCGCCTCCATGTCACCATCAGGCAGGTGGCAGGCAGCCAGAGTTGGTAGCTCCTGATCCCAGGTGTGCAGGCGCCGGGGGAGAACTGTACCCTCGGAGTCCTCTTTCCTGCGCGGATACTTGCGTAGTGCATCCGCTTCGTACAATCAAACAACTGACGCGGGAGAAAACCTGCTCTGGCCTGCACAGACAATCCCCACAAGGGTGCTTGCATGGACGTATGTCTCCCAGCAGCGGAGGAGCAGAAGAGATGTTCTTCTGCTGCCGGGAGACGTGAAATCGTGATCATAAACACACCAATACATCTGAAGAAACGAAGGTTTTTGGCGTAAACAGTTGAGTTTTTCCCAGAAACCCTGATCTTCTTTTTCGACAAAGAGGGAGGTGTTTAACGATCAGGGTTCAACCTGATTTGGTATCACATCTCCAGGTAGTTGTCCAGTTTCTAGGGAAGAACCCTCACATCTCATCTTTCTTTCCCATTCTTCCCTTTTGATTCGTGGATCGGCGCGATGTGTCTCTCATGGGATGCGTGTCATCGCCAGAGAGCAATCTTTGCCAAGCACTCCTCCTCATGCTCTGCTGGCAGTGCAGAAATATCGTTCTACTCAGTGGAAGCGAGCGTCATGGAACCGCTGACCACTTCCCCGGACAAGATACCGTCTCTGCCCGCAGAAGACACACCTTCGGGTGGGACCCGACCCCAGGCATCATCTCGGTCTAGGCGAGGCTTTCAGGCAAAGCTCGGATCTGGCAGCGCATGGGGGACTGTGTTCGCACTACGCGCTTGTCCTTCTGCCCCTGGTTTCGTCGCTCCAACGCCAGCAAGACGAGACATGTGTGAAGGCATGTGTCTAGGTATGGGCAGCCAGCCACTCGAGGATGCTTGCCAGGGCCTGCGGATCCAAGCGCGTATCTGGACCATTGTAGCTCTGCGCCACCTCGACTGGTACCAATTCCGACCGAGGCCGAAGCTCTTGCTTGAGGACGTGATTGGCGTTCTCTGGGAAGAAAAAGGTCACCTCCTCATGTCCTACAGCGGCATGCTGCAGCGGCTCCCCATCGGCTTGCCAGTCGACCTGCAGGTCCTTCTTGCCGATGATGACCAGCACCGGGACATCCACCTGCCTGAGCAGGGGAGCCGCATCGGCCATCCAGAGCTCACGGGCAAAGGGCAGGTTGGCAGGAGTTTCCAGACTCTTCAGCAGCATCTGGACCCCCTCCGGCAGCGACGGATCCGGAGCAACGGGCTCTCCCGCCAGGAAACGGACGATGGCCGCATCGTAGAGAGCCAGCAATGCATCTCCATTGGGTACGCTAGCTACCTGCGCAGCTATTTGGGAGTGCGCAACCGTGCCGACGGCCCGTCCAGGCGGAGCGGTCAGCACGAGTCCCGCAAACAGCATCACGGGGCGCTGCACCTGATAATGCAGGGCGTGAAGGGCCCCTTCGCTGTTGGTGAGCGCGAAGATCCGGTCGTCACGGATGAAGTCTTGTTGTGCTATGGTGCGCACGGCACCGGTCAGCTCGTCGGCATGGCTTTGCATGCTCATCTTCCCGATCAGGGCAGCCATGTTCTCGCGAGCATGGGGGCCAGCAGCACGCTTGTCATAGCGGAGTGAGGCGATCCCAGCCTGTGCCAGGGCCTCTGCAAGCAGGCGCGCGCTGCCATTGGATCCCGGCAGCAGTGGCGAATTCCAATCGCGGTCCGTAGGGCCACTACCTGCCACCATCACCACAGCAGGAAACGGCCCGGGACCAGCTGGCCTGACGAGCGTGCCATACACGGTCGTCGAGCCTAGTTGCCAGTTGACTTCCCAGCTCTCTGCAGACGAAGCTTGATCAGTCATTCTTCCCATCCTTTCTGCGTTCTCCGAAAGAGAGATGCGCGACGGCTCAGCTGATTGAGAGAGGCGGCAACATTCCGAGCAGTGGCTCTTTTGCTCATGCTGACGACCGCCAGGGTATCTCCTTGTACACAGTATAGCAGATGTTTTTCAGAGAAAAGGTAGTGTTGACAAATCCGCACAAAGGGAAATCGAAAATACGTGTTTTGGGAGTAGCTGAAGAAGTACATAACCACTCCCATTCTAGAGCCAAGTTGGACAAAGGCAACGCATACGAAACGAGGTACGTGAACCCCTGTAAGAGGACGTGATACATGCTCACTCTGAGAGTCTTTAAATCGTAAGTATCTCGCTCCACTGAGTGGTAAAGCGTCCAGAGAGCTGAGACTGACGCATTTTCCAGGGTCGGGTACTGCCTTGCACAGCAAAGTAGAGACTGTCACGACCATAGATAGCGTTGATCGCATCCACCACAGCCATGAGTTTGGCTTTCCGGTAGGAATCGAAGAGTGACACATCACCAAACAAATCAGGCTGCATATGTGCAAGTGGGGTGATCTTTGAAAGCATCACACCCGCCTTTTTGTATTTTAGCCCTTCCTGAAAGATTGCATGCAAGCCTTTCAGCGCAGACTTGATCAGGTCAGGGGTATATGCAGTTGGAAAGGGAAGACGGATGGAATAGGAGTTCTCGTAATGGGGGATGGACTTGTTAAAGTAGTTTGTGCGTACAAACACCGTCAGGAGTGCTGCCTGTGAATCCTGGCTCCGCAATTTTTCTGCTGCACGGGCGATATAACACGCGACAGCTTCTGCAAGCTCGGTGTACCCTTTGATCTCCTGTCCAAAGGTTTTTGCACACATGATGCCTTTTTTCGAGGGTCTGACGATCTCAAGGGGCATACAGGAGATGCCTCGAAGTTCCAGGACTATGCGGTGTCCGGTTACTGTCAGGTATTTTCGTATCCATTGTTCATCGGCATATTTCAAGTCTTTGGCAGTCATGATGCCGTGGTTTTGCAAAAAGATGGCATATTTTCTGCCAATACCCCACACATCTGCAATGGCAATCCTTGACAGGAGTGTAGTAAACGTTCGCTCGAACTCTTGTCAAATCAGGGCAGGTAGTGTCATCCATGCGAGAGTTCTTGCTTGACATCCTTCTCCATGTGTAGTACAATCGTTCTAATGAGCGTGGAGGTTGAGAGGCGAAGTCGTGTCTCTCGTAAAAAGCCGGCGCGATATTCCAATGCCGTTTCGCAAGCCTCATGGGTTCCATGAGAAGCACAGACAGCGAACCTGCAGACAGGAACACGTAGTCCCGACAGCATATGCCTAGGGATAGAGGCCACCGCAGTTTGGCCCGTACGGCAAGCCGTGCGAACAATGGGTCATGTCATCATGTGACATCACTTTCTGATACTGTATCCACCTCCTCCTCTGGCAATGCAGTGAGATCCAGAACTCCTTCATAGGACGGGTCATGCTTGACGATTTCATTAGCAATCTTGCACAGGCATTTCGTTGATGCGATACCAACGGATACAGGCAGACCTGTATATTGCAACACTCGCGCTTTCATGGTTTTTCCATACTCTGTCAGATCATGGGTGGCAAGCGGTGTCAGATCAGCGAATACCTCATCAATACTGTATTCCTCGACAAAAGGAGAGAACTGGGATACCACTGCCTTGAACCGATCTGACATGGTAGCGTAGAGAGTATAGTTTGAGGAGAAGACTTGGATATCGTGTTCCTTTATAATATCCTCCACCTCAAACACAGGTTGTCCCATTTTAATCCACTTTTTCACGCCATTTGATCTGGCAACAACACAACCATCATTGTTTGAGAGGACAATTGTATGCTTTGCCTGGATAGCGCCGGAAAACGCTTTCTCACATGAGACGTAGAAATTATTTACATCAATCAAGGCAAGGATTTTCTTCTTCATCGTAGCTTATGGATAACAAACGTGGCTATGCCCCACACACGAAAGTCCATCTCGCTTGTTATGGGGAGAGGGTCGTAAAGTGGGTTCTCAGGCATGAGGAACAGCGTATCACCAATTGTTGAGAGCCGTTTGACCGTAAATTCACCGTTGACCAGGGCAACGATGATGGCGTTCTCCCGTGCATCAAGGGCGCGATCTACTACCAGCACATCTCCTTCGCATATTCCGGCTCCTTCCATGGAGTCGCCCGAAACCCTGACATAAAATATAGCCTCAGGATGGGCAATCACCAGTTCGTTGATATCCAGTTCAGACTCGCGGTAATCATCAGCAGGGGAGGGAAAGCCACACGAAATATGCCAGGCAACAAGAGGCGGAGGAGGCTGACGCATACATTCATTCCTCAGACGAAAATAGAGAAGTGCCAAACCAGGCCAACAGCAAGACCAAAAATACAAATATTATAGAACTATAGTTCTATATTTCTTATTGGGAAGTATACCCGATAAGCAAGCGAGCGGTCAATATTACTTTAGCGGTAGGAGAGGAAAGAGAGGATATCTCCAACAAATGAACGAAAAATTCACAAAAATTCCTGGGTAGACAAGTATTATAGAGGAAATGATTCTGAAACATGATGGATAATCAAAAGTCACGATGACGTTATTTGATATGGGGTTATTCGTTTCATGAACAGCGTGGTTTTATGACCTATGAAATAAGTAGAGAGAATAGATGAAGCTACTGAGAAGCCCGGCATTTTATGCTGTCAGTTCAGTGTTGGCTGGAGCCGTTTTCACTTGTATATTATTGTATGTGTCTCAACTATGGTTAACAATTCTAAGCGGTGTTATAGCTGTTGTACTGGTTATTATCGGTATAATTGCACAAGCATACCAACAATATATGGAGCAGAATAAATATCGCTTTGAAGCTTTAGCTCGGATGGGGCAGCATACACCAGGATTAATTGATTATTGCCGAGACAAAATTAAGCTGTGGTGGAAAGGTAGACATCCTACCTGTCAGGATTGCAAGAGGTCAAACAGTCGAAGTCAGTCAGCCTGGCTGTACGTGCCGATAGGTCAGTGGAACGAAGCCTTACAACAAATGGAGTGCGGTAAAATGTGGCTGTGCTTCTTTTGCATTGAAAGAAGGTTGCGAGAAATAGCGAATCAGGCTCATCTAGCCAGCGAATCAAGCCAGACTTGGAAATCAAAAGCGGAACAGCTACAGGGTCAGCTGGGGAATCTGGAAAGTGAACTAGCAGCGAAACACAATGAAAATACGCAATAATGATAATTTATGACACAGGTCAAGATAGTGAATTATTTAAAGCAGTGCCTTTATGTAGTTTTCCTATTATATGCATGGTATAATCGGTGCCGATCATGGATAGAAGGGATATCATGCAGCGATTAGAAGAGTTACTAACGGGTTTCAATACGAAATACTCCTCCTCGATTGAAGCGCTTATCGTCAATGCAGAGAAAATGAAGGTGGCGTGTGACAGGATTAAGGAATCTTGGAGCGGCTCTTGCATTGGTTATCATAGCAAACTGTACTATGGAGAATTTGAAAAGCCGCCTCGCGGTGAATATTTTAGTGTCGAATGGGGTGGTATCAATGGCCTTTCAGAAGCATGGAGAGAACGTACAACAGAGGAAGTAAAGACCGCAATAGAGCAACTGGTTGGCAATGAATTTAAGGTAAGCTTGTTTGAAAAGGATATCGAAAACCTGGCGCAGGAAACTGAAGATTTTGAAACCAATGTGGAACTTTTTATATCTTCAATCGTGGGTAAGGATTCCACTCATCCATTATCGGAGCTTGAAAAAGTCGAACCGAAAAAGAAACGCAAGGATTATATACTAAACTCCATACCACAAAACGCTTGAACAAGGGATACTGAAGCAGTAGCTCAGGGGAAAAGAGTTCCTGCCATAATTTACTACGAAGCTGCTGTGTTTGAAGCAGAATATTTGGTAACCAGTATTCGACAATTCTTGAAAGGATGCCAGCATTTTATAAAGTGGTATGAACTGCAAGGCTCTACAGATGCGAATTCTGGTACACGATTTCCCTTTAAGGACTTATCCCTATTACATCCTGACATTTGCAGTAAATGTCAACGCTTATTTGAAACAGGCGCATATCCAGAAGCTGTTGAGAAAAACTTCAAAGTTGTGCGGGACAAACTGAGAAGTTTAACAGGTCATGAAACCGGGTCATTGGAATTCGTTCTGATCGTGTATAAATGCACCAGCAGGTAGGTGGCGCGCGGATATGATGCATGGATGTCTCCTGTACGTACAACGTAATCTCTATCCCCTCAAGAGGGATGGCTATATGATTGAAATGGACAAACTTTGTGCAGGCATAGCCTGCTCATGCTACACAGAGGATCTTGAGGATGTTTCCTGACTCGCACAAGACACGTACCTCCGCAGTAAGCAGACAAGCAGGATCAGCACAGACTTTCGCTCGGTGACTTGTCCAGTCCACCCGATTGTGATACGATCAGCCCAGAACCAGACCGACGTAAGGGACGTCATGGGGCTACCAGTCGTATGCTGGGAAGAGACAGAGCAGAGGAGATGAGTGCTCCCACTCAAAGATTTGTATGAGCACATTCGGATTATACGGCAAGATCATTGCCAAGCCGGGACAAAGCGATGCACTCGTCGCGGGACTTCTGGAGGCAGCGGCATTGATGCACCACGTCCCGGGCTGCGAACTCTACATTGTCAATGTCTCAGCGAGCGAACAGGACGTGGTGTGGGTAACTGAGATTTGGAGGAGCGCGTCCGCCCATCAGGCGTCTCTCACACAAGAGGAGATCAAAGCGCTGATCAAGAGGAACATGCCCTTGATAGCGGGCGGAGAGCGCATTGAGATCGTCCCTATAGCAGGCAAGGGCCTCGCCACAGAGTAACTCAGGTTCAAGAGATGTGTAGTAACAGTGGCGCACTCAGTTGGCAGCCACAGGAATCTAGACACACCATTTTAGCAGAGACTGCACTATTCTGAAATGATGAGAGGAGCAGCGATTCTTCTGTCAATTCGCACCTCCGGTGAGACACCAGAGGCTTGTTGCATCTGGACTCCACCGCAACTCTACACACCTGGAGAGGCATGCAGCTTTGGCTTCACCGACCGATGCATCAGGGGCCATCGACAAAAGCCCCGTCCTTGTCCAGCATGCCGGACAAGGAGCGTCACTATCGACCGCGAGTGTTTTACCCAGGCGCGGACTTCCCGCCTGGAACCCGGCCACTCAGTTGGAAAGGAACCTGTAGGCGAACCGTCTCTCTCCGGCGAACCGGAGTGCCTAAGCCTACATCTCTCTCTTCTTTCCGGGCCGACACAAAGTGGAAAGCAAGACAAGAAAGGAGCGGCGCTTCCTCCTCTGGCTCAAGCACAGAGGTCTCCGCGCCGAATTCGTCATGAAGATCTACCTGGTGGATGGGACCTACGAGCTGTTTCGCAACCACTTCGGCCCGCCATCGCGCAAGGCACCGAATGGGCGCGAGGTCGGCGCAACGCTGGGACTGTTACGCAGCCTGCTTAAGCTGCTCGCCACCCCGGGCATCACCCACGTGGCCTGCGCGTTCGATCACGTGATCGAGTCCTTCCGTAACGGCCTCTACCCCGGCTACAAGAGCGGCGCGGGC
>Ga0116216_10001971_pt1 | contig 13909 bp, 16 predicted proteins | sample Sb_taG_11_FD_89696 | JGI IMG/M metagenome (GOLD analysis project Ga0116216, IMG submission 89696) | Peat soil microbial communities from Weissenstadt, Germany - Sb_50d_3_AS metaG | ecosystem: Environmental > Terrestrial > Soil > Wetlands > Peat | place: Germany: Weissenstadt | collected 2010-09-21
CGCTCAGTCACCGGCCCGGGATACCGGACGCCCCGAAGGACGCCCCGTCACAAGGCCATCTAACGCCGCGAACCACCAGGCCCTTCGATCACCCACAGTCACACTGACTTTGACGAATCCCTGTCCGAATGAACCGACGGGAATCGCCATTTCGCTTCTTATTCTCCTAGTTCGTTCTTGCTATTCAGTAGACCGCACCCAACGGGCTACCAGAAATTTCTTTTTCTTTGGCTGGACGCCTATAAGCGAATCGAAGAAGAGCAGCCAGCACTCATCTCGCCTGCCGACCTTGGCTCGTCCCGATCTGGAGTTCCGCGCCTGCTGAAGGCTGCAGGTCACCTGGTTATGGCCGGTTGACCTGTCAGCCGAGATCTATGAGCTTGATAGGTATGCATATTTCGCGAGCCGTCCGCCGGCGGAACTAACGGTACTACGTGTTCCGGACTTTGCGGACATACGAGCTATCCGCCTCCGGCTCATCGCCGCTGCACGGAGGATCGCTCATCAGACCAGATACAACGATTCATCAAATAGGGTATAGAAGCTTAAATCCAGATAACTGTGGAAATCTGCTGGCTGACAGCAGGCGGTGGTTTAGGTTACGTCCATCAGACCGACCGGCTTCCGGGCTGGTTCCGGACGTCCTGCCGGGCGTCAGGCCGCGAACAGAAGGTAGTGGAAGCCGTTTGCGCCGACTGACTGTTCCAGGGTCCGCAGGATCTGCCGGTAGTTGTCGTGCGGTACCTGGACGTAGAGCGGCTCGCCGTCGCGGCCGAACTCGATCACGGGTGACTCCGGCGGCTCCCACGCGCTGAGGTGGCCAGCGGCTGAGCCGAAGTCTGCATGCGGCTCGAAGCCCAGGCCTCGTGCATGGGCGATCGCGCCGAACACCACGTGCCGGGCCAGGTCGGGCGGCGCCGGGACCGGCGGATCGGCGTAAGAGCGGTAGATCTCGCCAAGGAACTCGCCCAGCCGGCGGCGGGAGAATACACGCGGACCGAACGCGTCCTTGACGCCCAGGCAAAACACATCGACCATGTAGGCGCAGGCCGAGACCTTGAAGCCAGGCGCCTCGCGGGCGACCACGATAGTTGCCAAGCCGTCGCAGCCCTTGCTGGGTCCGGCGGGCAGGCCCGGCCAGTCTGGCTGGCCTCGCACTGTCAGCCCGTTGGCCCAGTCCAGGTTGATCCAGCAGCCGATCAGGTCGGCTGCACGGACGGACCCTTGCCGCCTGCGGAGCCGCCGCTCTCGGCTTCGCTTCGCTCTGCGGCAACAAGCCGCACCAGCGGCGCCACGACCGCGGGCGGCACGGCCAAGGCCCGCGCGATCTCCTTCGGCGACCGGCCATGCTGCCGAAGGACCCGGACGCTGTCGAGCAGATCCCGCTCCACCATGACCGTCATCGTCGCACCGGCGCGCACGCGGAGCCACGAGCGACACGACGTTCGGGCGAGATTGCGCGCAAATCGCGAGTACATTCGAGCCGTGATGGCCGATCCGCTCGCCGATCTCCCCGCCGCCGCGCGGTCGCTGCTGGCTGACCCGCCTGTGACGGAGAAGAAGCTGGTCGAGCTGAGTGCCGAGCAGCCGTCGCTGCCGCCCACCGAGGCCGAGCTTGCGGAGGCGGTGCGGCTGTTCGTGATTACCTGGGATCCGCTCGAAACGAGCCCTCCGCGTCCGCCCGCGTTCGCCGCAGTCAATACTGGTCCGCTGGAGCTGGCGGTCTACCTGCCGTGCTGGTCGCTCGCCGCGTTCGCCGCCGCTCACGGCACGACGATGGCCGCCGTTCTCGCCGCCGCGGCAGCGTCCGTCGTGACAACCGGCGCCGCACACCGCGACGTTCTGCTCTCCGGGGACTACCCGAACCTGGCGGCACGCGGCCAGGCGCCGGACCTGGTCGGCGACCTGGCCGCCCGGCTGGCCGGCGCGACCGGTCTGGCGGCTACGGCAAGCCCGGCTGGCCCGGCAGGGTCCGCGCTCAGGCGGCCGGGCCTGGCCGCGATGTCGCCGCAGTGGGACGACATCGGGCTCGGCATGATCCAGGACGCTGTCCAGCATGCGTTCGGAATCGTGGACCTGGATCGGTCTCCGGTGGAATTGTCCGCGCGTCGCCCGGAACCGGGCTGCCCGGCGTGCGCCGGACGTCGGTTCGATTTCCCCGCCGACCTCGCCGGGTCGAGGGACGAAATGTGCCTGGTGCACCGGGGCGAGGCTGGCGGGGTGATCAAGCGCCGCATGGCGCGGGCGGAGGTGAGCAACCCAGCGGGATGGCGCGCGGTCGCGGATGCCTCGCGGCGACTGGGACTTCCGCATCTGCCGAACGGGTTGGCCACGCGGCTGGCCGGCGCGGATCAGGCGATGTACGAGATCCCGGACGCCGACGTGCTCGGCGAGCGTGCCCGCGTGGTGGTCGAAGCGGCCCGGTGGTTCGAGGGTCGGCCTGATGACCTGGGGGTCGCGCTCGGTGCGGACCCCGATTGGCTCCTCGGACTACCGGACTGGCTGGTCAGCCTGCCGCTCGACCTGGGCCGGGCTGGCCTGGGCGCCCAAGCGGTCATGGTCGGCGAGGCGCTGGGCCGGGTTGATCCCGATCAGCAGGACGTGTTCGAGGCGGACGTAGCGGTGGCGCTGGCCGAGGCCGGGCAGGCCGACCAGGCGCGGGAACGCGTCGCCGCCAACATCGCCCGCTGGCCGGACGACCTCTGGGTCAGGGTCCACGCAGGCGACGCGCTGGCGGCGCTTGGAGACGCAGCCGGCGCCGAGGTGCATTTCCGCGCCGCCGTGGACATCGCCGACGCCGAGGATGACCTCATCGGACGGGGGGATGCCGTGCAGCGGATCGCCGACCTGCATGGCGAACGGACGACGTGGGCGGCAGCCGACTGGCGCGAACCCGGCCCTGGGCCCCTACCCCCGGCCTCAATCGTCCGGCACCAGAGACGCAAGACACCGAGCCGGGCCAAGCGCAAGCGGTAGCGTCGCGGAATCCGGCGGCTCGCCGAACTACAGCTCAACTACCCTGCGCCGACGATCCTGACAACCTCGCGCCGCTGACCTGTGGGACCTCGCCAGATGCGAGGACCTGGCACGCGCTTGACCTCGCCACGGGCGCTGAGACTGATCAGGTGGTCTCGTTACCAGTCCCCGGTCGGCTAGCCGACATCGACGCTCGACTTTCTCCGTCCGCAGGTGACTGGTCGAGTTCGCCAGGGTCTGCTGTCTCCCGGTCTCCGGGGTCCCCTCCAGAGCGCCATCCTCGCTGTAGTCAGCGGCGATCTGAACCACTTCGGTCTGCGGACGGTACTGCGGCTCCAGGCGCACGAGGTCCCGCTCGTTGATCCAGGCCCGCACGTACTGGCGCATCCGGGTTGCGCCGAGCCGCTCCAGGCCGGGCACGTCCGGCGGCGGCCAGCCGAACGCCTGGCCGTGTAGCCGCTTGAGAGCGGCATACGCACGGTCCAGATCGGCGACAGCGACGGCTAGCGCAGGAACGGATTGCTGACCCGGACTCCCGCGTATGTCTGGCCGGGATTGAGATCTTCCGAGTACAGAGTCTGGCAGCCGAGTTCTTGTGCGCTGCGAATGATCATCGCGTCCCAGAAGGATGCTCCGGATTGCTGGTGGATATCGATGGCTGCGAGCACGTCACGAGCGGCCGGAGCGTGCACGTGCCACAGGGCGAGGTCATTGATGATCTGTCCGGCTGCCGGCGCTTCAAGCGGTTTGGGGATCTTGCGTGTTGTGGTGACGAAGAACTCTTGCAGCACCTGAACGCTGAGGCAGCCCTCGCGGGTATCCCACAGTTCCTCGAGCAGCGCGCGGGCGCGTCCGTGCTTGTCGCCGGCTGTCACGTCGTGGGCGTAGACGAGGACGTTGGTGTCGACGAACGTGCGGTTACCGCTCATGCAGATCGTCCCGGGTCCACGTCATGCGGCCACCTGTGCCCAGATCCATGCCTTCGCGCAAGATGGCGAGACTGTGCTCTTTTGCGGTGTCATAACCGGTCTCCCGCTCGACAGTTTCCCTGAGCATGCGGGCCAGGAGCTGCGAAATCGAGGTGCCGCGGCGTGCGGCTAGCACCCGCGCCTCCCGCAGGTCCTCCTCGGGCAGGGACAGGGTGATGTTCTGGTTAGCCACGGTCGCCACCTCACATAACTGCGTGCTTCACGTAAAACAGTGTAGCCCGCGATCATAGGCGGTTAGTAGCCGAGACGTTCGTCGCCGGTCAGTGCCGCGTCCCGGCACGTAGGCTTCCGTTCTTGATCATCATGACGGCGGCGCGGCGGCCTGAGGGCGCCGCCGATACGCTGGGCCGGTGGCGGCGTTGGGAATTGCGGAACTGGCGGCGATGGCCGAGGAGGCTGCGATCGACGCCTATCGTCGTTGGCTGGGCTGAGTCGCGTGGGCAAGGACCAGAACGCCCTTCCGGATTCGGTTAAGGCTTGGGTTGAGGCGCGCAGGCGATACCACCTGTCGCATGCGCAGGTGCAAATGGGCCGCGAACTCGGGCTGAACCCGCGGAAGCTCGGCAAGATCGCCAACGACCGCCAGGAGCCATGGAAAGCGCCGTTGCCTCAGTTCATCGAGCACCTGTATCTCAAGAGGTTCGGCCGGGAGCGTCCCCAGGCTGTGACGCCTGCGGAGAAGTGGGGGCGGCCGGGCACTAAGCGGAAGTCGGCGATGAACGCGGCCTCAACGGACACCGACGGCCAGCGCTGAGTCTGAGGCTCCCATGACTGATCTGCGCGAGCTGAAGGTGCCCAAGGTGCTGTGCCGGTCGCTGAGGAGATCGTCGGCATCACCGACGCGGTATGCCTGGCCGTTCTTGATGAGGAGTATGCCGATCTGGCCCGGCGTGCGGCGGCGAAGCTGGCGCGCAAGCGCCCGTCGCCGCTAGTTGGCTGGCGCCGGGTCACGTGGGCAGCTGCGATCGTGTATGCCCTGGGCCAGGCCAACTTCCTGTTCGATCCCGTGGCCGAGCAGAACCCGCTGGTCTGGATCATTGCGGTCAATGGCGTTGCCATGGACACCCGGCATGTTCCGATGGACATTCAGGTGGAAGCGCACCAGCGAGGGCTCATCCCTTATGTGCCGGCGCTCGGCCCGGACGGCGAAGCGGCGGCTGAGGAGTCACCGGTGGCGGGGAAGGCCAGTGCGACTGCGCCGGCCTTGGTCGGCTTGCTCGAGCGCTCCAGCGAACTGAAGCGCCAACTCGTCGACTTTGCCTGTTCGCGGTGCTTCTTCCGGGAACTCGATAAGGCCGTCAGCGGCGGTATCGGTGGCACGGTCATCGAGGAGAGCGACACGAACCTTCTCGACCATTTCATCTTGCAGCGTCCGCTGGCCGACGGCCGCACAGTGGTTGAGGTCTTCGTCGCCGAGCACCCTGAGCGTCAAGTGGCGGACAGGGTCGGCCACAGAGCGTGATGTAGAGGGCAGACGACTCCCAGTGTGGATCTGTACAAATTGCCGGCTGTGTGCGGCTGGGAACAGCTTCGGTCACATGGGCGGCCGGAGCAGGTCGCCTGGTTCTGGCACATTCTGTCATGTGCTGAATACCTTGGGCTCGTAGATCCGGCGTGATGGATGTTGACGATCGCTGCCGCCTGCGCCAGCCTTGTCGAGGGAACTTACTGCGTCGTGAGGAGGCGCCCGTGGCTTGGCAGCTGGAGGGGAAGTATTTCGAGTCGTGTTCGTGCGATGCGGTTTGCCCGTGTACCTGGTCGGCATTCACGGCGAGGGCCACGCTTGATCGGTGCCGGGCGCTTCTGGCCTATCACGTGGAGTCGGGCGAGGTTGATGGTGTGGACGTCAGTGGCCTGAGTTTCGCGCTGTTCCTGGACACGCCGCCGGTCATGAGCGAGGGCAACTGGCGGGTGGGTGTTTACCTGGATGATGCCGCATCTGACAGCCAGGCCGAGCGGCTTGGCGCGGTCCTGTCCGGGCAACTCGGCGGGCCGCCCGCGATGCTCGCCCCGCTGATCGGCGAGATGCTCGGCGTGGAGAAGGCGCCCATCACCTACAGCGAGGACGGCCGCGGTCACCATGTCCGGATCGGCGGTGCCGTGGACGTTGGTGTCGAGGACTTCATCGCCGCAGAAGGCCACGATCCGGTACAGCTGACGAACGTGTTCCATCCGTCGAATACGACACTGACGGTCGCGCCAGCTAACGCCGCGCATCTGTCGACCTTCGGGATCGACTGGGGCCGCGAAGGGCAGAGCGGCTTTTCCGCGCCGTTCTCCTGGGCGGGATGAGTAACCTCCCAGGGCTCGCCCGGCCACGGCCAGGCCTGGCAGCCCGTGAGGTTTCGTTCCTGCTGATCGCGGCGGCGGGCGCTTGGGCTGCGACGGTTGCGATCGCCCGCGGGATGGCCGGGATGACCGGCACGATGGGGCTTGGCCTGGCGGCGTTCGTGCCGATGTGGACGCTGATGATGGCCGCCATGATGCTGCCCTCGGTGGCGCCAACGGCCTCGCTGTACGCCAGGACCGTGCAGAGCAGCCGGACGGTGAGGGTCGCCGGGCTTGTGGCGGGCTATCTCGCTGTCTGGGCGGCGGCCGGCCTGCCCGCTTATGGGCTGGCCCGGCTCACTGGCTGGCTAACCGGGAAGCATCCCAGCGCGGCGCACGTCCTGGCCGTGGCAGTCTTCGCGGTTTGCGGGGTGTACCAGCTGAGCAGCCTGAAGGACCGCTGCCTCGCGCACTGCCGTTCCCCGCTTGCGCTGCTGTTGCACTACGGCTCCTACCGGGGCAGATTCCGTGACCTGCGCGTCGGTGCCCATCACGGTGGATACTGCCTGGGCTGCTGCTGGGGCCTGATGGTGATCCTCATCGCGGTGGGCGTGATGAACGTGGCAGCGATGGTCGGCCTGGCCGCTCTCGTGCTGATCGAGAAGGTCTGGATATGGGGGCCCGCGGCCGGCCGGCTCGCAGGCGCTACGGCGCTGGCCCTCGCGGTGGCCACGATCTGGTTCCCCTGGCTTGCCCCGGGCCTGCACGCCACACCTCAGATGATGAACTAACCCTCCTGAGCACCAGGTACTCCTGCAGCAAATTGCGGCCGCGAGGCAAGAGCGCGAAAAGCCATAACACCCTGATTTGCGCAGGAACAGCCGTCAGTCGATCGACGCCTTTGGGAGTACAGGCGGTTATTGATGCTGTGGCGTGATGGTTTCTCGTGACGGAGCGCGATTATGGGGCCAGCGTCAGTTCGAGCTGGCCGGGGCCGCTTGGCGTGGGTCGGCAGGTGTGTGTTCCTGGGGCGGTGTCCCGCGGGTGGTGACGTGCGGTCATGAAGGTTATCTAGGCGTCGAGCCGGGCCGGGGCTGCGCGGAGGCCGGCTGTCCGGGTTCCTGCGTGCCGCCGCCGGTCCCAGACGGCGACGACAAGGTCCGGGTCCCCGATGGCCAGGGCGCTGGCGAGGTGGACGGCGTCCGCGCCGCGCAGCGCGTGGGTGCGGGCGAGGTGGCCGGCGTGCCGTTCTACGGCAGGGGTGATGACGTGCTGCCGCCATGGCACCCGCGATGCGTCCTGATCCGCGGTCAGGCCGAGGCGCTGCCCGATGCCGTCGGACAGGACGGCCAGCCGGCCGGACCGATCATCCGCTTGCACCCGACCGAGGTGATCAGCTGGGGACTGGAGTTCGCCGAGGAATAGTGTGCCCGATGCTGGTGAGTCGGCATTAGCGGTCGTCGGCTGGCAGGCATCGATGGCCGTGCCGCTTCGGGCACTGCTCTCGGTTCCTGGCGCCGGGATCGCTCGCGTGGTCGGGCCGGGCAGGTGGTAGTGCGCATCGCTGCGGTGACTGCCGAGAACTTGGGCCAGGCGTGCCATCTGGTGGCGCGGCCGGAACGGTTCGCGGCGGCGGTCACCTGGTCGCTGGCTGAAGCGCGGGCCTAGCCGGAGGTGGCCTGGCCGCGGCTGGTGTATGACGGTGACAGGCTGGTCGCTTTCGTCATGGCAGGCTTCGACCCAGCGAGCGGCAGCCGGTTCATGCGCTGCGGGATCTGAGCTCAACGTCAGGGCGGAGGAGCACGCCTCGGGGCGCTCGTAATGTTGCTCTCGGTAAAGCGGCTATCAGTGGGCTGGCACGAAGCTGGTCAGGATCTGGGTCCAGATGCTGTTGTGTACGTCCGGCCAGTCGGCCTGTGGTCCGTAGAGTTCGATCGGGGTAGCCCTCCACGCCGGGTTTGACTAGCTCTGGTCTCAAGGTTGCATCCTGCATCACCGATCGCGAGCGGCTCCGCACGCGGGTGAGCTGTTACCAGGTGGCAAGCGCAGGGTTGGCACGGGCGCCGGACCTGCGCGGAACGCTGTCGCGCTGCTGGCGCACAGCGGTGGCGAACCCGCAGCTCACCGGCTCAGGACGGCCCGGAAGGCGCCTGTCTGTAAACCGTCGGCTCAGCCTACGTTGGTTGGAACCCAACACCTGCCACCAGCTGCGAAACACCGCTTGACCAGCGCTGACGTTGCTTTGACGCTGGCCTTGGCCTGTCCGGTCGCGTCCGGCTGGGACCGGCCTTCTACGGCTGGCCGCGGAGAATACGCGGAGAACTCCTCAGGGCGTTCAGACAGCTATGCGGCTCAGCGCGACCGGCTGCTGGATATGTGTGAGTCAACTGCACGGGAGGTGCTCGTGGCTGACGACTCGGCTGACAGATCTGCCAACCTTGCACCGAGCCAGAGGCAGCTACTTCAAGCTATCTACGACCTGCTGCGTGACCGGGGCGCCTGGCCAACGTTCCGCAGGATCGACGTGCGACTCGACCGCAACATGGGCATCGCCGACACCCAGGCCGCGCTGGCTAGCGTCCCCGCCGCGTACCTGCAGCGACCTTGACACGCTTTTGGCTATTACGACAACGATGATGTGCGCCTGACCCTCCGTGGCGTCGGCGAATGCGACGGCTGGCCGGAGGATCTGGAGTTGCTGCTGCTGATGCAGTGGTTGTGCGAGGTCGAGCGCCAGCAAGATGCTGAGGAGACCGATCCGACTGCTATGGCTGTTGACTTCGCCGCCGCGGTCGGCCTGTTGGTGGAGCCTGAGCATCTACCCGGTGAATCCGCAGCGGCGCTCGACGACCAGGCAGCGAACCTAACTGGCCCTGACCAAGGGCAAGTAGGCGATCAGGAGCTGCCTTCTGAGCTACCTCAGGCTGACGAGAACAAGGAGGAGGAGGTCAGCCCCGAGGTCGAGCAGAACCGGGCGCGGCTAGTCCGACTGTATGTCCTGGCCGATCTCCTCCTGCCGCACTTCTGGTCTGGAGTCGGCTATATCCGACGGACCAACGGTGGCGCTGGCAATACACGCTCGACCGGAGACGGCTCCGACCCTACCGCGATGTCAAAACGGTCGACGAGCTACTCGATCTAACTGAGCGCGAGCAGCAGTCTTTGCGCCGTCAGCAAGAGCAACTGCAAATCCCCTGGCGGACACCAGAGGTCCGACTTGAGGACTCGGCAGCTGCCGTGGACTCAGCGTCGATCATCGAGCAGCAGTACTTGGAGCAGCCCGTGGATGCGGCAGAGCCCGCGGAGGCTGGGTCGGCGTCGGCTGGCGAGGTCGATGTGCTACTCACTGTGCTGCGGCCGGAGGTCGCCAGGGCGGTGGCAGCCCAAGAGCGCGTAAACATGTTCGACGACGCGATCCTCAATGCCTATCGGCTGGTCGAGGCCGTAGTGCAGAAGCGGACAGGTCTTACCAGGAGCATCGGCGAACCTCTTGTCACGCAGGCCTTCAAAGACGCCAAGATCTCGGTCATCGACACCACCACCTGCTCAGGGACGGTGACCTCACCTGGCTGCGGGTCAGGCTGGGCACGGTGGCTCGTCTTCTGGTAGGTGTGCTCACGGCGTCCCTCTCCTTCGGGTGTTCCTAGTCCGTTCACCCGTGGCCTACCACCCGGCAGGCTCCAGGTGGGGGACCGCCACTCTCAAGTTCACGAAGGCCGGGACAATCTCACGATCCGCCCGCCAGGGGAGAAGCCCAGCATGACGCCGTCTGGCAGTACGTTGGGGTCGTGCTGGGCGGTTGTCGCCACACCCTGCGTGTTGCCGTCGCAGACCCAGTGCTTGCTGGCGTCCCTCTTCTGATAAGTATCCCTGTCGCAGGTGTAGCAGTGGTAATACCTGCCTGATGATCTTCTGAGAATTCCCATCTCAATTTCCCCTTTTATTGCCGCGCTTAGCGCGCCTACTGCGATTTCTTGAGACACGAAGAATCCGCTCTTCTCTTGCCTCTAGGCTTCGCTGTAGCAGGCAACCAGGCTAGTGTCGTTGGTCCTGATGGGGGAAGAAAGACGTCCTCATCATTCAGTCGAACCGCCTTGATCTAGATATGGGGCGCGGTGGGGACCGCCCTTGCGGGCGGCCCCCCGCACAGATCTCAGCGTGCGGGACATCCTCGCCTGATGAGCACGCGGGCAATGCGCCGCAGGTAGTTCACACCGAGGAGAGACACTCTGGCTGAGTGATGCGATGAAGGAGCGGAGCCTCCCGCTCCCTGGCGGATGCTGGAAGTTGCAATGCATCCGTCTCCACCAGGGAAAGGGAGGCCCCAATGGAGACAGCGTATGACGGCCTGCAGGTCGTCGGGATGGACCTGCACCGGCGCCGCAGCGTGCTGGCGCGGATGACCGAGGACGGGCGGCGGCTCGGGGACGGCCAGGATCACTAACAGCTGTTAGCGACCTCGTTATTTGGTGATGTAGCGGCAGCGCTCCGTGAGCACGGTTCGGCAACGCTTGATGAGCGCTGCTATTACGTTCGCCGCCCTGACTGAGTCCAGGTCGGCGGTCACCGTAACGTGCGCGGTCGCGGCGTCAACGACTGCCCGGTGGCGGCTATCACGGTTACGCGTTGTGACGGGGCGGTATAGTGCCTCGATCTCCTCTGCGCCGAGCTTGACGGCGAGTGCCGCTCTTGACGATCCACCCATATCATTTAGGTATGTGACCGGGCAGCCGACGGCAGGAGGCATCCCGATGCACGGACCAGATGACAGCACCACTCCCTCGCGATCTGTCACCGTTATGAGGGCGTCTGATCAGGCCATGGGAGTACCGGCACCTCCGTGCCGTCGCGGGCGTGCGCTGGCCCGACGAGCGTTGATTTAGGTTCGCCGTGGAGCTGGGTGAGGCGCATTGCGGCGGCTGCGCTCATGGACGCTTCAGGAACCTGAAATAGAACGCCGCGAACACCAGGACAATTCCGACGTTTACTATCAGCCGCTCCCGGAACTGGTTCCTGAAGAACAGGACGTCCACGCCGACCACGACGGCTACCAGCGCGAGCACGTAAAGCACGACGGCTGCCTGTCTTCCCATCGTTCCTTCCTACTGTGTGCGACGGAGTGGAGCAACAGCGGCGCTGGTCTCAGTGAAACGCTTGCGCTGGCTGAACCGTTTGATGCCCTGTTCTCCCGAGGCGCGCCACGCCTGCGTGTCACCAACCCGCACTGGCGCGGTTTCAGGCAGGCAAGGTGAGGTGGCGAGCGGTGCGGTTAGGTCGGGATCGGCAGGATTGCTGTGTCTGCTGGTGAACGTCTGGCGCCGTGGTCACTCAAAGGGATAGTTCCCGCATACGGCCTCGGATGTCTTCGTGATCCTCAAAGCCGGGCAGTCGGCCAGGGGTAGCCCGTCACGAAAGAGCGTTGCCGTTGATCACCGATCCGTGCCCAGATAAATAGGCCGACAACAACAGCCCGGCCGAGCTGCGCAAGCAGATCGCCTGGGCGGGCAAGTCGCCGCAGGTGGTGCTCAAGGCGACGTACGGCTGGTACTGGGCCGCCGACGTGCTTGAAGAAGCCGGGGCGGACGTGCACCTGCGCACCCGCTCGGGATGAAGGCGTTCACTTACCGGCGGGTCAAGAGGATGTGCGGGATGCTAGTGCCGTGGTCATCGGGCACGTCCTAGAGGAACGGTTCGCGGAACCGTCGGCCGTGCCCGCGAGGCCCGGGTCCGGCAATTAGGCTCTTCCAGTGAGGCCCTGACCTGCGGTGATGCCCGCAGTACCTGCGGATCCGCGCAGTCCACGCCGTGCCTACCGCCTGTCTGCGGTACTGGTGCGGAACAGCCAATGGCCATGTTCACCACCGGTGGATCAGGCGCGTTCTGTCCCGCCGATCCCAGGCGCTTGACAGCGACGCCGACTGCACGCTCCTGAGCGGCGCAACTGGCGGCCCGTCTCGCCCATGTCCGTCGATGCCATCAACAGCATGCGGGCGAAGGAGAAGACCTTGGAGCTGGGACCGGGCGAGCTCGAAACCGTTCTCGCCCGGACCCCGGCGGGATTCCACCGCGCCGTCGCTGGCATGGCTCACGCCGGCTACGACATCGTGGCCGACCACGTGCTGGGCGAACCGCCCGGGCAACCGTCAGCGTCTTCGACCAGCTGAGGTCGGCTCTCCTCGGCGGGTGATCGCGCCCGTCAAGCGCCGGTCCGGCACGGCCCGCACGGGGACAGCGTTGCGCCATGAGCGGGAAGCGAGGCCGTCCGGGGCGCGAATACCCGCCCTTATGCGCGCCGATCCGGCCGACCTACGATTTGCTATCCGTGCCGCACCGAAAAGATCGTTCGTGGAGATACTCCGGAAAGGATCCTGGGTGACAATGAGAGCATCAGTAGTGTCGGGCAGGTGATTCCCGCCGAGATCGGCCCGAGCCTGACCGGGTCGAACGTCCGCGGTTCATGCTATGGTGCCGCGCGAGAATAGGGAATTCTCTCATCATTGACCGCGATCCGGGCGCGGCCGACGTCGGGCGTGGTATCTTTTTGCTAGATCTAGCCCGGACTGTCGAACCGCCACGCGACGCCGGGTGCCGGGCACTGACACCGGCCACGACACCTGCAGGGGGACGCCATGCCGGGTCCGTTTACGCACATCTATGCGGCCCGCCGGGTGGCCGACTTACTCGCCCAGTGGGACCAGTTCACCACCTCAGGCGACGGCCCGGTCGCGCCCGGCCAGGCGCTGGCCGATCCCGCCAAGGCGGCCTACTACGCCAGCGTGATGCACAAGTACCCGAAGCTGGCCTCGGTCGGTGCGATCGGCCCCGACCTGTTCTTCTTCCTCGCCGACCTGCGCCCCCCTTTCGACGGCGATCAGCTCATGCTCGATATCCGGCTGGGCTACCTGTATGACAAGTACCGCGCGGACAACTGGGCGAAGCTCATCACGGTGCTGAATGCGAATAAGAAAGCGCACCCGTGGATCGGCATCCTCGCGCTGATGCTGCAGATCGATGCCGCGTGGAACACGTTCGCCACCGCGTACACGCAGGCCGTGGCGCCGATCGTGGACGGCTTCGGCAACCTCGCCAACGCGCTGACCGGAGACATCCTGAAGAGCGTCGGCGACGCGCTGCAGGCGTTCGTCAACGAGGTCGGCTTTGCTATCGCCGACTTGGCCCTCGACAACTTCGACCTGCTCGGCGTGTTCAAGCTGATCCAGCTTCGCGGCGAGGACGAGACCACCTTCTTCTGGTCGGACATGCTGCATTACCGGCGGACCAGCCAGATGGCCCAGACGCTGCTGCGGATGGCCGAGCAGATGATCAGCGTGAACCAGGCCCAGGGCGAGCAGTTCCTCGCCTATGCCCTCGGGTTCGCGTGCCATCTGGCCACCGACGTTGTAGGGCACTCGTTCGTCAACGAGCAGGCGGGCGGGCCTTACCGGACCCACTGGGGTCGGCATCACCTTGTGGAGAACCATCTCGACGCCTGGGTCTACGCGCAGACCGCCGGGCCACAACTGGCGTGGAGCCTGGCAGGGAACACGAAGGGTTTCGGCGATATCGCCGGCAACCGGTTCTTCACCGGCGACTTCACCGGCTCGGGCAAGTCCGAGGTGATGTTCTACGCGCCGGGCAATCCGGCCGCCCCGGACGGCAACTGGTGGCTGGGCACC
>Ga0116216_10001973_pt1 | contig 13902 bp, 12 predicted proteins | sample Sb_taG_11_FD_89696 | JGI IMG/M metagenome (GOLD analysis project Ga0116216, IMG submission 89696) | Peat soil microbial communities from Weissenstadt, Germany - Sb_50d_3_AS metaG | ecosystem: Environmental > Terrestrial > Soil > Wetlands > Peat | place: Germany: Weissenstadt | collected 2010-09-21
CGACCATCGACCAGAGAAACACCGAATAGATATGGACGCTGGCCAGAATCAGCACCAGCCACATGCAGATATGGTGGATCAGCCGGGCATACTGCAGCCCGCCGAACAACGGCACCAAGAAGCCGAAGACTTGAAACGGAGAAGCTGCATCCGCGATGACCGTGTAGAGGGCAAGGCCGGTCGCAATGAGCAGCAGATAGAGCGCGAACAAGAAGGCGTAAGCCGCTCCGGCAAACGCGTCATGGCCGACGTAGCGCTCGGGACGGCGCCGCACGAAGCAAAAGAACAAAAACGAATCCCATAGATTGCTCAGCCGCTGACGCGACAGCGGGATGAATTCTCGCAGCCGCGCATATCGATTGCCGACGAAGAACCAGTAGATGCGGATGAAGACCGCCAGGCCGAAAAAAATCGCGGTATAGAGATGAATGACGCGCACCGTCCCCATTACGAAATGATCTTTTGCCGGATCGGGCACGTTGACGAACGGATGGCCGATGAAATAGCCGGTGGCGGACAAAATGAGAATCGAGAAAAACAGCACCCAGTGCGTCAAGCGCACCGGCATTTCCCAGACATATACCCGCTCGAGATCGACGGAAGCGCTGTTCGCATCGGCCATGGCAGTCACATGACCCGTATCCGGGCCAGCTCGCGTTTCATCGCATCAACCACATGGACGCCGCAGGCCATGCACGGATCGAAGGAGTGCAGCGTGCGCAGGATTTCGAGCGGCTGATCGGGCTTGGCGACCGGAGTGCCGACGAGCGACGCTTCATAGGGGCCGGGATGGCCCTGGGCATCGCGCGGACCGGCGTTCCAGGTGCTCGGCACCACGCATTGGTAATTTGCGATCGCGCCGTTATTGATGTGGACCCAATGGCCGAGCGAGCCGCGCGGCGCCTCGTGGAAGCCGGCGCCGAGGCAATCGTTCGGCCAGCTGCCAGGATCCCATTTCGACGTGTCCTGGATGCGGTAATCGCGGCGTCCCATGTTGTCGGCAAGGCCCTGGACCCAGAGATTCATCGATTCGACGACGACCTGCGCCTCGATGGCGCGCGCAGCGATCCGACCGAGCGTGGAGAACAGCGCTGCCGGCCCGACGCCGAGACTCGACAGGGTTTTGTCGACCAGTTCCTTGACGCGCGCCGGACGTCCGGTGCTGTAGGCGATCAGCATGCGCGCCAGCGGCCCGACCTCCATCGCTTCGCCGTCATAGCGCGGCGATTTCAGCCAACTGTATTTCTGTTCGACGTTCAGCCGCTCATAGGGCGGCGCCGGCCCGGTATAATTGGGCGAGGTCTCGCCCTGGAACGGATTGAGGCCTTTGTCGTCGCCGACGGAATAATTGTACCAGGAGTGAGAAACCCATTCGCTGACCTTGGTTTGGTCGACCATGGCGATCTTGGTCAGATCGCGGCCGTGGATGACACCCGCCGGCAGGAACAGCGGCGGATTTGGACTGTCGTCCAGCGGATACTCGCCGTAGGACATGTAGTTGCCGATGCCGGCGCCGATCGACGCCCAATCTTTGTAGAAGGAAGCGACGGCCAGCACGTCCGGTATGTAGACGCGGCTGACAAAGTCGACTCCCTCGGCGACCAGTTTGTTCAAGGCCGCGATCGTGTCCATGTTGAGTGAGTTTTGCGAATCGGGATCGACTGGCGTCGCCATGCCGCCGACCAGGAAGCTCTGCAAATGGGGATTCTTGCCGCCCAGGATGGCGTGGATCTTAATGAAGCGGCGTTGCCAGTCGAGCGCCTCCAAATAATGCGCGACCGCCATGAGGTTGGCTTCAGGCGGCAGCTTATAGGCGGGATGGCCCCAATAGGCGTTGGCGAACGGACCGAGCTGGCCACGCTCGACAAAGGCCTTGATGCGGTCGCGCACGCCGGAAAAATAGGCCGCGCTGGACAGCGGCCAGTCGGAGATCGACTGGGCAAGCGCCGACGTCTTCGCCGGGTCGCCGCTCAACGCGCTGACGATGTCGACCCAGTCGAGGGCGTGCAAATGGTAAAAATGGACCACATGGTCCTGAACGACCTGCGCCGCCATGATGAGATTGCGCAGCAACCTGGCGTTCGGCGGCGGCACCGCGCCGATGGCTTTTTCGACGGCACGAATAGAGGCAATGGCGTGAACCGTGGTGCAGACTCCGCAGATGCGCTGGGCGAATGCCCAGGCGTCGCGCGGATCGCGACCGCGCAGGATCAGTTCGATGCCGCGAAACATCGTGGATGAAGACCAAGCCTGGGTGACCGCTCCGCCATCGACCTCGGCTTCCACGCGGAGGTGGCCCTCGATCCGGGTTACCGGGTCGACAACAATGTGCGTCATTTCTTTTCCTCCGATCCGCCCCCATCAGAAGGAGATTTCTCCGCAAGGTGGTGACGTACGGCTTGGCCAACCCCGTGCGCAACCACTGCCGCGGCGACCAGACCGGTGAGACTTAAGCCCACAGGATCGATCCATTTGCCGACATTGAAACCGACCACATCGGGCAGCCGCTGATAGAACGGCGTCATGGTGTCCCAAAAGTTCGGCTCGGCGCAGCCGATGCAGGGATGACCGCACCCGATCGGCCAATTGGTGCCCTCGTTCCACTTCACCACCGGGCAATTCTGCGAGGTCGCGGGGCCTTTACAGCCCATCTTGTAGAGGCAGTGGCCTTGGCGGTGCGCTTCGTCGCCCCAGGATTCCACGTACTGGCCGGCATCGAAATGCGCGCGCCGTTCACAGTTGTCATGAATGGTCTTGCCGTAGGCGAACAGCGGACGCCGATAGCGGTCGAGCGGCGGCCAGCGCTTCAAGGTCAGATAATAGACGATCAGCGCGGTGATATTCTCGGCATTGGCCGGACACGCCGACATGTTGATGAGATTCTTCAGGCCGGGCACCGCGTCGGCGACGGATAATGCGCCGGTGGGATTGGGACCCGCCGCCGGAATGCCGCCAAACGCCGCGCACGTGCCGACGGCGATCGTCGCCGCCGCGCCGCCGCAAACGTCCCGCGCGATCTGCAGGGCGGATTTGCCGCCGATCGTGCAGTAGGCGCCGTTGGCGCCGGTCGGAATGGAGCCCTCGACCAAGACGATGTATTTGCCGGCATTGTCGCGAACTGTCTGCGCCAGCGCTTCTTCAGCCTGGTTGCCTGCTGCGGCCATGATCGTTTCGTGATAGTTCAGCGAAATCATATCCAGGATGAGATCGGCGACCGTCGGATGGGTGGCGCGCAGGAACGATTCCGTATTGCCGGCGCAGTCCTGAAACTCGAGCCAGATCAGGATGGGTTTCTGTTCGCTTTCGACCGCGGCGGCAATCGCGTTGGTGGCGGTATCCGGAAGTCCCAGAACTGCCGCCATCGAAGCGCAAAATCCCAAAAAATCACGGCGGGAAATACCGCGCTGTTCGAGTTCCTGCTTGAGGCTGAGACCAAGCATTGCTTACCTCCACTATCGAACTTCAAAGCCGTAGCTTTGATTTGAAGTTGCGGTGGGCATTCACAATGTCGTCCTTGGATGATAGCATGTCAAAGATGCAATGCAATCGTGTCATCTTGCTGCATTGATTTGTGACAGTAACTCTCGGCGGCCGCTTTGACGTAGAGCAATTCGGCGCGGATCGGAGCATGGTTATGTGCTTGGGAATTCCCATGGAAGTGATCGCTGTCGATGGTTTTCTGGCCCGATGTTCCGCGCAGGGTGTCGAACGAGAGGTTAGCCTGTTCCTGCTGCAAGAAGAGCCGGTGTCGACCGGCGACTTCGTCTTGGTCCATGTCGGTTATGCGATCCAAAAAATGACGCCGCAACAGGCGCGCTCCGCATGGGAGCTGTTCGACGAAGTGCTTGCCGCCGAAGGAGCGGACGGTCATGCATGAGCTTGCGATTTGCGAGGCTCTGATCTCGCAAGTTGAAGACATTGCCGGTCAGCGGACGGCGTGGGTACGGCAGGTGCGCGTCGGCATCGGACCTTTGTCCGGAATAGAGCCGCAACTCCTGGCAAGCGCATATCCGCTGGCCTGTGCCGGTACGCGGGCGGAAGGTTCACAGCTTGAGATCGAACACACCGATGTGCGCGTCCGTTGCCGCGGCTGCGGTGCCGAGACTAAGGCAGCCCCTAATCGCCTCGTGTGTGGGGCGTGCGGCGATTGGCACACCGATCTGCTTGCCGGCGATGAGCTCTTGTTATTGAGGGTCGAGCTCGAAACGCGCCAATGTGAAGTGGAGGCTCTTCGTGTGTGAGGATTGCGGCTGCGGGGTCACGCGAACGAGCGTCAAAGACGCCGGCACGGTCGAGGTATTGAGTCGCTTGCTGGACGCCAACAATCGAGCGGCGGCGCATAACCGCGAACATTTCGATAGCCACCGCGTTGTTGCCTTCAACCTCATGTCGTCGCCGGGAGCAGGCAAGACTTCTCTGCTGGAGGTGACGATCGAAGCGCTCAAGTCGGACTTTCGCATTGCCGTCATCGAAGGAGACCTCGAGACCGACAACGACGCGCGGCGTATTCGCGCGCATGGCGTGCCCGCGGTACAAATCAATACCGGCAGTGCATGCCATCTCGATGCACGGATGATCCATGAGGCGTTGCACGATCTGCCGCTTTCCCAAATCGATATCGTCTTTATCGAGAACGTCGGCAATCTGGTTTGTCCAGCCAGTTTCGATCTTGGGCAGCATTGCAATATCGTCCTCCTGTCCGTGACCGAGGGGGATGACAAGCCGTCAAAATATCCGGTCATCTTCCGTACCGCCGATCTCGTGCTGCTGACCAAGATGGATCTGCTCCCGGCCATTGACGATTTCGACCCGATGCGTGCGCAAAAAGCCGTCCGCGATCTTGCCAATACGGCACCAGTCATCGAATTGTCGGCACGCAAGGCAATCAATCTAAAGTCCTGGGACGCTTGGTTGCGTGGCGAGATCGCAAGGATTCGTCGCGGACAAGCGCCCACGCAGGAACTTCACGAGGCTCACCATGGCCACCACCCCGCGGCAGTGGCTTGATCGCCTTCGGGCGCTCAACCTACCGCGCCGCTTCAAAGTCATGAACGTCTGCGGCGGTCACGAGCGAACGATCGCAATGACCGGCCTGCGGAAAGCGTTGCCGGACAATGTCGAGCTTGTGCCGGGTCCGGGCTGCCCGGTTTGCATCTGTCCAGAGGAGATTGTCCACCAGGCGATTCAACTCGCCCTGTCGGAAAAAGTTATTCTCGTCGCGTTTGGCGACATGCTGCGGGTGCCGGTCAATGTCCGCAAAGGCGAGATACGCACGCTGGAGCAGGCGCGCGCCGCGGGCGCCGAGATTTTGCCGATCGCTTCTCCGCTCGAAGCGGTGCGGATCGCACGGGAAAATCCCGATCGCCGCGTCGTCTTTTTTGCCGCCGGTTTCGAGACCACCACCGCGCCGGTGGCCGCAATGGTCGCCGAAGGAGTGCCGGATAATCTCTCCGTGTTGCTGGCTGGGCGCCGCACTTGGCCGGCCGTCGCCATGCTGCTCGAATCGGAGGCGCCCGGTTTCGATGCCCTGGTCGCGCCCGGCCACGTATCGACCGTGATGGGTCCCGAGGAATGGGCCTTCGTACCGGAGAAGCACGGCATACCCGCAGCGGTCGGCGGATTTACCGCCGAGAGCCTGGTGGCCGCACTCTACTCGGTGTTGCGGCAACTGGTGGAGGATCGATGCTTTCTCGATAATTGCTATCCTGAGGTGGTTCGGCCCGGCGGCAATGTGGCCGCGCAACGCCAGCTCAGCGCCACTATGGACGTGGTCGATGCCAACTGGCGTGGCATCGGCGTCATCCCGGCGTCCGGCTATGCGCTGCGGCCGGAATTTGCCTCGCACGACGCGACCCAGCTCTATCCGTCATTCAACGACGTCATGCGCAAACGTGCCGGGCAGATGCCGCCCGGTTGCGATTGCGCGCGTGTCGTGCTCGGCCGCATCTATCCCGACCAGTGTGCACTTTACGGCCGCGCCTGCACGCCGCGCACGCCGATCGGGCCCTGCATGGTGTCGGATGAAGGGGCCTGCCGTATCTGGTGGGCGAGCGGCGTGCGGACGCCACGCGAAAAAGTTCATGCGGACGCTTAGCATGCGCGGCAACGGGCCGTATTCGGCTGTTCGTTGAAGAACGTAAATTACGATAATATCTCGCCGAAGGAAACGCAGTGACCGCGTGCATCGCGCGCAAATTGATCTTGGGCGGTCGCGTTCAGGGCGTGGGATTTCGCCCTTTTGTCTATCGCGTGGCGCACCGCTGCGGTGTTCAGGGCTGGGTGAAAAACCGCGCAGGCGAGGTCGAGGTGCTCGTTCAAGGAGCTCCTGAATTGTTGCAGCGCTTCCGCGACGCGCTTGTTACCGAAGCGCCGCCATTGGCGCGGCCCAAGGTTCTCTCAGAACGGACGGTCGCGCCTGAAGCTATCGTGGACTTTCAAATTCACGCCAGTGAAGCAGCGTTCTCGGAGCATATTCACCTGCCGCCGGACCACTTCACCTGCGACGAATGCCTTGCCGAAATGAGCGATTCACGAAACCGGCGCTTCCGGCATCCCTTCATTAATTGCACCCAGTGCGGCCCGCGCTATACCGTCATCGAGCGGCTGCCTTATGATCGCGCCAATACGTCGATGGCGCGCTTTCCCCTCTGTCCGCAGTGCACGGCCGAATACGCCGATCCACGCGACCGCCGATTTCACGCAGAACCGCTTGCCTGCCCGCAGTGCGGGCCGCGTCTGGAGTATCGGACACTCGGAAACGATGCGCAGCTTGGCGCCGCCGCTCTTTCGGCCGCGATCGACGCGCTGCGGTCGGGCAAAATTGTCGCGGTCAAAGGGATCGGCGGCTATCATCTGCTGTGCGATGCGGCAAATTCCGCGGCGATAATCACGCTACGCGCGCGCAAGAAGCGACCGGACAAGCCGCTCGCAGTGATGTTCCCGCTTGAGCACGATCTTGCGTCGCTGCGCCGGGCGACCGCTCCGCATCCGATCCACGAAACCATGCTGCGCGATCCGGTTCGACCCGTCGTGCTGGTGCCGAAGAATGTCGGCTGCGATCTGGCATCTGAGATCGCCCCCGACAGCAGTGAAATTGGTGCCATGCTGCCGTACAGTCCGCTTCATCATCTGCTGCTCGGAGACTTTGGCGCTCCGCTTGTCGCGACATCCGGCAACGTCAGCGGCGAGCCGGTCTTGACTGACAACCACATGGCCGAGACGCGTCTGGCCGTCGTTGCCGATGGCTTTTTGCATCATGACCGCACCATTGTTCGTCCGGCAGACGATCCCGTCTATCGCGTCATCGCAGACAAGCTGAGACCAATACGGCTGGGACGTGGAAATGCACCGCTTGAGATCGAATTACCATTCTCCCTGGCAAGGCCGGTACTGGCCTTGGGGGGCCATCTCAAGAACACCCTGGCGCTCGGTTGGGGCAGTCGTGCGGTCGTGTCGCCGCATCTCGGGGATATGGACACACCGCGCGGCCTGGATCTGCTCAAATCGGTCGCGACTGATTTGCAGTCACTATACGGCGTTTGTGCTGAGACGGTTCTGTGCGATGCCCATCCCGGTTACGCGACAACGCGTCTCGCCCCGCAGCTGGGATTGCCGGTGATCAAGATATTTCACCACGAGGCCCACGCATCTGCGGTGGCCGGAGAATTTGATCATGCCGCCGACTGGCTGGTTTTCACCTGGGACGGCGCGGGCTTCGGTCGGGATGGAACGATCTGGGGCGGCGAGGCGCTGCTGGGGCGGCCGGGGCACTGGCGCCGCGTAGCGACAGTGCGGCCCTTTGCCCTGCTCGGCGGGGATCGTGCTGCCCTCGAGCCGTGGCGCAGCGCTCTGGCCTTGTGCTGGGACGCCGGAAGGGACTGGGCTGCCTGCCAGCAGGAGACAAGCGTCTTGCGCCATGCGTGGGCGCGCAATCTCAATTGCCCGCAGACGTCATCGATCGGCCGATTGTTCGACGGTGCTGCCGCCTTGCTCGGCCTTGTCTCACGGGCGAGTTATGAGGGCCAGGCCGCGAGCCATCTTGAGGCCATTTGTGCCGAACAGGCCGCACCGATTGCGTTGCCTTTGTCCCGCCGTGCGGATGGCATTTGGGAGGGCGACTGGCGCCCGTTGCTCGATTGCCTGCAGGATGCAAGACAAAGCACGTCCTCCCGGGCCGCCATATTCCATGCCACGCTCGCCGAATTGCTGCTGGCCCAGGCGCTCGCGGTGTATGACGAATATGGCCCGTTCCGATTGGGCTTGGCGGGAGGCGTATTCCAAAATCGCGTCCTTTGCGAACGCGTCCTGGCCTGCGCTGAGCGAAAAGGCTTTTCCGTCTCCATACCGGAACGGCTACCGTGTAACGATGCCGGCCTCAGTTTCGGGCAGATCGTTGAGGCAAGCGCGCATGATCGAAGATAAATTTGTTACCCTCGCCTATGGCAATGGCGGCCGCTTCATGCGGGCGCTCATCGACGAAGTCTTTGCACGCCATCTGTCCAATCCACAGCTCAACATCACGGTCGACGCAGCCTATTTGCCGCTGCCGCCGGGAGAGGTGCTGATCACCACGGACGGCTTTACCGTGCACCCGCTTGAATTTCCGGGCGGCGATATCGGCTCGCTTGCCGTGCATGGAACCGTGAATGATCTCGCGGTCGCGGGCGCCACGCCAATTTTTCTGAGCCTGAATGCATTCATCGAGGAGGGCATGGAATTTTCCCAGCTCGATCGCCTGATTGGGAGCATGGCGCGCGCCGCAAAGATTTGCGGCGTGCGGGTCGCGGCAGGCGATACCAAAGTCCTGCGCCGAGGCGAGGGCGGCGGCCTCTACCTTGCGACCACCGGGATTGGAGTCCGGCGCCCGGGCTTGCGGCTCGGCCTCGATCAGATCCGTGATAGCGACGTGGTGATGGTGAGCGGCCCGGTCGGCGACCATGGGACAGCGGTGCTGCTCGCGCGCGAAGATTTCGGGTTGAAAGGCGATCTGGCCTCAGATGCGGCCAGTATCCTTCCTCTGGCGCAGGCGCTGTGGAGCTTGCCGGGCTTGCGCTTCATGCGCGATCCGACGCGCGGCGGGCTCGTCACCGTGATGCACGATATCGCGCGCATGACTGAATTGACGGTGTATTTGAACGAAACTGCCATTCCCGTCCATGCGCCTGTGCGCGCGGTCTGTGACATGCTGGGCTATGATCCGCTCTATCTTCCCTGCGAGGGCCGTGTAGTCGCAGTGCTGTCAGCCGAAGACGCGCCACGCGCATTGGACATTTGGCGCGCATTGCCCGGCGGCGAAGCTGCGGCGATCATCGGGCAGCTCAACGGATCCGTCTCCCAGGTCATATTGCAAACCGAAATCGGAGGCGAACGGCTGTTGGAGGAACTGGAGGATGATCCACTACCACGTATTTGTTGAGGGACTAGCCAGCGCTCTGTCCCGCCGCGCTTCGCGCGACGACCTTCCCCCTCCAGCGGAAGGTGAAACAAGGAGTTTTCCATGCGCATACGCTTCGACTTCGGTTCGCTCACGCTCGATGCCGAATTGCTCGACACGCCGACCGCAAAGGCGATCGCGGCGGCGTTGCCGATTTCAGGCTCGGCGATGACGTGGGGCGAGGAGGTTTATTTCGATATCCCCGTAAAGGTGCCGCGGGAAAAAGACGCGCGGGCGGTGGTGACGCCGGGCGAGGTCGCTTATTGGCCCGACGGCCACGCCATCGCGCTCGGTTTTGGCCGCACGCCCATTTCCCAGGGCGACGAGACGCGACTGGCCAGCCCCTGCAACATTTGGGCAAAAGCGCTCGGCGACGTGAAGACGCTCGCCAAGGTGAAGGCCGGCACCAAGATCAAGGTGACGGCGGCTGATTGACCCGGCGCGCCAGCGACAGCATCAGATCCCATGCGTTGCGGATATTGATGACGAGCAGCAGCAGCGCCGCGCCGGCCAACAGGTTGAGGCCTGCGGGCTTGTCTTCGAACAGAAGCAGCGTCACGACCGGGCCCATTGCGTAGCAGAGCGCCGGAATGGCGCCGTAGCACAGGCGGTCGGCAAGATCGGAAATGGAATTGCGATGCACGCGCAACGCAATGACGATCGAATAGATCACGCTGCCGATCCCGGCGGCACCAGTCACCAGGCCGAAGGATTCCCAGGTTTGCGTCGGGATGAGTGCGATCAAACTGAGAAACAGAAGGTTGGCATAGTGGAACACGACCGGGCTCAGGTAGGTGCTGGTGTTGCGGCGGCTCTCTGGTTCCGACGTGAGCACGCTGGTGCTGATCGAGACCGCAACGAACAAGAGCGCGATCAGCGTCGCCGCGGCGGTGCCGAGCAGCTCATAGAACTCATGCCATTGCGCGAGCATGGGTGCGCATCAACCCCGCCCGACGAACGGCATCAAGTTCGCCATCACGGTCATGAACAGCACATTGGTGTCGAGCGGCAGGCTTGCCATGGTGACCACGGCGCGGCCGACGTCGTCGGCGGCCATGCGCGGCTCGATCATCTTGCGGCCGTCGGGCTGCGGCACGCCGTCGCCTTGCACCATACGGTCGGTGAGCGGGGTCGCCGCATTGCCGATGTCGATCTGGCCGCAGCAGATATTGTAGGGCCGGCAGTCGAGCGAGGTCTGCTTGGTCAGCCCGGTGACGGCGTGCTTGGTCGCCGTATAGGCGGCGGCGCCCGGCCGCGGCGTGTGCGCGGAGATCGAGCCGTTGTTGATGATGCGGCCGCCGCGCGGACTTTGCGCTTTCATGATCCTGATCGCCTCCTGGGTGCACAGGAACACGCCGGTGAGATTGGTGGCGACCACGGCCTGCCATTTGTCGAACGGCATGTCCTCAATCGAGGTCGCCGGCGTGCCGATGCCGGCGTTGTTGAACAGCAGGTCGAGCCGGCCGTAGGTCGCCTTGGTCTTGGCGAACAGCGCCTTGATCGAGGCCGGATCGGCGACGTCGGTCTGCACCGTGAGCGCCGCGCCCGGCGTCTGCGCGCCTTCCTTGGCGACCGCGTCGAGCATCTCCTGGCGCCGGCCGGCGAGCACCACGGTGTAGCCCTCGCGCATCAGCGCCAAGGTCACGGCGCGGCCGACGCCGGTGCCGGCTCCGGTCACGATTGCGATTTTCTGGGTCATCGGCGTCTCCCCTTGCGTCATTCCGGAAGCCGCGTCAGCGGCTATCCGGAATCCATAATCACGGATTGGAAGGTGACGGAAGGGCCGAAACCGATTGATTGGGGCAGGGGGTATGGATTCCGGGCTCGCGCTTGCGCTCGCCCCGGAATGACCGCTGCGCCGTCAGCTCGCCAGCGCCACTTCCTGGTCGGGGCTGCCGACGCGGTAGTCGTCGGGGTGGGCGAGCCGCGTGTTGATCTCGCTCGCCGTGCCGGGCTTGCCGAAGCGGTAACCCTGCATCGAATGCACGCCGGCGGCGCGCAGGAACAGATGCTGCTCTGCCGTTTCGACGCCTTCCGCGGTCACCTTCATGCCGAGACCGCGGCCGAGGCTGACCACGGCGTGGACGATGGCCGCGGCGTCGGGCGCTTTTTCGATCGAGCGCACGAAGCTCGAATCGATCTTGAGCTTGTCGAACGGGAAGCGGCGCAGATAGAGCAGGCTCGAATAGCCGGTGCCGAAATCGTCGAGCGCAAAGCGCACGCCGATGGCTTTCAGCCGCAGCATCGACAATTCCGCGGTGTCGAGATTGCCGAGGAGCGTGCTCTCGGTGAGCTCGAGCTCGAGCCGGCTGGCGTCGAAATCGGTCTCGGCAAGAATGCGCTCGACCACTTCGACGAAGTCGGAGCGGCGGAATTGCAGCGGCGAGACGTTGACCGCGACGGTCAGGTTCGGCCAGGCCCGGCCGTCGAGGCAGGCGCGGCGCAGCATCCACTCGCCGAGATCGATGATCAGGCCGGAATGCTCGGCGATCGGAATGAATTGCGACGGCGGGATTTCGCCGATGGTCGGATGATTCCAGCGCGCCAGCGCCTCGACGCCAATAACCTTTTCACCGCTCGAATTCATGATCGGCTGGTAGGCAGCCTTGAGTCCGTCGCTCTTGATGGCGTAGAGCAGGTCGCCTTCGAGCAGCTTGCGGTTGGACAGGTCGGCGTCCATCGCGGCGTCGTAGATGCAGGCGCGGTTGCGGCCTTCGTTCTTGGCGCGATAGAGCGCCATGTCGGCATAGCGCAAAATGTCGGCGGCGTCGCGGGCGCGGCGGTCGATCACTGCGATGCCGATCGAGGCGCCGATGATGATGTTGTGGCCGCTGATCATGTAGGGCGCGCAGACGGCAGCGATGATGCGGCCGCCGATCGCCTGCAGCGAATAGGAATCCGACTCGCAATGGGTGATGATGGCGAACTCGTCGCCGCCGAGGCGGGCCACCAGATCCTCCTCGCGCATGACGTGGCTCAGCCGCTGGGTGACGTTGAGGATGAGCTCGTCGCCGATGTGATGGCCGAGCGTGTCGTTGACGTCCTTGAAGTGATCGAGGTCGATGTAGAACACGGCCGCGGTCGGGCCGCCGGCGCGCACGTCGTTGATCACGGTTTCGAGCCGCTCGCCGAAATAGATGCGGTTGGGCAGGCCGCAGACCGGATCGTGCAAGGCGAGATGGCGCAATTGCGATTCGCCGGCCCTGATCTCCTCGGCGGTGCGCCGCATGTAGCGCAGGATGAGGCCGACCAGGAGGGCGAAGCCGCCGAGCGCCACCGCGATGAACGGCAACACGCTGCCGACGATCGTGCCGCCCGGCCGCGTCGGTCGCCAGGCAAAGCGGGCGATGGCGCCGCCTTGCGCATCGGCAAATTCGATGGCGTGCTCGCCGGCCGGCGTCGCCGGATCGTCGATTTTGCGCAGGCCGGACAATTGCAGGCGATCGCCGATTTCCTTAAGCAGCGCGCCGTCGATAAAGCGGACGGAGAATACGATCGGCGCCTGCGCATTACCGACAGCAAGATCGGTCTCGGAGCCGACGGCGACCGCGCCGACGAGAGCGGGTCGCTCGAGGAAGCGTTGGATCAGCGCCGCGCTGCGGCCGGGCTTTGTGGGATCCTGCCGGGCGTTGACCGCAACGGCGTGTTCCGGCACGGCATCAAGCCGGCCACGCAACAGATCGAGGCTCGATTTGATTTGCTCGCCAAGGTCGCCGGCGACGGCGTCGCCGGGCGAGCGGAACAGCGAGTATTTGATCCGATCGCCGCCGTCGACGATCACCACGATGTCTTGGTTATAGAAGGATTGCAGCCATTTGCCGATGCGGCGGTCCGCCCATTGCGGATCGAAAGCGATACGAAGCTTGGCCGTCGCTTGCGGTGTTGCCGCGGCGCTTTCGATTATGCGGAGCAAGTGCGTGCCCTTGCCGACGACGGCTTCCTGCAGCAGCTGCTGCTCGCGATTGAGCGAGACTTCGTCGGCGCGTTTTGCCGAGGTCAGCACGGCGATGATGACGCAGACGATGGCGACGGCGACGATGGCGCCGATCGGCAAGACGAGACTGAGCCGCGCCTTGTTCCAGCGCGACCGCTTGCGTTCCCCGGCGATATGCGATTGCGCCGCAGGCAACACGCTTCCACCCTTGAGTTTATAAAAACGGCGCCTGGACCCTAGGCAGTAAAGATTGAAAAACGCTTGCAGTTCAAAGCGATGGAACCCAAGTCCGGGTAAGCCGGCGTAAATCCAAGGGCTGCGTTAATAGTGTGTCAACGCGCCTTTAGAGCATGATCCCGAAAAGTGGAAACCGGTTTTCGGAAAAGATCATGCTCAAAACAAAAATCTTGCGGCGCAAATGCTGGATTTTCAGCGTTTTACGCCCGGTTGCCGTAGGGCGGGCGCGGAATGCCGAGGTGAGCAGCGCGCAGCGCCGCCGACCAGCGCTCGCGCAGGTCGGTGAAATAGGGCTCGC
>Ga0116216_10001976_pt1 | contig 13901 bp, 14 predicted proteins | sample Sb_taG_11_FD_89696 | JGI IMG/M metagenome (GOLD analysis project Ga0116216, IMG submission 89696) | Peat soil microbial communities from Weissenstadt, Germany - Sb_50d_3_AS metaG | ecosystem: Environmental > Terrestrial > Soil > Wetlands > Peat | place: Germany: Weissenstadt | collected 2010-09-21
AAGGCCTATTTAGGGCCTTTTTCTGGTGGTCGTTGTTGCATTCAAACCAAATATAGTTCGGCGGGGCCAGAAACACTCGCGGATGTGCGAAAGTCGGGCTAACCCGGACGAGCCGGAACCGAACGGACCTCAGATCTTGACGCGGAGGCGCGGAGCACGCGGAGGAAGACGCGGAGAGAAAACCAAGAGAAAGTCAAAACCTGAGTAAACGGAGGAAGCAGAGAGAGCTGAGGCTTCATCCCACCAGTTTCACGTAGGCGTAGATCACCGGCAAGGCGAAGAGCGTGCTGTCCACGCGGTCGAGGAAGCCGCCGTGGCCGGGCAGCATGGCGCCGCTATCCTTCACGTGGGCGCCGCGCTTCATGGCCGATTCGGCCAGGTCGCCCACTTGCCCCGCGGCGTTGGCCAAGGCCGTGAGTCCGACCGCGGCGGCGATCGAAACGCCCGGGACGAATCGCAGCAGATACCAACCCGCGAGCAGAACCGACGTGACCACCGATGCTGCCGCGCCTTCCCAGGACTTTTGGGGGCTCACGCGCGGCGCCATCTTGTGTCGGCCGAATTTCCGGCCCACGTAATAGGCGCCGGCATCTCCGGCCCAGTTCAGCAAAAGCGCATACATCAGCCAGTGCGGATTCTGCGCACGCAACGGCATGGCAAACTTCCAGCATCCGAAGACGTACACCACCCCCGTGAACAGAACCGCGGCACGCGGCAGCGAAGTGCTCAAGTCGCCGCCGCGCATGGCCAGCGACAGCGCGATCAGGGCCAAGGCAACCGTGAGCAGCCACGCATCGCCTTCCCAGACCAGCAGCAGGAGGCCCGCGGCGAAGCCCATCGGCCCGGGCGAGCCGAAGCCATATTCGCCGGCGAGGGCCGCGTACTCGCGGTAGGTGAGCGAGGCCACGGTTGCCAGCACGGCGAGGAAGATCCAGAAGTTCGCCCACACCACCACGTAGACGACGATGGGAATCAGCGCGGCCGCGGTGAGGATCCGCTTCATGACGAGCGGAGCGCTTCGATGAGGGTCCCGTTGCCGGTCTTAGCGGCGCCATTGACGGTGTGGCGCCCGTTCGGGCCCGCACTCAAACCGCCGTAGCGGCGGTCGCGCTTCTGGTATTCCAGAACGGCCTGCAGCAAGTCCCTGCGGGTGAAGTCCGGCCACAACGTTTCGGTGACGTAAAGCTCGGCGTATGCGATCTGCCACAGCAGGAAATTGCTGATGCGCATTTCGCCCGAAGTGCGAATCAGCAGATCGGGATCGGGACAGGACGCCGTGTAGAGGCTGGTGGAGATCAGGTCTTCATCCAACTTCAGCGACGAAAGGCTGCCATCCAGCCGCGCCATATCGAGAATCGCGTTGACGGCGTCGACAATCTCCGCGCGCCCGCCGTAGTTGATCGCCAGATTCACCAGCAGCCCCCGGTTGGAGGAGGTGGCATCCACGGTAGATTCCAACTCGCGGCGCACTTCGGGGGGCAGCGCGTCCAGGCGCCCGATGGCCTGCAAGCGGATGTCGTTCTTCTGAAGGTCGGGGAGCTCGTGCTTGAGGTAGTAGCGCAGCAATCGCCAGAGGGTTTCGACCTCGGCGCGCGGGCGCTTCCAGTTTTCCACGGAGAATGCGTACAGCGTGAGCACCTTGACGCCCAGGCGGGCGCACGTCTCGACAGTGGAGCGGACAGGGCCGATGCCGGCTTTGTGGCCGGCCACGCGCGGCAGACGGCGGCGACCCGCCCATCGTCCATTGCCATCCATGATGATCGCGATATGCGCCGGGAGGCGGGTCGGGTCGATGGCCTGTGCCAGGTCCCAGTCCCGTTCCCCAGGCTGCAGCGATTCCAGTAACGCCTTCATGAAGTAATCACTTATGGTAGCAAAGCTCTTTGTGGAATGTGGCAGCGGGGTTTACACTAGTCAAATGCCTCTGAATCCCGGAAGTCTTTTGGGCCCATACCGCATCACCGCCCTGCTAGGCGCCGGCGGGATGGGTGAGGTCTATCGGGCGCGCGACGAACGGCTGGAGCGGGACGTGGCCATCAAGGTGCTCCTCGAGGAAGCCACCAACGACTCCGACATACAACGGCGCTTCGCCCTGGAAGCGCGGTCCGCCAGTTCCCTCAATCACCCGAATCTTCTCACCATCCACGACATCGGCGTGCAGGACGGGATGCCTTACATCGTCTCGGAGCTGATCGAAGGAGAGTCCCTCAAGGCCATGCTGGCCGGTGGCCCCCTGCCGGTGCGCAAAGTGCTGGACATCGCCATTCAGGTGGCTGCCGGCCTGGCGGCGGCGCACGATGCGGGCATTGTGCATCGCGATCTGAAGCCCGCGAACCTGATGTTGACGCGCGACGGCCACGCCAAGATTCTGGATTTCGGGCTGGCCAAAAGGGTCCGCAAGCCGGGCGCCGCGGCCGACGATCAGACCGTCACGGCGACGGGTCTCATCGTGGGCACCGCCAGCTACATGAGCCCCGAGCAGATTCAGGGAATGGATCTCGATCAGCGCACCGACCAGTTCTCTTTCGGCCTGGTGCTCTACGAAATGGTGACCAACAAGCATCCGTTCACCCGCGCCACCGCCATCAGCACCATGATGGCGATCGCGGAAGAACCCGCCCGGCCGATTGCCGAGCTGAATCCCGCGGCGCCGCCGCCTCTCAGGTGGCTGATTGAGCGCTGCCTGGCGAAGGAGCGCGAAGGCCGGTACGCGTCCACGGCCGACCTGCACCGCGAGCTGCAGACCATTCGCGCCCACCTCGACGAGCTGTCCTCTTCCCAGCCGGCGGTGGCGCCCTCGCCGGTCCGGCGGCGAAAACCGTGGTGGCCCATCGTCATGGCAGCCGCCGCATTGGCCACCGGCTTCATCGCGACCGAGGCCTTGCTGATTCCCCAGTCGGCCGTCGATATGAGCAGGTACCACCTGCAGCCGGTAGTCAGCGCCGGCGCCAACGAGGGCTCTCCCGCGTGGTCCGGCGACGGCAAGAGCATCGCCTACACCGGCGCCGTGGGCGGAGTCCGGCAGGTATTCGTGCACGACCTCAGCTCACCCATCTCGACCCAGGTCACCAATTCCACGGCCGACTGCGAAGCGCCCTTCTGGTCGCATGACGACACCAAGATCTTCTACTTCATCCCCGGCGCCGCGGCGACGGACTTGTGGTCCGTGGGCGCCAGCGGCGGCGCCCCGCAGTTGGCCCAGCAGAATGCACTGGCGGCCTCGCTTTCGCCCGATGGGCAGACCCTGGCTTTTCTACGCGCCGACCCCACCGGCAAAGATCCGCTTTCGCTGTGGTTTTCGTCGCCCGGAGCGGCCCCGCGCCGGTATGCCGATGGGCCTTTCGCCAACGGCCGGTATCAGTCCGGCTACCTCGCCTTCTCACGCGATGGGAAGTCGCTGGGCGCCTGGCTGGCGCGCTGGGACGGCCGATCGGAATTCTGGGTACTGGCCTATCCGCAGGGAAAGCCGCAAGAGCCGTTCACGTTCATCCAGGGGACCTACCCGTTCAGTTGGATGCCCGACAATAGCAACATTGTCTTCGGAGGAGAGGTGCCTGGCTCCGTCGGCGGCGACATCCAAATGGTGGATACGCGGACCGGCAACTTGCACCACGTGTCCATGCTGACCAGAGATGCCATACAAGCGGCCGTGTCTCCCAACGGAAAGACCATCGCCTTCAACGCCGCCGAATCGGATTTCGACGTGATCGAAGTTCCCCTCGACGGTTCCCCGGTTCGCACCCTGTACCACACGGGACGCGACGACCTGGACCCCGCATGGTCCCCCACCGGCGACCAACTGGCTTACTCGACGGACCGCATGGGCATCTCGCAGATCTGGCAGATGAGCGCGCGCGAGGGTTGGGAACGGCCTCTGGTGACGGAGAAGGATTTCGGTGAAAGCTGGATCGCTTCCTTCGAAGAGCCCGTCTACTCGCCGGACGGCCGGCGGATTGCGTATTCGGTGGTGGGGAGTTTGGGCCACTTCATTTACCTTTCGGCGGTGGCAGGCGGCAAGCCCATTCGTCTGTCCGCGGACAGCGCCGACGAGCGGTCGCCCACCTGGAACGGAGATGGCACCTGGATCGGCTACCTGCGCAACAACAGCGGAAGCTGGGCGCTGGTAAAGGCCAACTCGGGAGGCGGCGCGCAGCCGGTGGTGCTGCACGATGGCTTCCTGCCATCGCATCCGAAATGGAACCACAAGAACAGCCACTGGATCGCCTGCCTGAGCGGCGACGGCCTGGAACTGATCTCGGAAGACGGAAAGGAAATCCGCACGCTGAGCAAGGACCACTGGCTGGTATACGGTTGGAGCAACGACGGGACGGCCATCTATGGGATCAAGCAACTGGCGGATCGGCGGCGCGTGATCGCCTCGGTGGAGATGGCCAGCGGCGCCGAGAAGGTCCTGGGTGAACTGCCACTCCCCGCGGAGGCCGAAGTGCGCGGCTTCAGCCTGTCTCCGGATGGCCGATCGTTCGCCACCTCGGCCAGCCGTCCGACCGGCGCCATCTGGACGCTGGAAGGCTTCCAGCGTCCCGGCTGGTTCCGCTAGGCGGCAATCGTTAGCCCTCACCGCGGAGACGCTGAGGAACGGAGACCGCGCGGAGAAGAGTGAGAGAAAGTCAAAAACCGAGACGACCCGCGACGGGAAAACTCAGGATGCGGAGGTACGCTGGGCTGCCAGCCTGCCCAGAGCAGCAGAGCCGCAACCAAAGGCCGACCAGGGGTCGGCCGGGCCCAGAGGGCACCCCCCCATGGGGCCCGCCCCAGGGGCCCGCCCCACCAAATCGTCGCAGGCTGCGAAGACTCGAGACTGTTGTAGGCGGGCTGGGTGACAGACCACCCAACCAAATAAAATTCCGAGAGGGCGAATCCTTCCACCCGTCTGGCGGAAACTGGATGCAGGATGACCGATCCGGACTTCCGCGACGCGTTCCACCGCCACAAGGATGTCCTCTACCGGTTCGCTTACCGCATGACCGGATCGGGGGCCGCTGCCGAGGACACTGTGCAGGATACCTTCCTGGTCCTCTGGCGCAGGCCCGAGGCGTACGATCCGGGGCGCGGCGCCTTGCGCGCATTCCTGTTGGGCATCGCGCGGAACCTGCTCCTCAAGCGTGCGCGCGACGAGCGTTCCTACGATCCGCTCGTGGACGAATCTTCCATCTGCCCGCCGATCGATGTGGTGGGGCTCGAGCGCGCGCAGATCGTGGCGCGGGCAATTCAGGCGCTGCCGCCGCTACAGCGCGAGGCGGTCATCCTGGCCGAATACGAGGAGATGACTCTCGAGGAAATCGCGCGGGCCACGGAGGCTGAAATCGCCGCCGTGAAATCGCGTCTGCATCGCGCCCGCGAAAATCTGCGCCGCATGCTCGCACCTTTATTGGAAAAGAAAGGCACTTTCTATGGAACCAAATGACGATCCACAACTGCGCAAGCTGCTGCGCGAATGGGAAGTCTCCGGCGCGCCGCCCTCCCTGGACGAGCGCGTGCTCGGGCGCCGGCGTCCCTGGTGGCAATTCCTGTTCACCGGCTACATCCGTGTGCCGGTCCCGTTGGGCGTCGCGATGACCGTGGCGCTGGTAGTGCTGGCTGTCTACTTCGTGCGCGACCGCGCGCGGACGCCCATCGCGCCGCCCGGCAAAACGGTCAGCCTGACCGAGTTCCGGCCGGTGGACAACGTCAACGTCCGAATCATCCGGAGCGGTTATGAGAGTCACTAGTCTCATCGTGCTGTGGATAGCCGCCGCGCCCCTGTTCGCCCAGGAAGGACATCTCTCGCTGGGACACGAGGACTGGGAGGGCGTGAGGCTCCATTTCTCGGCCATGTTCGAACCGCCCGACCCGGTGGCCGGCAAGGAGATCGACAGCATGCTGGTAGTCGGTGAGAGCGGCGGCCACCGTCTCATTTTCGACCGCAACCAGAAAAGATACTTCGGTTACGACGTCAGGATGGAGCCGCGGGCGTCCGGCACGTTCCTGCTCCGGATCGAACCCTTGAACCTCACGAAAAAACAGTCGGACGGTCTCGCCGTGGATGCTTCGTGGACGAAACTCGGGCTCCCCCGGTATCCCGTGGTGCCGGATATCCGGGTGGGTGATACCGTCACCATCGATCTGCTGGTGAATACCGCCACGGGGCAGAAGATCGTCGACTATATTTCATTGAAACGCTCCATCGATCGGAGCGTGCCGCAAGACTTCTCGCTGGCCGAGGTCGTCCTCGAGTGGAATAACCCCAGCATCAGCGTAAATGGAAAGCCCGTGGAGAGTTCCCCACCCGGCGGAGGCACTACGGGATCGGCTTTGTGGTTCTACCTGCCGGGCCACGGGGAATACGTGATCTCGCTCGTTCCCAATCCCAAGCTGGGATTCCGCAAGGCCGGCCAGGTGTCGGATAGGATCCTCACATTCAGCGACGGGGGCGTGATGTATCGCCTGGAGTCCAGCAGCAGGATCGCTCCCGGGCTGGGGGTGTATAACGTGTACGTCCGCCACAGTGCCTCGTCCCGGCCCAACGGAACTTTTATTTTCGGCTCCGCGGACCGGCCGGAGTATCTGATCCATGAATGAAGCGCAGATTAAATTCCGGGTAAATTAGTTTGAAAGGACCCGCCCATTCGCGGCATTCTCGAAGTATGAGCATTCCTGACTCGATTCGCCGATTCACACTGGCGCTCCTGCTTGCAGGAGGGCTTCACGCGGCCGACGGTGCGGCGCCGGGGAGCAACAGTTTCGCCACCAGGATCTACCGCCAGCTCGCCGGCGGCCACGGCAACCTGATCCTCTCGCCTTCCAATATCGCGACCGCGCTCTCTATGGCCCTCCAGGGTGCGCGCGGCCAGACCGCGGACGAGATGGCTGCGGTGCTCGATCAGCTCCCGCCGGAAGCCGCAATGGACCAGCTCCTCAAGGACGCGAATACCGGCGGCAACCAGTTGCTCACCGCCAACGCCCTGTGGGTCCAGCACGGTTTTCCGATTCTGTCCGATTTCCAACAAACCATGGAGACGCGCTTCCGCGCGCCCCTCAGCCCACTCGACTTCTCCGGCAACCCCGAGCAGGCGCGCGCGGCCATTAACTCCTGGACCGAGCAACACACTAAGGGCAAAATTCGCGAGCTGTTCGGCCCCGGTTCGCTCAACGCCTCCAACCGCCTGGTGCTCACCAGCGCCATCTATTTTTACGGCAAATGGCAATCGGCATTCCCTGCCGTGGCGACCAAACCGGAGCCCTTTCGGCTGGTTGGCTCTGCCACTGTGCAAGCCAGCTTCATGCACCAGACGGCCACGTTCGGCTATGCCGAGACGCCATCCGCCCAGATTCTGGAAATGAAATACGCCGGCACGCCGGTGGTGTTCGACGTGGTGCTGCCGAAGGCGGATGCGGGTATCGGGGACGTGGACACCACGATCGACCCCGGCAAACTTGCGGAGTGGCTGGGGGCGATCCACCCGCGAACCGTCGAAGTGGCGCTTCCGAAATTCCGCGCGGAATCGGCGTTCTCGCTGAAGGAGACGCTTGCCCAAATGGGTATGCGCTCGGCCTTCACCGGCCAAGCCGACTTCTCAGGCATCGACGGCCGGCGCGACCTGGCGCTTTCGAGGGTGGAGCACAAGGCCTTCGTGGATGTCTCCGAGGAGGGAACCGAAGCCGCCGCGGCCACCGGTGTGGCGGTGGCCCTGGTCGCGATGAAGTCGCCGCCGCGGACGGTCTTCCGCGCCGATCATCCTTTTCTGTTTCTCATCCGCGACACCCGCAGCGGCACGATTTTGTTTGATGGCCGGCTCATGAATCCGAAGCCGTAGTGTGGAGGTAGGACAGACGATCGGTTTTTGTCGTCTGTCACTCGTCGCGCTTCAAGGCAACCGGAGATCGTCCCGTCCGAAGGGCCCCGCTTGGGGAAGCCCGGCACGAATCTGGTCGGGCGTGAACCCGTGCCGTGGCGTCAGATCGGCGGGTAGCGGATCGGCGTAGGGCACCGCTTCCACGAAGCCTTCCGCCAGCATGCGAACCTGGGCCGTGGCCACCAGCGGGACGCGCATGACGCGCTCGAAGATTCGCGCCAGCGCGAAATGCAGCCACACGGGCGCGGGCACGATCCAAACCCTGCGGCCCAGAACCGCTGCCACGCGCCGCACGGCCTCGCTGAGCAGCAGAGTCTCCGGCCCAAGGACCAAGACCGTCTGCCGCGAGATCCGCCCATTCACCAGCGCCGCCACCAACACGTCGACGAGGTCCGCAACAGCCACCGGCCGAATCGGCCGCTCCCGGAAGCCGACCGTCGCGAACAGCGGCAGCGTATGAATGGTGTGGCTCAGGTGGTCGAGCATGTGATCGCCGCGTCCGTAGATCATGCCGGGTTTGAGGATGGTGTAATCCAGCCCGGAGTGCCGCACCAGCTCCTCGGCCGCCCACTTCGTTTCGTGATATGGCGATCCGCAGGCGGGACGCGCCCGCAGAAAGCTCAGCAGCAGGAAGCGGTCCACTTGAGCCATCCGTGCGCCTTCGAGTGCGTGAGCCGTACCCTCCACATGGATGCGCTGATACGTCTGCGCGCCGATCTCGCGGTTGATGCCGGCGCAGTGGGCTACGCCGTCGCACCCCACAAATGCTTCGGCCAAGCGGGCCGGGTCAGAAAGATCCGCCTGGAAGAAGGTCGCCCCAGGCATGGAACGAACGGCTTCGTCGCGGCGGTCGACACCGCGCGAGATGACCACGGCGTGGTGTCCGGCGGCTGCCAGCGCGCGGGCGAAGTGCCGTCCGATGAAGCCCGTGCCGCCGGTAATCGCGATCTTCATGCCGAGTTCAGAAAGCCTTTGAGGGTTATTTTAGCCGTCGCCCGTGTCAAAATGTTGGTCGGACGATGTCCGGGGAAGCTTGCATTCGTGTGTTCCTTTCGAAGGGTGTCAGCGGTGAACCTTCGATCAGTGAGATCCTCGCGCCCTACCGCGACCAGGTGGATTCGATGGGAGGAAGCGGGTCCAGGGGGACCCGCGCGGACCAGGGGTCCGCCCCACATAAATGCAGAATCCCAAAGTAAGTGGCATTGGGCTGCCAGCCTGCCCCACAATCCTGGGTGACGTTTGTCTCACCTTACCGGTAGAAGCTCAGCGCATTGTCGCCCTGTTTGACCATCCGGGTTCGCCGGAGAGCCCCTTGCTCCTCCGGGAGAGCCAGCCGGATGGAGTGCTGCACGATAGTCAGCGGCGGCGGATCTTCCCCCAGCAACGCGAGAATCGCCGCATACTCGCGCTCGGCATCGTAGGGCGGATCGAGAAAGACAATCTCCGCGCGGTAGTGGGGGATCGTCAGCGTCACCATTCCGGTCACCACGGTCGCCCGCGGCGCGAGCTCGAGCGACGCCAGGTTCTCGCGGATGGTCTCGACGGCCGCCCGATGGCGCTCCAGGAAAAACGCGTGCGCCGCGCCGCGACTCAGCGCTTCGATGCCCACCGCGCCGGTGCCCGCGTAGCCGTCGAGAAACGTCGCTCCCTCGACGCGTGAGCCGAGGATATCGAACAGCGTCTCGCGCAGGCGATCGGGCGTGGGACGCGTGGCATCGCCAGGAATACTCTTCAATCGGCGCGAACGGAACTCTCCCGCGATCACGCGCATCAGCCCACCGTCACCAGGCCGTAGCGCCGCTGCCAGTGGTCGCGAATATACGCGACGGCGCGCAGCAGGTTCTCTTCCGAGGGCGGCCGCGCAATGAAGTCCACGGCCTCGCGGCGCGCAATCTCCAGGACCTCGCTGTCGCGCAAAATGTTCGCCACCCGCAGCGAGGGCAGGCCCGATTGTTTGGTGCCGAAGAACTCGCCGGGCCCGCGCAGCTTCAAGTCCATCTCGGCAATGTGGAAACCGTCGGTGGATTCCACCAGGGTGCGGATGCGGTGGCGCGCGGCGTCGTTCATCTTCTCCGTCACCAGGATGCAATAGCTCTGCGCGGCGCCGCGGCCCACGCGCCCGCGAAGCTGGTGCAACTGCGCCAGGCCGAATCGCTCGGCCTGCTCGATCAGCATGACGCTGGCGTTGGGCACATCCACGCCGACTTCGATCACCGTGGTCGAAACCAGGATCTGGATCTGCCCTTCCTTGAAACGCTGCATGGCCGCTTCCTTCTCGCCGGCGCCCAGGCGGCCGTGCATGAGCCCCACGGAGAGCGTGGGGAAGACCTCGCGCGATAAGTGCTCGTACATCTTCTCGGCGGCCTTCATGGCCTGGGTCTCCGATTCCTCGATCACGGGGTAGACGACGTACGCCTGGCGGCCTTCGTCGATCTGCTTCTTGAGGAAGCTGTAGACCTGCTCGATGCGGTCGTCGGTAGTGTGTTTGGTGACGATGGGCTTGCGCCCGGGCGGAAGCTGGTCTATCACCGAGACATCCAGATCGCCGTAGAGCGTCATGGCGAGCGTGCGCGGAATGGGGGTCGCGGTCATCACCAACACGTCGGGATGGACTCCCTTCTGCACCAGGCCGAGGCGCTGGAGCACGCCGAAGCGGTGCTGCTCATCGACGATGGCGAGGCCCAGGCGCTTGAACTCCACGTCCTTTTCGAGCAGGGCGTGCGTGCCGATGGCCACCTGCGCCAGGCCTTCGGACACCAGCTTCTTGAGTTGCGCCTTCTCGCGCGGGGTGAACGAGCCGGTGAGCAGCAGGGTGACGTAGCCGAGCTTCGACAGGATCTGCTTGAAGTAAAACGCGTGCTGCGCGGCCAGGATTTCGGTGGGCGCGAGAACCGCCACCTGGTAGCCGTTCTCGATGGCGATGACGGCGGCTTCGGCGGCCACGATGGTCTTGCCGCTGCCCACGTCGCCCTGCAGCAGGCGGTTCATGGGGCGCGGCGCCTTCATGTCCTCGGCGATTTCCTTGATGACGCGCTTCTGCGCCTCGGTCGGTTTGAAGGGCAGCATGGCGCGCACCTGCTCGCGCACGCGGTCGTTGATCTCGAACGCGATGCCGGGCAGCAGGCGGGCCTTGGCGCGCTTGAGGGCGACCCCGCACTCCAGCCAGAAGAACTCCTCGAAGATCAGGCGGAATTGCGCCGGCGAGCGGAATGCGTTGAGCAGACGCAGGTCGGAATCGGGCGGCGGAAAGTGTGTGTGGCGGATGGCCGTCCAGCGGTCGGGCAGCTTGAGGCGGTCGAGCACGTACTGCGGCAGGTAGTCGTCCTCCGGCGGCAGCGATTCCAGAATGCGATGCGTCAGGACGCGGAGCATGCGCGCGGTGATCTTGGAAACTCCTTCGTAGATGGGGACCACGCGGCCGACGTGGAGCGAGGATTCGCCATCGTCATCGTCGCCGGAGAGGATTTCGAATTCCGGGTGCAGCATGGTGAGCTCGCCGGCGTAGCTGTCGAATTCCACCTTGCCGTAGAGCGCCACCCTCATGCGTTCGCCGAAGACGTTGGCGAGATAGCCGCCGTGAAACCACTTGCCCACCAGGATGGCGCGCGAGGCATCGCTGAAACGCACTTCGAACAGGCCGAGGTTTTTGCGCTTGAAGCCCGAAAGCTTCGCCACCAGCACCTCGGCAATCACGGTGGCCATCTCGCCGGGAGCGAGCTGTGCGATGGTCTTCATGTTGCTGCGGTCTTCGTAGCGGAAAGGGACGTAGCCGAGCAGGTCCTCGGCGGTGACGAGTCCTTTGGCCTGCAGCATGGCGGCGCGCGCCGGGCCGACTCCTTTGACGTAGGTAAGCGGGGTTGTTAGCTCCATTCTGTGAGATGAACCCAGTGTACAATGCCATCGTGAGAACAACACTGTTACTGCTTGCGGGCGCGCTCTCGGCGGCGGGCGCGGACTTCCGGGTGGGCATCATCGGAACCGACACCTCGCACGTGCCGGCCTTTACCAAGCTGCTCAATGAGGAGCCTGGCTCGGGCGCGCGCGTGGTGGCCGCGTACAAGGGCGGTAGCAAGGACATCGAAGACAGCTCGCGGCGGGTGGACCAATACGCCGAAGAGATCCACTCGAAGTGGGGAGTCGAGATCGTGCCCGACATCCCGGCGCTGCTGGCGAAAGTGGACGGGGTGCTGATCGAGAGCATCGATGGCCGGGTACATCTCGATCAGGCGCGGCTGGTGATTGCGGCGCACAAGCCGCTGTTCATCGACAAGCCGCTGGCTTCCACGCTCGAAGACGCACGCGAGATCGCACGTCTGGCGAAGGAGGCTGGAGTGGTGTGGTTCAGCTCGTCGAGCCTGCGCTTCGGCGCGATCGGCGCTGCGAAGGTCACCGATGCCACCGGAGTCATCACGTGGGGGCCGGGGCCGCTCGAGCCGCACCACTACCTGGAGCTGGCCTGGTACGCGGTGCACCCTATCGAGATCCTGTACACGCTGATGGGCCCGGGCTGCGAGTCGGTGACCCGGACTTCGAGCGCCGACTCCGACGTGATCGTGGGGCGATGGAAGGACGGACGGCTCGGCACGGTGCGCGCGGTCCGGCCGTACAGCGATTACGGCGCGATCGTGAATCGCGGGCGCGAGGTGGTGGTGAGCCACCCGAAGGCCGGTGAGGCTACCGACTATCACCCGCTGGTGGTGGAGATCGTCAAGTTCTTCCTGACCGGCAAGCCGCCGGTGGCGAACGCCGAGACGCTCGAAATGTTCGCGTTCATGGACGCGGCGCAGCGGAGCAAAGAGCAGGGCGGAAAGCCCGTGGCGCTGCGGTGACGGCGGGTCCGTGGCATGATGGAGTCATGGCGAAACTCCTGCGGGCGAAGGATTCTCGCTCGCCATCGAGTATTACCGGGGGGAAGATGGGCGGTGGTTGGCCGACATCCCGGCGCTCCCCGGCGTCACGGCGTATGGCCGCACCAAGAAGCAGGCCACCGCAGCCGTTCAAGCTCTGGCGTTGCGCCTGATCGCAGACCGTCTGGAACACGGCGAGGCTGTGCCCGGGCCCATGAACGTTTCCTTCATTGCCGCCTAAACATCCATCCCAGAAATGGCCGTGTTCGCTTACCATGACAAGGTCACGCTGGGCCCGACGGCCATGAAGGCACTGGCCAAGAAGACGGGGCTTGTTCCCGGTGACCTGTAGCTGGCCGCGGACTGCGCGAGAAGTTTCACTTGCGGGCAGAGTCAGCTCGCCCTTCGGAGCGCGTCTTCCACGGCGTCCGGATGATGGGCGATGACCGCAAGAAGGACTCGAGCGGGACCATCCGGCTGGGTTCGGCCCTGCTCCCAGTTTCTTATCGTCGCGGGAGTGAATCCGAAGCGCGCGGCGAACTTCGTTTGGCTCAGGCCGAGCTTTTGGCGAATCGCGCGCACGTCGATGGGAGCGGGGCGATCTACCTGGACGTAGGTGACGCGGATGCCTGGGACGTGCTCGCCTCGGGCGTATGCGAGAGCTTGGTCGAGGCTGGCTAGAAGGGCCCGGCCGGCGGCCGTGCTCTTCGGCGCGCGCCTTTTGACTTTGGGTTTGGATTGCTTCGGCATACCAGCTATTGCCTCCTGCTGTGTTCGGCTATGATCGCGGCTACTGTTTTGCGCGCCGCCTTTTTCTCGGCGGCGGATAGGTTCGCTTTCTGGTTCTTGGCGCAGATGTTCAGCCCATAAAAAGGGATCGATTCGTTGTGGTAGTAGCAGATCACCCGCGCGCCGCCGGACTTGCCCCTTCCGGGAAGTGCCCATCGGAGTTTCCGGACCCCGCCGGTTCCGGTCACGACCACACCGACTTCCGGGTTGGCGGCGAGATAGATAATTAATGCCGCGCGTTCCGTTTCGCTAATCCCGAGGCGGGCGGCACTCGCCAAGAAGGTCTCTGTTTCGACGACCGCCATCGGGCTTTCCATGGCCGCCATTCTTGTCGCGATGGTTCGCTCTTCACATACACGTGATAAGCGTACGGCCGCGGCGTTCAGGTCCTTCCTGCTAAGCTAGCTGGCCT
>Ga0116216_10001977_pt1 | contig 13896 bp, 13 predicted proteins | sample Sb_taG_11_FD_89696 | JGI IMG/M metagenome (GOLD analysis project Ga0116216, IMG submission 89696) | Peat soil microbial communities from Weissenstadt, Germany - Sb_50d_3_AS metaG | ecosystem: Environmental > Terrestrial > Soil > Wetlands > Peat | place: Germany: Weissenstadt | collected 2010-09-21
AAGGCAGCGGCTCGGCCAGCAGCAGCTGATCCCCGGCGGCGACGACCGGGTCCTCACCGATGCCCAGCAGGAACCTGCCGTCGTGTACCAGGCCGAGCACCAGCCCGGCCCGCTCGTCCCTGATCGCGCTGAGCGGCCGGCCGACGGTGGCCTCGTCAGCCTCGATTTCGGTCAGGCAATGCTGATCCGACTCCACGAGCTCGGTGAGCATATCGGCGGCATGCGGCGCCTCCAGGCTCTTGGCCAGCGTATGGGCGATCAGCTCGGCGGAGGAGATCGTCTGCCGGATGCCGAGTTCACGCAGTGCCTCGCGGACCGACGGGGATCTGACCAGGGCCACGATCGGCAGGTCGGGCGCCTGCTTGCGCAGCAGCACGGCGCTGACCAGCACGTCGCCGTCGGTGGATCCGGTGATTAGGGCCTGCCTGGCACCCTGCGGCCGGGCCGACGCGATGGCGGCGGGCTGAGTCGGGTCGCCGCGGATGACGTGCACCTCGGCGCGCACGCTGGCCGGGTCGACGTCGGCGACGAGGACGACCTGATCCCCGGCCTGGACCAGTTCGTCGAGGATGGCAGGCACCGTCGGGTTCATCCCGACCACGACCCGGTAGGCGCCCTCCGGGAACAGATGTCTCATCGCCAGGATCCTCCGCACTCCGGCCGCTGCGGCCGCGCCCGTAACCAGGGCGAACGCCGCAGCGAGCAGCGGGATGGTGGTCAGCATGACGGCGGAGGCCACAACCCGGCCTGCCGCGTTCTGAGGGGTCACATCGCCGTAGCCGACGGTCGTCGCAGTCGTGATCGCCCAGTAGAGACCCTTGGTGAACGGGATCTTCTGGGTGGCGGCGAAGACCGCCCCGCCGACCAGCAGGCAGGTCGCGGCGGCCGATAGCAAGATCGCGACATGCCTGCGGTGGCCAGCGCCAAGTATGCGGACAAGGAACACGATCATCGCGTTATCGTCCCGCACATTCTGGGCCGTAGAGTGCCAATTCGACGTGCAGAAACGCGGCCGCTCGCCAGGACGGACGCGCTGGCCATCGGACCGCTCGATAGGCTGGCCGGAGCTCAGCTTGCCGACGCGCGGGTCGACTCGGAGGGAGGGGAACCCGAACGGCCACAGTGAGCGTCCGCTACATCGTCCACGATGTGGATGCCGCGATTGCCTTCTACTGTCAGCAGCTGGGCTTCGCCGAGGTCATGCATCCCGCTCCCACCTTCGCCATGCTGTCGCGCGGCGACCTGCGGCTGGCGCTCAGCGCCGCCGGTGGCGGTCCGGGCGGGGGCCAGGCCATGCCCGACGGCCGGGTGCCTGAGCCAGGGGGCTGGAATCGTTTCTCGATCGAGGTCCCCGACCTGGCGGCGGCCGTCGAGGAGCTGCGCAAGAACGGTGCCACCTTCCGCAACGACATCGTCACCGGAGTTGGCGGTAAGCAGATTCTGGTCGAGGACCCGTCCGGCAACCCGGTTGAGCTGTTCGAGCCGATGTTGCCCGAGGCCAGGCTGTCCCGGCCGACCTGAGCCCGGGCCGGTCCCGGTCCGTCGCGATACTGCAGACGCTTTGTCCCGGCCGGCCTGAGCCGGTAGCGATCCCGTTCCTCGCGATTCTCCAGACGTAAGGCCGTCACGACATTCGGCCAGGCTCGCTAGCCCGCCGGTCGAGGACGCCCGGGCCTGCCCCCTCGTCCGGCTCGGCGCTTGCGGCCGGACGAAAGTATGCGGCCGGAGTCATCCCGGTTTCGCGATGGAACGCGGCGACGAATGAACTCGGCGTCTCGTAGCCGACGTGCCGTGCGACATTGCCAACCGGCTCGCCGCCGGCGAGCGCGAACAATGCCGCCTGCAGCCGGAGCAAGGTGCGCCATCGGCCGAATGGGACTCCGGTATCCGCGATGAACGAGCGGGCCAGCGTCCGGGCGCTGGCGCCGACCTGGCGCCCCCATTCGTGCAGCGTCCGCTTGTCGGCCGGGTCAGCGCTTAGTGCCTCGGCAACCTCGCGGGCTCGGTCGTCGATCGGCATTCGCACCTCGATCGTCGCCATCGTCACCGGCTTGAGCAGATCGACCAGGACCGCCTCGGCGCGGACGCGCTGCGCCTGGTCGAGCGGCTCGCGCTCCAGGTAGCCGATCAGTTCAGCGAGCAGTGGTCGGGCTGCCACCGGAGTCGGCTCCGGCCAGCTGATCGGGCACAGATCAGGTCTGACGTACAGGGCGCGCATGGTGGCCCGGCCGGACGACACGGTCTCGTGCGGGAGTCCGGCTGGAATCCACAGCGCGCGGGTCGGCGGCAGCACCCAGCTGGCGGTTTGGGTGACGACGGTCAGCACCCCGCTCGACGCCCAGGCCAGCTGGTGGTCATCGTGCGTGTGCCAGTCGAACCGAAGGCCGGCGGCCATCGGGAAGATGGCAACGGTGACCGCGGAGGCGCCCGGGTCCGTCATCGCATGATGTCCGTCTGGCGACACACGATGGCAGCGTACGCCCTGGATGGTGATGGGCCGGTTCCGTAGCGTCGTTGCTATGAACGAAAACCACGCGATCTTGTGCGCCAGCCCGGAGTGGGCCGCGCAGATCCAGACGGAACTCTTGCCAGCCCTGATGTCAGGCGTCGACCTCGGCCAGGAAATGCTCGAGATCGGGCCGGGACCTGGGGCGGCCACCGAGTGGCTGCGGCGCCGGGTACGGTGCCTGACCGCCCTTGAGGTTGACCAGCCGGCGGCCGACCGGCTCACTGCGACGTACGCGGGAACCAACGTGCGGATCGTCGTCGGCGACGCGGCCGCCATGGTCTTCGCCGGCGGGTCGTATGACTCGGTCGGTACCTTCACCATGCTGCACCACGTCCCGACCGCTGCCCTGCAGAACATGGTCCTCGCCGAGATCTTCCGAGTGCTGCGTCCCGGCGGGGTGCTGATCGGATCGGACAGCCTGGCAAGCAGCGGTCTGCACCACTTTCACGTGGCGGACACCTACAACCCGGTCGAGCCGTCTGCGTTTCTGACTCGGCTCCAGACCCTGGGTTTCTGCAAGATCACCATCGCCGTCGACAGGGCGCTGACCTTCATCGCTCACAAGCCCTGGCCGACACCGCCCGGTGATGACCACGCGGCACCATTCTCGACTCCGCCCGGTGACAACCATCCGGCACCCGTTCTCGACTCCACCAGCCATACTCAGGAAGGGACCCAGTCATCATGAGCGACAATCTGCAGCTGCGGACCGCGATTATCGGACTTCTCGGTTACGCCGCCGTCGAAGCGGAACTGCTGCTGGCCGGCCTGCCACAGCCCGCCGCTGAGCCGGGCAGCCCGACCTGCTGGGCGGCACTGCCGCTGGTCGCCCACAACACCGAGTTCAAGCGGCAGCAGGTCGTGCGGCTGGACGCGATCCGTCGCGGCGAGACCCCGCCCGCGTTCGCCGAGATCGACCATCGATCCGACGAGGTCTACCTGCGGTACTGCCAGCTGCCAGCCGATGAGGTGGTCAGGGCCGGGCGCGAGGTCACCGCGGCGCTGATTGACGGGCTCGGCGCCACGTCCGACGATGACCTGCTCGATCCGTCCCGCAACCCGTGGCTGGACGGCCGCCAGCTCTGGCTGCAGATCATCGTCCGCGGGTTCTGGCACCCGATGGGGCACATCGGGGACTACTACATCGGCCACGCCCAGCCGGGCAGGGCAGTCGCGCTCCAGTCACAGGTCGTAGCGATGGCCAGCTACCTGGACGCGCCAGACCCGGCTTGCGGGATGGCCCATTACAACCTGGCGTGCGCCCAGGCTTGCGCGGACCTGCTCGATGCGGCCATCGACAGTCTCCGCCGCGCCGACGACCTCAATCCGGGCCTGCTGGCTAAGGCCAGCAATGACGCCGATTTCAGCGTCCTGCGCGACAGCGGCCGGCTGGACCAGCTGCCCCGGTGACCTTGGCGACGATGTCGGTGCTCAGCTCGCTGCGCCCGGTAAACTGCTCGCTGGCTGCACCGGTCGCCGGGCTAGGTCTCCGGCGCAGAGCCGCGCTTGCTGGGGAGTCTGATCTCTGCCAGGTCACGACTCCCGGTGGCACCGGCCTCGGATGTCTCACCCGGGGCCGGTTTGCGCTGGGCGATGACGTGGACGTCGATGCCGAACGCACCTGCCTCCCTGATGACCCGCTGGACGTTCGACCCGCCGCTAGTGAGCTGCTGCCATCGGCTGCGCCCGCTGGATCCGATCACGATCTGAGTGATCTGATGCTGCCGCGCGAAGCTGGCGATGGCCCGGGCGGGATCGTCATCTTGCACCTCATGCCAGCGGGCACCGAGGTCCGCCGCCAGGGCCTGCAGCGCGTCGATCTTGCGGCGGTCTCCTGGTCGGCTGGTGTCGGCGGCGACGACGTGGACTACGTCGAGTTCGCTCTTGACCCTGGAAGCCATCCTTGCCGCGCGGCGCAGCAGCACGTCGGTGCCAGGCTCTGCGGTGACGGCTACCAGGATGCGCTCGGTCGTCTCCCATACGGCCTGGGGCTCGTGCCGGCGGAGGTGCTCGAGGAGTTCCTCGTCCGTCTCGTCGGCAAGGAAGCGCAGCGCCAGCTCCCGCAGCGCGATCAGGTTGTCGGTGCGGAAGAAGTTCGTGAGGGCCTGGGTGACCCGTTCCTTCGGGTAGATGTTGCCGTGGATCATCCGGCGTCGCAGCTGCTCAGGCGAGGAGTCGACCAGCTCGATCTGGTTGGCCTTGCGCACCACCCAGTCCGGCACCCGTTCGCGGACCTTCGCCCCGGTCATCTGCTCGACCTCATCGGCGATGCTCTCGAGGTGCTGGATGTTGACGGTGGTGATGACGTCGATGCCCGCATCGAGGATCTCCAGGACATCCTGCCAGCGCTTCTCGTGCCGCCCCGATCCAGGCACGTTCGTGTGCGCGAGCTCGTCGATGAGGGCGATCTTCGGCCGTCGTTGCAGTACCGCGTCGAGATCCATCTCGTCAAGGCGGGTTCCGCGGTATTCGACCGTCTTGCGCGGGATGACCTCGAGGCCGTCGATCAGCGCCTCGGTGAGCCGACGGCCGTGGCATTCGACGAACCCGACGACGACATCGGCCCCCCGCCCCCGTCTGCGCAGGCCCTCGTTCAGCATGGCGTAGGTCTTGCCGACGCCCGCGGCCGCGCCCAGGTAGATCCGAAAATGACCGGCAGCTTCGACCACGTCCCTGGCGTCCTTATCCACCGCCGTGGCCTGGCTCAAGCCTTCGTCGGTCCACTCAGCGGCGGTGACGCTGATCTGCTCGGTGATCTCGACGGCCTCCCTCCACCCGGATCGCCGCATGGATGGCGTTAGCGGCCGTGCGGCACGGCGGTTCCGGATCACCGGCCGGCTACTAGCCATTCTGGCAGTGCCTGCGACGCTGGTCACCTCCGAGCCTGCACTGCTGGTCAACGTCCGAGCCCGCGAGGCTGGTCAAGCCCGAGCCTGCGGCGCAGCACCGGGTCGGCCGCGCTACCTGTATGGATCGCGCATGACAACGGGTCCGCATTCGCCGGGCTGGCAGCCAACACGCAGTGGTACGACGTCACACTCGGGCTGGTCATGCTGGTCGGGCGGTTCGTGCCGATCGTACTGGCCCTGGCCATCGCCGGCTCGCTCGCGGGCGCGCGGGTCCACGCGCGGACCAGGGCCACCCTCGACACCACCGGGCCGACGTTCGTCGTGTTCCTGGTCGGGGTCATCGTGATCGTCGGCGGCCTTATTTACTTCCCCATGCTCATCCTGGGTCCGATCGGCGAGCGCATCGTCGGATGACGACCACCGCTCCGGGGTCGTGATCGCGTTCGGGGCTAGGACTGCAACAACTGGCCGGTGAGCTGGCACGTAGGCGGCAGGTTCACCCTGCGCTGACGGGCGGGAAGCCTCGATCGGGCGGTCAGGGGCGCCTGGGCCGCCGGAGCGCCGGGATGACGTGAAGCCATGTCCTGGTCTGCTGGTTGGTTCCAGCGTTGCCCCGTTGAGCCCGAAACGGGATGTTTGCCAACGGAACACATGCGCTCAGCTGCGGCTCGCCTCGGTCGCTTCGCGCATGAGCAGCGTTAGGATCGGCCACGGCGGTGCATGCATCGTGTGTGCCCGACTTCCACAGCGCCGGCGCCGGAGTGAAGGTAGTTAGGGACTTTCACCTGGGCTCGCGCACCCCGGGAGCGATCTATGACCTGTCCGCATCAGCCCCCTTGCCCGTCAGCGGACGCGCCGGACTGTGAGGCCGCCCATGTCGTGGCGGCCCACCCGGAGCAGGGCTGGAGTTTGCTGTGCAACGGTGTCGTCGTATTCGAGGACACCGGTGACCTGCTGCCCGACGGCCGGGTCATCGCGCCGCACCGAGATGCGCCGCTGATCAGATAGCTGATGATGCGCCGCCGATCAGATAATTAATCTTGGCAAGAATGGCGGCTGGCCGGTGATTTGCCCGGCCGCGATCTAGGACCCGGCATGCCGCGCCCGGGAGCGGATGCCTAAAACATCTGATTAGGTGCGGATCGGCCGCATGCCGCTGTAATCTCCCGCGAGGGGCCGGAAGGTTCCTGCATCCGTCTGCCAGGTGCTCGCGGGAAGGACCAGAGGAATGATCGGGACGAGAATCCGCCGGATCGGCGCGCCAGCAGCCGGCCTGGCGGCGGTCATGGCACTGATCTCGGCTGCCCCGGTGCCGGGGACGGCCGCCACCGTCGCCGCGGTCGCCCGTTCCGTCCAGCGATCGTCCGCCGTCGTGGTGACTACCGTCGGCATCAACCCGGCAGGCCGGACCTATGGCCGGCTTGGCGACGGCTTCATCGGGTTGTCATACTCAAGCGGCACCATTAATGACGGCAACTACGCGCCGCTGGGAAATCTCCCTGCACTGCTGGCCAACCTCGGGCGCTCGGTTATCCGATTCGGTGGGAGCTCGGTCGACTACTCGTCGTATACGGGAATTACCTCAGCCGCCCTGACGGGTCTGGCCCAGCTGGCTGCTAAGACCGGCTGGAAAGTGCTCTACACGGTGAACCTCGGCCATTTCAACGCGGCGCAGGCGACCGCGGACTCGCGGAATGTCAGGATCGGGCTTGGCGCCAGCCTGTACGGCATCGCCTGCGGAAATGAGCCAGATCGCTTCGCCGGCAGGGAGCGGCCGAGCAACTATACCGAGCAGGATTATCTGACCAAGGACCTGCCAGCCTGCTACAAGGCGGTCCGCGCCGGCGCCCCCCGCACGCTCTTCACCGGCCCGGACATCTTCCGCCCGGTCTGGCTGCCGCCCTACGTCGCGGCTGAGAAGGGCGTCGTTCAGCGGCTTGTGGATCAGTTCTACCCGATGTCGCATTGCAATGGCAGCGTGTCAAATGGTGCTGCCACCTTGTTGTCCAGTGCGATGGTCGTCAGAGAGGACAAGATCCTGCGTGAGGTAAAGGTGGCGGCGGCAGTGGACCGGGTGCCGTTCATCATCGGCGAGACCAACTCGGCGTCATGCGGAGGCCTGCCCGGCGTGAGCGATACCTATGTGTCGGCGCTGTGGGCGGCTGACTGGGTGCTGATCGGCGCGGAGTACGGCGCTCAGGGAATGTATTTCAACGGCTCGCTTGCCACGAAGTGCATCACCTACACGCCACTCTGCGAAGTCGGTAACTGGCAATATGCGGCGCGACCCGTTTATTATGGCATGCTGTTCGCACATTTGATGGGTACCGGCTGGACGCTGCCGGTGAAGCTGTCGACCACTGCCGACGTCCACGTGCATGCCGTGCGGAATTCTCCCGGCGTCATCCGGGTCATGGTGGAGAATCTCAGCGGTGCCGCGACCAGGGTGGTGCTGAGAGTACCCGGCGTCTCCGGCCGCGCGTCGACGCTGAATCTCACCGGCCCATCGCTCGCCGCCACGACCGGGGTGCGCATCCAGGGGGCGGCTGTGACGGCAGCGGGCACCTTCAAGCCCGGCGCGGCAGGCCATGTTGCCTGCGCGGCCGGGACCTGCAGCCTGACGGTGCCTGCCTACACCGCCGTCATCGTGATACTCCCGCGCCTCAAGGGCTAGCTTTAGTGTCGATGGCCCAGCGCTGCGGAAACAGCAACAGCAACAGCAGCGGGCCATCGACGCTATTCGCCAATGGGGTTCAGCTCGGCTGGCCGACGGTAAGGACGGCGGCGCCGGTGATCCGGTCGGCGGCCAGGTCGGCGAGAGCCTGGTCGGACGCACGAGCCCGGCGGGCTGGTCAGACGTACCTGTCCGCACCCAGCGCCGCTAGCGCGTCCACGACTTGCTTGACTTCTTGCGCTCGGGACCGGGAACACACCATGACCGCGTCAGGCGTATCCACGATGATCATGCTGTCTAGGCCGATGGCGGCGACGACCCGATCCGAGCTGGACACGATTACCGAGTCCTTCACGTCGCGCACCACGACCATCGCGCGATCGCCAATTATCAGGTTGCCGGACCGGTTTCCCGGCAGCGATTCCCCGAGGGCGTGAAAGTCGCCGATATCGCTCCATGCGATATCGGCTGCGACGGTGGCAACCCGGCCTGCCGCCGCGGCGCCTTCCATGACCGCGTAGTCGACGGAGACCTTCTCCAGCGCAGACCAGGTCTGCGCCAGCACGGCCTCGCGATCAGGCGTGTCCCAGGCTGCCCCGAGCCGGATCACGCCGGCCTGCAGTTCCGGCTTCTGCCGGGCAAGTTCGCCAAGGAAGACGCCAACCTTGAAGACGAAGATCCCGGCGTTCCATAGATAGGAACCGGACTCGATGTACGCCCGAGCGACGTCGCGGGCAGGCTTCTCCTTGAACTCGGCCACCAGCCGCACGCCGTCCCGAACGGCTTCGCCGACCTTGAGATAGCCGAACCTGACCTCTGGCCCGATCGCCGGTATTCCCACCGTGGTCAGGTAGCCGGCTTCGGCTGCGTCCATCGCCCGCCGGACAGCCGTGACGAAACCGTCCTGATCACCGATCAGGTGGTCCGCGGAGAACACGCCCATGACCGCGTCCGGATCGCGATTGGCGATGACCGCCGCAGCCAGGCCGACCGCTGCGCAGGAGTCGCGCGGCGACGGTTCGACCAGGATGTTGGCTTCCGGAACCGTCGGCAACTGCCTGGATACCGCAACGGCGTGTGACGAACCGGTCACCACATAGCGGTGGTCAGGAGCTGACAGCGAGCTGAGCCGGTCAACGGTGGCCTGCAGCAATGACCGGTCAGTGCCGGTCAGAGTGTGCAAGAACTTCGGATTTCCAGCCCGCGATAGCGGCCACAGCCGCGTACCGCTGCCGCCTGCGAGAATCGTTGAGTACAGCATCCAGCCACTATGCCGGTCGGCCAGCTCAGCCGGGCGCTTGCTCGGCGATGGCATCGGCACACGCCCGGACGAACGCATGGGTGGCCGGGCGGGGATCGTCTCGGCGCCAGGCGACGGCGAGCTGGGCTGGCTCAAGTCCGGTTACCGGAATGCAGGTAATGCCGGGGCGGGCGTAGATGATGGCGTTGCCTTCGGCCAGCAGGACCACCGCAGCGCCAGATGAGACGATCTCGAAGGCCTCGTCCGCCGACGACACCTCGGCGACTACCTTGGCGGACTCTCCAGCCCGGCCGTCGGATCCTAGCCAGAAGTCCCGGAGCGGCCCGGCCGAGCGCGGCAGCGCCACGAACGGTTCGTTGGCGAGTTCGGCGAAATCCACCTCAGTCCTGGTCGCCAGCGGATGCCGGGTGCTGAGCGCGACGAACCGCCGCTCGCTGGCCAGGACCTCAGCCCTGATCTCGCCGGAGTCGATCGGCAGCCATACGAAGGCCGCGTCGGTCGCCTCGTCGCCTAGGCCGGCGGTCGGATCACCCCAGCCGAACGAGCGAAGCTCGATCCGCCAGCCCGGCTGGCGCTTGGCGAAATGGCTGGTCACGCCTGGATAGAGGGCACGCCCGATGGAGGTCAGCGTACCGACCCGCAGCACCCGCGCTTGGGTGGCTGCGGCGTCGGCGACGACGGCCACGCCCTCATCCCAGTCGTCGACCAACTGCCGAGCGACGGCGAGCAGCGCATCGCCCGCCGAGGTCAGCCGGACGCGGCGGTGGTCGCGGTCGAACAACCGCGCTCGCAGCGCCGTCTCCAGCCTCCGGATCTGCTTGCTGAGCGCTGGCTGGGACAGGTGGAGGCGCTCGGCAGCCTGGGTGAAGCTCAGCTCCTCAGCGACCGCGACGAAGTACCGGAGGTCCCGAAGATGGGCATCCATAGCTCTTAGTTATAACAGCATGTCTTGGACTATCGGACGACGCGGACCGAGCATGCACTTGGAGAAGGCGCAGCTCGAAAGGAAACCGACGTGCGTTACACCCTGCTAGGCAACTCGGGGCTCCGGGTTAGCGAACTGGCCCTTGGCACCATGACCTTCGGCACCGACTGGGGCTGGGGGGCGTCCCGCGAGGAGAGCGCCAGGCAGTTCGAGGTCTTCGCCGAGGCCGGCGGCACCTTCATCGATACGGCGAACAAGTACACCGACGGCACGTCGGAGTCGATCGTGGGCGAGCTGGTGGCCGCAGACCGCGATCACTTCGTGGTCGGCACCAAGTATTCGCTCAGCGTCCGCGATGGTGACCTCAACGCCGGTGGCAACCATCGCAAGAGCCTGGTCCAGGCTCTTGATGCATCGTTGCGGCGGCTGCGCACCGGTTACGTCGACGTGCTGTGGCTGCACGCCTGGGACTACCTCACTCCTCCCGCGGAGGTGATGCGCGCCCTGGATGACCAGGTACGACTCGGCAAGGTCCTCTATCTCGGTGTCTCCGACACCCCTGCCTGGGTGGTGGCCCAGATGCAGACGCTGGCCGCCGAGCGCGGCTGGTCGTCATTCGCCGGGCTCCAAGTCGAGTACTCCCTCGTCCAGCGAGAGGTCGAGAGGGAGCTTGTGCCGATGTCCCGCGGCCTCGGGCTCGGAATCCTGGCCTGGGGACCGCTGGGCGCGGGAGTGCTATCCGGCAAGTACGCCAACGGCAGTACCGGCACCGGCGAGCGCAGGCTGGCGGATGTCGATCCGGCCCGGCTCGCCATCGCCAGGGCGGTCGGCGACGTGGCCAATGACCTGGGGCTCACCTCCGCGCAGGTCGCCTTGGCGTGGCTGCGTGCCCAGGGCGGCGTCATTCCGATCCTGGGTGCCCGCACCGCGGCCCAGCTAGCCGACAACCTCACCTGCCTGCAGGCCGACCTCCCGGCCGACGCGCTGGCCAGGCTCGACAAAGCCAGCCACATTGACCGCGGTTTCCCGCACGACTTCCTGGCCGGCGCCGACTACACCCTCGGCGGCCTCGGCTCCCAGCTTGACCTCCCGCCCGGCAGGTCTCGCTACGGCTGACCGCCGTAATGAAAATCGGTTGCGGCCGCCACGCCGTCGACCCTTATGATTCCCCGGCGAGTAGCACAGCGCCGATCGCTAAAGGAGCACAGATGCGCGCAGCGTTCATGTCCATCGAGAAGGCCTTTGGGACCTATTCGGAGGGTATGACGCATGTCGCGGACAACGCTCAATTTGGGGATCCTGGCGCATGTAGACGCCGGTAAGACAACTCTCACCGAGCGGCTTCTCTACGCCGCTGGTGTCATCGATCAGGTCGGCAGCGTCGATGACGGCACGACTCAGACCGACTCGCTTGCGCTGGAGCGGCAGCGCGGGATCACGATCAAGTCCGCGGTCGTTTCGTTCGCGATCGACGACGTCACCGTCAACCTGATCGACACGCCAGGCCACCCGGATTTCATCGCCGAAGTGGAACGCGCCTTGAGTGTGCTCGACGGTGCCGTGCTGGTGATCTCCGCCGTCGAAGGCGTGCAGCCGCAGACGCGCATCCTGATGCGAACCCTGCAGCGGCTGCGCGTCCCGACACTGATCTTCGTCAACAAGATCGACCGTCGCGGTGCAGGCTACGAACGCTTGCTGCGAACCATCTCGCAGCGGCTGACGCCAGCGATCGTCGCGATGGGCGCCGTACGCGAGCTTGGTACGCGCGGTGCCGGCTGCACGCCCGCCGACGGCGCCGACCGTGTCTACTCGGCCAGGCTGGCCGAGGTGCTCGCCGAGCGCAGCGACCCGATCCTGGCCGCCTATGTCGGAGGCGGACCTGGGATTCCGTACCAGCGGCTCCGCACTGAACTCGCGGCGCAGACGCAGCGGGCGGACGTGCATCCGGTGTTCTTCGGTTCGGCGCTCACCGGAGCGGGCGTGGATTCGCTGATGAGCGGCATCGCTGAACTGCTGCCGGCGGTCGGCCGCGATGTCGATGGCCCGGCTTCTGGCCGCGTTTTCAAGATCGAACGTGGCGCGGCTGGCGAGAAGATCGCCTACATTCGCATGTTCTCAGGCACCGTCCGCACCCGTGACCGGGTGCGGTTCGGCCGGAACGGCGAGCGGAAGGTGACCGCGATCAGCGTCTTCGCCGGCGGCTCGGCCGTTCAGCGTGAGTCAGTGTCGGCCGGCCAGATCGGCAAGCTCTGGGGTCTGGCTGAGATCCAGGTCGGCGACGCAGTCGGCATGCCGCGAACGCCCTTGGAAGAGCACCAGTTCGCCCCGCCGACCCTGGAGACCGTCGTCGTTCCCGGCATTGGCAGCGGCAAAGGTGCCCTCCGTGTCGCGCTCGCCCAGCTCGCGGAGCAAGATCCGCTGATCAACGTCCGGCAGGACGACATCCGCCAGGAGATCTCCGTCTCGCTCTACGGCGAGGTCCAGAAGGAAGTCATCGGGGCAATGCTCGCGGCCGACTACGGCCTCGATGTCAGCTTTCGCGAGACGACGACGATCTGTATCGAACGGCCCGTAGGCACCGGTGCGGCAGTCGAGCGACTGCACGAGCCGCCGAATCCGTTCCTCGCGACCGTCGGGCTTCGGATCGAACCGGCTGCTGTCGGCTCAGGCGTGAAGTTTCAGCTTGAAGCCGAGCTTGGCTCCATGCCCCTGGCGTTCTTCCGGGCGGTGGAAGACACCGTGCGGGAGACCTTGCAGCAAGGTATCTACGGCTGGGAGGTAACCGACTGCACCATCGCCATGACGCACTCCGGCTACCTGGGCAAGCACAGTCTGGGTCACCAGCGTTTCAACAAGAGCATGTCGAGCACGGGCGAGGACTTCCGCAAGCTCACGCCGCTGGTTCTGATGAGCGCGCTGCAGCAGGCGCGAACCGTCGTCTGCGAGCCGATCCACCGATTCCGCCTGGACGCTCCGGCCGACACGCTCGGAGCGCTGCTGCCGGCCCTGACCCGGCTGCGTGCCGTCCCGCACACACAGCTGATACAGGACAGCTCGGCCACGTTGCGGGGTGACATTCCGGTGGCTCGCGTGCACGAGCTACGACAGCAGCTGCCGCCGCTCACCCGCGGCGAAGGCGTGGTGGAGTGCAGCTTCGACCGCTACGAACCTGTGAGTGGCATCATCCCGGCCCGGCCACGAACCGACTGCAACCCCCTGGACCGCGACGAGTACCTGCGGCGCGTGGCACGACGTGCCGGTCAGGGGACACCAGGGTCGGCCCCGGCCAAGGCAGAGCCGGACGATCAAGTCTGACCACCGCTGGCCGGCCCGGCGTCCCTCTAGAATCGCCCAGGTGGAGAGGTATGTGATCAGGGGTGGCCAGGAGGGTTACGACCGCCTGCTGCTGCTGGCCCGCGACCGGTGGCCCGACACCGCAGCGCTGTTCGAACGGGCGGGCCTGTCCAAGGGGATGCGTTGCATCGATCTCGGCTGCGGTGGTGGCGAGGTCACGCCCGAGATCGCCGGGCTGGTCGCTCCGGGTGGATCGGTCACCGGCGTCGACCTGGACGAGATCAAGCTTGACCTGGGCCGCCGGGCGGCCGCGAAGCGCGGGCTGGACAATGTGGAGTTCCGGCCGCTGAACGTCAGGGGACTGGGATGAGCCCGCCGGTTACG
>Ga0116216_10001978_pt1 | contig 13887 bp, 7 predicted proteins | sample Sb_taG_11_FD_89696 | JGI IMG/M metagenome (GOLD analysis project Ga0116216, IMG submission 89696) | Peat soil microbial communities from Weissenstadt, Germany - Sb_50d_3_AS metaG | ecosystem: Environmental > Terrestrial > Soil > Wetlands > Peat | place: Germany: Weissenstadt | collected 2010-09-21
CGCGGCCGGTCGGCTGGATGACCGGGCGCCCCGGGCCCAATACGCGGCGGCTCTTGGTCGAGGCCGGCGGATTCTTATACGACCGTGATTCGCTCGCCGACGAATTGCCCTATTGGTTGCAAATCGCCGGCCGGCCGCATCTCGTCATTCCTTATTCGTATGAGGCCAACGACAACCGCTTCAACGAGAACAGCGGCTTCTCCACCGCCGACCACTTTTTCACCTACCTGCGCGACGCCTTCGACGTGCTCTACCGCGAAGGCCGCGGCGGCGCGCCAAAACTGCTTTCCATCGGCTTGCATGACCGGCTGATCGGCCGGCCCGGCCGCTGCCAGGGCCTGATCAGGCTTCTTGAGTACATGCGCGGTTTCGAGCGGGTGTGGTTCTGCACCGGCGCCGATATCGCGCGGCATTGGCGCACGGAGTTTCCCGCGGCCGAACGCTGAATATCAAACCTCTCTTCGCCATCCCAACCGACCGCCTGACGGCAGTTTGCCCGCGTCCGGTCTCACGACATCCCTGTGCAGGCGAAAAAGCCTTATACCGCGCCGGCAAACGTTCCGTTTCGCTACCATTGAAGGTCCAGCAGGGATTTCATATCGGGGCTGCAGGCCGCCCAAAGGCGGTCACGCGTTGCGCCGTCGATCTCCGCCCGCCATGCGTGATCGTTTCCCGTTACAAAGTGCATGCGCACTTCTTCGACTTTCAGAATTGCGGAATAGCCGGACATGGCCGGATATCCATCCTGTAAAATCGCGGAGATTTTGCCGATCACGCCCGCCAAATTCTCGCAACTTTCCCGATAGGTAATGAAGTGAACGCGAAATGGCAGGTCGGCTCGTTTTGCGAGATCGATCCAGCCTTGGAACCAAGGGATGAAATTGGCGACGCACTCGCGTTCGATGCGGACCTGCAGCGTTTCCCGTCGTTCTCCGCGCCAGATCCAGTCTCGGAGCCACGGAATGAAATTCGCGATGCGCTTGCGGCGCGACTGCAGCACCTTGCCTCTATCGTTGCTTCTCCCCTCCAGAAAATGCACTTGCGAGCGAGCGGCGGCGCGCGGATCGCGGATCAGAACGAATACGTCGCGCAAATTTCGCCCGTTCAGCACTCCGATGTTGAAGTCGCTGGTACCGAAATGGTCTTGAGTGATCGCTCCCCCTTCCAAGAACATATCGAGCCAGGAAGGCACGAGAAAGATATTGGGAAATTGACCGGCACCGACACGCAGGACCGGCGCGCCGATCGCCCGCCCCAAAGTGTAAGTCAGCGTTGCGCTGGCGGAGCGAGGCATGCACGCCATCAGAAAGGGCGGCAGTCCACGCGCCATGCTTCGTAGCTGGGCGGCGCGCAATACGTGCGAAACGTTGACATGATCGGAAAAGATCTGATCGCTCTCGCTACTGGGCATGGTGTGCGACATGCGCAGATGCCACGCCATGCTTTCGAAGGCGCCGGCATGAGCCTGCACCAATCCCAGGTGATAATGCATCGCTTCGGCGAAGTAGGCCTCGTTGCGGTCGGGCGAGGCCTTGATCCCAAAATGCTCAAGCAACATTTCGTTTGCCGCGTGGCTGCCTTGCTCGTTCTGGACTGTCAGGAGTTCCTTTACCAATGATTGGGTAGCCGCAGGACTTCGAAGAGTTCTCGCCTGCGGCAGTGCAATGTCGAACATACCTTGGGGCTTAACGTCAGAATTCCCAGCTTCATCGATATCCGATGGCAGCCGAATCCCGCCCTTGAAGCGACGCGCCGGCCAGGCGGTGTCGAAGGCGTTGAGGTCGGCGGGAGGCGGGACATGCGAATGCCAAATACGAATATTGCCGACCGCGTATTCGCCGAGGCCGCGATAATTGTAGAGTGGAGAGAGCGCATAGGGCGTAACACCGAGCTGCTCCAGCGCAAGCGTTAGAAACGGCTGGTCGCGCGGGAAATCGTTCGGGCCGCCGCACTCCGCGCATAATTTGCGCCAGCGTTCGAGCACTTGGCGGATCATCGGGGTCAATCGAAAGAAAATGACGCCCGAGTTGTACATGATCTGATCGGCGGGCTCGACACCGATAGGCCGCATGATGCTGGCGAAGTTGAAGAACTCCGGCAGATTGTAGTTGGGCGCCGGCGCCATCGCGATGCCATGCCGCTCGGCCTTGGCGAAGCCGAGGCCGATGTCGCCGACAATACGAGTGTCGGTGTCGAGATAGAGGAATGTCTCGTACCCCGTCGGCAAAAGCTCGATCAGCCTGGATTTCTCCAGATTGTTGCCGTGAACAAGCCCGGTCGGCACGATCGACGTGAAGGCGGCGTGGCTTTGCGCCAAAGCGGCGCCCGCCGCGTCGGTGATGAGGATCCGGTCGGCATCGATCGCGGCGGCGCTGCGCGCGCTCTCGACGGCTTCCCGAATGAAATCCTCTCCCCAGCACAGCCACACGATCGCCCGAACCGCCATGCCATTCCCCAAGCGTACGATCTTTGCCGCCGTCCTTACCGCTCATCGCCTTGCGCACAGGACAACGTCTCCTGCCGGAAGGGGATTAATGCCCGAGGATCTCGGCGATGCGCTCGGCGATGATCTCGTTGCCGCGTGGGGAGACATGGAAGGAATCGATATACAGCGCTTCGTCGCCGTCGAATGCCGCGCTGAAATCGTAGGCCCATCGCTCGCCCTCGGATTTGATGTGCGAGCGGATGCGATCATAGGCTTGATTATAACGCAAATCCCACTCAGGTTGCGGCGGCAGGTATTCTCGCCTCGGCTTCCCGACCGACGACACCGGTTGCAGGATGGCAACGAAACGGCCGCCGGAAGCCTCGACGAGCAATTTGGCGGACATCCAATTGCGCCAAAGGATATCCGCGATCGCATCGACCGCGGCCGAGTCCGAGCATCGCGAGCCCTTGACCTCATCCAGGTTGACAGCCTGCCTGACCTCGGCACCGGTCAGCTGTTGCGCCAACCGCACCAGGTTCCCCACGGTCGCGGTCCAGGTGCGTTCGGAAACTCCGAGCTCCTGATCCCGGTATAGACGCACGGCCTGCTCGAGAAAATACGTGAATGCGTGGCCGTCGAGCGGGATGCCGGCTTGGCACAGGTGCAGAATATCGTTGATCCCGTCGTAGAACACCGCGGTGCCGACTGGCTCGCCAAGCGAGAGGCGCTTGAGCAATGCAGCGCGATTCTGTGCGGATACGAATGCCGATTGGCCATAGTTCACGACCGCGGCGTCCGGATACAGCCGCTGCACGAGGGCGGGAATAGTGTGGGCATCGTCGACGCCGGTGCCCCACATTGTTGAGCCGCCGAACAAGCTCAATAGGCGCGTCGGATTGGCGGGCCCCCCGGGCGTCACCCGCAACCCATCCTGGTCGATGTTGATCGTTTCGCTGGCAAAGGGTTCGCGGCGCATCTCGTCATAGGAACTGAAAGCGGCTTTGGTGCGGGCAAAGTCGCGAAAAAATTTGCGGGCGCTGTTCTTGTCGGTGTAGGCGGGCGTCGCAATCCGACGTTCGCCGTCCATGGCAGCGGGATTCGCCGTTACGTCAATGAAGAACCCGGCGACGATATTGGCGAGCAGCAGGAGCTGAACGAATACCGCAAGGTTGATAAGGACCAGGCGCATCGAGTTCCCAACAATCGTCGGGCAGACAATGCTGCCCGACACAATCGCGCAAGCTACCGGCGCTGGGCCGGGTCAGCAACCATCGACATGCACGGCGCAGGGCCCAACGCTACATGCGAGAAGTACCATGCAATGCAGGCCCGTTCAGACTGGATCGTAAGGGAGACGCGTGACGCCTCGGCTTTTATCGCGTCGAGGGAGAAGCGCCAGCCGGGCACTGAGCGGCAAGCGCCTATTTGGCGTCCAGGAAAAACGTTTCCATCGGGCCCTTGCCCTTGACCTCGATGGAGCCGCGGCGCTCGAAATTGAAACGATCGCCGAGCGCAAGGCGGGTGGTGGCGGAAACCTGAATCCGGCCAGGCTGCGAGTGCGACTCCATGCGGCTCGCGGTATTCACCGTGTCGCCCCAGACGTCGTAAGCGAATTTGTGCGTGCCGATGACGCCGGCAACGATTGGACCGCTGTGAATCCCGATGCGCGCCTGAAGTTTCAGATCGGTGGCTTTGGCAATGTCATCGACCGCATCGAGCATGCGCAGCGCCAGCGAGGCGACGCGGAAAGCGTGGTCTTCTTGCGCTTCGGGAATTCCCGCCGCCACCATATAGGCGTCGCCGATGGTCTTGATCTTTTCCACGCCCTGTTCGGCGGCAAGCGCGTCGAAGGCGGAGAATATCTTGCTGAGAAAATCGATGATGCGATCCGCCGGGAGCTCCTGACTGAGCGTGGTGAACCCGACCAGATCGCAAAACAGAATAGTCGCTTCCAAAATCCGGTCGGCGATGACCATTTCGCCGTTTTGCATGCGATTGACGATCTTCTGCGGCAGGATGTTGAGAAGAAGCGTTTCGGAACGGCGCTTCTCATGTTCCAGATCCGCGATGAATTTCTTCTCCCGGTCGCGCAGCCATTTTTTCTCGAGCGAGGCGCCGACGCGGGCGCGCAGCAGGATCGGATTAAACGGTTTGGTCAGGTAATCCTCGGCGCCGGCCTCGATGCAGCGCACCACGGTGTCGATCTCGTCGAGCGCGGAAATCACGATCACCGGAATGTGGCTGGTTCGTTCCGCCGTCTTGAGCTGGCGCAAAACCTCGTAGCCGCTCATTTCCGGCATGATGAGATCGAGCAGGATGATATCGAAGTCCTGCCGCTCGACGAGCTCCAGCGCCACCGCGCCGTTCGCCGCCGTCACGACTGCGTGGCCCTCGCGCGTCAGCCGGCGCGCCAGCACGTCGCGGTTGGAGGCATTATCATCGACCACGAGGATCGCGCTCGACGGCGTCGCCTCGCGCGCCTCGTTCGCCGGCAGCGGCTTTATGGTGCGCAACACGTCGCTGAGGATGTCGGTCTGCTTCAGCCGAATGTCGTCATTGTCGGAGCCGGCATCCTTGCGCTGCGCGAGCGCCGCCATGGCGTCGATCTGACCGAGGAGTTGATCGGCGGAATCCTTCAGCTTGACGAGGTCCGCCCGCAGCGGATGCTCGCCGTCCGCCTCCATATCCTCGATCAAAAGCTCGCTGTAGCCTTTGATGGCGTTGAGCGGGGTGCGCAAGTCGTGACGCAGCCGGCGATGGAACACGTCGATCGTCTCACCCTCGTGGAGCTCCGACGCCGAATTCTGGATGATGCTTTTGACGAACGCGTTCAGCTGAATGCTGGCGCCGCGCATTTTGTCCAGATCGGCAAGCTGCTCGTCCATCTGCAGCTTGCGTGCGTCCTCGATGATCATGTCGAGGAACTCGGTGACGGCGATGGCCGGCGCCTGCACTTCCTGGCGCAGGAATGCCGCCAAAGTCCTGGTCAGCCGATCGTCCGATAAACTCGTCGACAAGGCTCCCCCATGGGCGCGGCCGCAGAGCCGCTAGCCCTTCGCAGTGCCAAGAAGCCGCTCCATCTTGCCGATCAGGCGATCGAGCTCCACCGGCTTGGTGTCGTAATCGTCGCAGCCGGCCTCCATGGCCTTTTCACGGTCGCCGCTCATGGCGTGAGCGGTCAACCCGATCACCGGCACGCTCTTGGTGGCGTCGTCGGCTTTCACGCGCCGCGTCGCTTCCCAGCCATCGATCACCGGCAGGCTCATGTCCATGAGGATGATGTCGGGCCGTGCGCTCTTGGCGAGATCGACGCCCTGCTGACCGTCGACCGCGAAAACAACCTCATAGCCACGACGCACGAGACGCCGCGAAAGCATATCGCGATTCATCTCGTTGTCTTCGACCAGCAAAACCTTAGGCATCCGACGCCCCGCTCCGTTTTCTTATACGCTCGCCCCTAGGGCCGCACGCTCCGGCCGGCGCCGCACCGCCGCGCTGATCGCGGCCGCTATGTCGAGCCGCGACGTGCTGCCTTTTTCGACGATCTTTTGCGCCTGGCGCAGCAAGCGCTCGCGCTCGGCGGCCGTGAGTTGCTTTGCCGTTATGACGATCACGGGAATTTCGCGCCACTGCGCATGCGCGGCGAGCGCGTCGAGAACCTCGAAACCGTCCATTTCCGGCATCATCAGATCGAGCAGAATCATGGCGGGCGCCGGATGCGCGCCGAGCCAAGTCAGCGCCTGACGGCCGTCGCCCACCTCGGCCGCCGGCAAGCTCAACTTTGCGATCGTCTGCCTGATCATCTCGCGCGCGCCCGGGTCGTCTTCGACGATCAGGACCGGGCCGTCGCGCCGCACCAGGCTATGGATGAGCGCCGTCAAGCGCGCGCGATCGACCGGTTTGGTCAGCACATCGACGGCGCCGAGCGACAAACCGATGCCGCGATCGGACAGCATCGTGACCATGACCACCGGGATATCGCGTAATTCGGCATCGGCCTTGAGCGCGTTCAAGACCTCCCAGCCGTCCGGTTTCGGCATCATCACATCCAGCGTGATCGCGTCCGGGCGCAGTTTGCGCGCCAGGCTCAGCGCCTCTTCGCCGCTGGCGGCGTGCACGAGACGATAGCCGGCGTCTTTCAAGTTGGTCGACAAAAGATCGCGCGCCGCCGGATCGTCGTCGACGACCAGCACCGTCGGAGCGCCGTTCGATTCTGCCGCAAGCGGCGGGACATCTTCGGGCTTCGCTTGCGCCGGCGCGACAGGACTGTCCGGCAAAATGATCGTGAAGGTCGAACCTATGCCGGGCTTGCTGGCGACGGTGACGTCGCCGCCGAGCATCTGGCAGAAATTGCGGGTGATCGCGAGACCAAGGCCGGTGCCGCCGTACTTCTTGGTTGTTGATGCGTCAGCCTGGCTGAACGCCTGGAACAGCCGGCCGAGCTGTTCCTCAGTCATGCCGATACCGGTATCGGAGATCGCGAACCGGACCATCGGCTTGTCGGTTTCGAAGCGGTCCGCCACCAGCGTCAGCCGGCCCTGCTGGGTGAACTTGCTGCCGTTGCTGAAGATATTGAGCAGGCTCTGTTTGAGCTTGGTACGGTCAGTGCGCATCGTGCCGAGGTTGTCCGCCAGGCGGAACTCGATCGTGTTGCCGTTCTTCTCCGCCATCGGCACGATGATCGCGCGCACCTCATCGAGCAGCGGAACGATGTCGACGTCTTCGATGAAGATATCCATCTTGCCGGCTTCGACCTTGGACAGATCGAGAATGTCGTTGATCAGGCCGAGCAGGTGACGGCCCGAGCTCTCGATCTTCTTCAGGTCGAGGATGAGATTTTGTTGACCAAGGTCGGCCGCGTCCTCCTGAAGGATCTCGCTATAGCCGATGATGGCATTCAACGGCGTGCGCAGCTCGTGACTCATATTGGCCAGGAACTGCGACTTGTGCTGGCTCGCCACTTCCAGCAGCCGGCTCTTTTCCTGGATTTCATTGAGCAGCCGCGCGTTCTCGATGGCGATGACGGCCTGATCGGCAAACGCCTTGATCACGGCGACTTGCTTGTCGGTAAAGGGCCGCACTTCCGCCCGATAAATGCTGATGGCACCGATCAGCTCATTCTCTTTGAGCATTGGCACAACGAGAACCGACCGCGCGCCGGCGAGCCTTGCTGAAACGCTCGGGGTCGGCTCGGCCGCCTCATCGGCGATACGAATTGCGTCCCTTGCTCGCGCTGCGCGTTCGAGACCGGTTCCGGCGGCCGGTTGAAACGCGCCGCGCTGCCGATGAAACTCCTCGAGTTCCGGCGGTGCGCCCGACATCGCGACCGCTTCGTATTTTCCATTGTCATGCCGGAACAGAGTGCCGAATTTTGCGTCGCAAATCCGGATGGAATTCGCCAGCGCAATCTGGAACACCGGCTCGAGCTCGCCCGGCGAGCTCGAGATGACCCGCAACACTTCGGACGTCGCGGTCTGCTGCTCCAGCGATTCGGAGAGCTCATCCGTCCGCTGGCGCAGCTCGTTCAAAAGCCGCGTGTTCTCGATGGCGATGATCGCCTGCGCGGCGAAGTTCTGCAACAGCTCGATCTGCTTGTCGGCGAACGGGTGGACCTCGGTTCGAGCTATCGTTATCGCGCCGATCAGCTCGCCATCCTTGAGCATTGGGACGCAGACGGCCGTTCGGGAATTGCCGAGTTCGACGGCGGCAACGATAAACGGGTGGCGGTCGATATAGGTTTGCGCGGTGCGGAGGTCGGGATAGTGGGCGACCTGCTTCGTTACCGCGACATCGCCGAGCGGGGTGCCAGGCGGCGGCCGCAGCACGGTTTCGCGTTGCCGCGCCGCGGCATAGGCGGCGGTCATATTATGGAATGCGGCAACGCGGAAGCCATCCGCCTCCCGAAGATACAAGGTGCCGCGGCCGGCCTGGCAAACACGCGTCGCGCTCTCCAGCATCGCCTGGAACACTGGCTGCAAATCACCCGGCGAGGAGCTGATAACCTTCAGGACCTCGGAGGTTGCCGTCTGTTGTTCCAGGGCCTCGGTGAGATCGCCGGTGCGCTGACGCAGTTCGTTGAGCAGCCGCGCGTTCTCGATGGCGATCACCGCCTGGGCGGCGAAGCTCTCGAGAAGCTCGATCTGCTTGTCTGTAAATGGGCGGACTTCCTGACGGAAGATGGAGATCGCCCCGACAAGAACGTCATCCTTGAGAAGCGGGACCATGACTTGCGTACGCACCCCGCCCATTTTCGCAATGCGCGTCGGATTGGGTGAGGCGGCCATGTCGATGGTGTGAACAACCTGCTTTGAAGTAAGCACCGCGTCCAAGTCCGACCCGGGCGTTGGCTTAACAGCGCCGCGGTGCCGGAAATATTCTTCGACTGGCGGCGGCAAATTCAGCGTTGCGACCGCATGAGTGAGATCGCCGTCAAACCTGAACATGATGGCAAATCGTGCTTCGCAGAGTTTGATCGCATTCTCCAGCACGCTTTGAAATACAGGTGCGATCTCGCCCGGCGAGCTCGAGATGACCTTGAGCACCTCGCTCGTCGCGGTCTGCTGCTCCAGCGATTCGGTGAGATCATCCGTGCGCTGGCGCAACTCGCTGAGCAGCCGTGCATTCTCGATGGCGATGACGGCTTGGGCCGCGAAGTTCTGGACCAACTCGATCTGCTTGTCGCTGAACGGCCGCACCTCCTGGCGATAGATGATGATGACGCCCACCGCCTCGTCGTCCTTGAGCATCGGCACGGCAAGAAAAGTCCGTGCGCCCGCGACTTCGACCATGGTCACAATATTCGGTTCGCGATCGAGATATGCCTGTTCGGTCCGCATGTCGGCGACATGCTCCATTTGTTTCGCTCTTATGGCCCGCATGACCGGAACGTTCGGCGCGGGCCGGAACAGCGGATTGCGCCGCCGCTCGTCGGCATAGGCCTCTCGCCCGCCATGCAGGGCGACCGCACGAAGCCCATCGCCGTCACAAAGCGCCAGCGTGCCGAATTTCGCCTCGCAGATCCGCGTGGCGTTCTCGAGCATCGCATCGAATACCGGACCGAGCTCGCCGGGCGAACCGGAAATGACTTTCAGCACCTCTGACGTCGCCGTCTGCCGCTCCAAGGTTTCGCGCAGCTCATTGAGCAGTCGCGTGTTCTCGATGGCGATCACCGCCTGGGCCGCGAAGTTGGTCAGCAGCTCGACCTGCTTGTCGTCGAACGCCCGCACCTCCTGGCGGAAAATGGCGGATGATCCGATGACCTCGTTTTCCTTCAAGAGCGGCACCAGGATGAGGCTGCGCGCGCCGGTGGCTTGCCCGAACGCGCGGTCGAGCGGGTCATCCCTGTATGCGGCATAGTCGACGACCTGCACCGCGTGCCTGGAAGTGGTCGCCTCCGCCAGCATGGCGCTCATGTGCCCGGAAGGCTTCCAGACCGGCTCGCGCGTCCTCATGTCGGCGTAGGCCGGCGGCGCATTATGCATCGCCACAACGCGATACGAATCGCCTTCGCGCAGCGACAGTGCGCCGAACGTGGCTTCGCAGATTCGCGTCGCGTTCTTGAGCATCGTGTGAAACACCGGCTGCAATGTGCCGGGTGACGAACTGATGACCTGCAAGACTTCCGCCGTGGCGGTCTGCTGGTCGAGCGACTGGCTCAGTTCGCGGGTGCGGTCTTCGACTTTCTGCTCCAGACCGGCATAGGATTCCTGCAGCCGCCCCGTCATGTCGTTGAACTGATCGGCGAGCGCCTCGAATTCGTCGCCGCTTTTTACCGAGATGCGCTGCGCGAGATCGCCGCTGCCGATGTTTGCGGCGCCAAGCCGCAATTGCTCGATCGGCCGCAGCAGACGATTGGCGCGAAGGCTAATCGCGATGAGAGACAGGATGACGATGAACAGGCCGATGCCGGCGACGGTGAGCACCGATTGCCACAATGACGTCCGCAACGGAGCAAGCGGCGCGATGACGCCGTAATCGAGGCTTTGCGACCCGATCCGCAGCGCCTTGGCGACGCCCAAATAGGCCGTTCCTTCGACGTCGTATTCGCTGGCCTTGCCGTCGAGATTTGCGGGCCTGACGGTCGCCGCGGATGTGGCAACGTTCGAATAGATCAGTTCGTTGCCGGCCCAGATCAGCGGATGGAGTATACGCCGGCTCAAGAGCTCGCCGATCAGCGCGGAGTTCGCGACCGGCGTGCCGCCGAGGATGTAGCCGAGGAGCTGGGCGCCTTGATTCTGTCCGGCGTCGCCCAAATTGGAATCGCGCACGCGCTCGACCGGTACGGCGGAAACCAGATAGACCGTGCCGTTGCAACTCACCAATTGCTGCAATTGATCGCGGGCGACCGCGCACTGCTTGCCGGCGGAGCCGTCAGAGGTGATGAACTTCCACTGCCCGATCGTCGAGTCCTTGTCGGCGCCGGAGAAAGCGACATTGCGGGAGTCGGCGTTGTAGATGGCGACGAACGCGATTCCGAGCACCTGGCGCTGCGCCTCGATATAGCCGTTGAGCTGCGACTTCATCTCGAGATCGAGGGTGACCTGCAGCGTATTGTCGGACGCCATCCGCGTCAGACCCTCGGAAACGTTCTTCTCCGCATCCTGCAGGACGAGGGCGAAGGTCTCCAGATTGGCGGCAAGACCGTTGGCGAACAGATTGCGCGCCTGGCGATTGAGCTGGATACCCAGGATCAAGCAGGTGAGCAGCGCCGGCAGCGCCACGGCGAGCGCCACCAGCAGCATCAATCTGGTCTTGAACGAGCGCCGCTGACGCGGCTTGCCATCCGCTGCGTTTGTCATGCGCAAATCATCTGAAGTTTCGACGACTCACGCAACACCCGAGAGTGCCGAACTAATCGGAAGGAATGATCGAGCGATCGTACAGTAACGGGCGCCCCTGGAGCGGCAACAAGTCGTCCTTATAAACCGCATTGGCCGCGGCAAGGACCCGCGGTGGAATCTCGATGCCAAGGTCCTTGGCGCGTTTGAGATTGAACACGATTGCGGACTCCGGCCCGTCTTCGATGGGAAGATCGCCGGCCCTCGTGCCGTTGAAAATCTTCACCGCTTTCTGGCCGGCCAGCCGCCCCATGGCGCCGAAATTCTCGACTGCGCCGCCGAACAGGCCCATGCGGGCAAAGAAATAATTGATCGCCATTTCCGGCTTGTGCGAGTGCGCCAGCGTCCAATCGTAGATCTGCGCCGCGGCGTACCGGGCGCCGCTGTCGGTGGGCAACGACAACGCAACGGGATAGATCGCCTTGACGTCCGGATCGTCGTTCAAGCGCTGGATAAGAGCCATGTAGTCCGTCCAGGTCTTTACGCGCTGCACTTCCCACTGCACGTCGGTCACGTTCTTGAGCTCGATCTCGAATTGCTTGGTCAGCCCGTTGCCGGTGGGCGTATAGTCGGTGATCATTACCACCTTTTTGCCGCGCAATCCCGGAACCGCCTGCTCCATGACTTTCACCGCTTGCGCGGCGTATAGCTTCTCATAGACGCCGGTGACATTGCTGCCCGGATGCTCCCAGCTATCCATGTAATGCTTGCGCTCGTTGTACATTTCCGGTTGGCCGTTCATCCCGGAAAACACCACGGCAATGTCGCTACCGACCAACGGCATCATCACTTCGCTGACCGCGGCGTCGTCATTGGCGAAAACCAGGTCGGGTTTGAATTCGCTGATCTCCTGCAGCGCCTTCTGCCCCTCGCGATGGATGCTTTCCGGGCTCGTGTTGGTCTTATAGGTGTCCATGTAATAGGCTTTGACCTCGAGATTGCGCCCAACGGTCCAGCCGCCGACCGCAAGGGACTGCAGTTCACCCTCGGCCTGGGGCTCGCCGCAGACATGTCCGGCCTCATAGCTCTGAACAATGTAGACTCGCTTCGGCGGATTCTCGGAAAATGCCGGGCCGGCGGCGAGGAATGAAAGCGCTCCTAACAGCGCAACTGGAGCTGCGATCAGTTTGCTAATATTCTTGATCATCGGTCGTGATTCCCCAGGTTAAATACCATATGATATCAACCTTGCCTGCATAATATCAACCTTATCTGCCCTGTTCGTTCGCTCGGCGGACTTCGCGTAGAGCGGGCTTAATCGATTGGATGCACGGCAGCGCGGGAAGCGCTGACGCACAGCGGTCTTACGGTCTTAGGCCGTTTCGGTCTTAGACCGCGACCTTGTCGAGGAAGCTTTCGATCTCGGCGCGCAGATTGCCGACCGAGGTATCGACCGACTGCGACGCGGTCAGCACGGTTTCGGCCGCGGCGCGGGTGCCGATCGCGGCTTCCGAGACCTTGCCCAGCGCCGAGACCACGAGGCTCGTGCCGCTCGCCGCGTTCACCGCATTGCGCGAAATCTCCGAGGTCGCGGCACTCTGCTGCAGGATCGAGGCCGCGGCGCTCGCCGCGCGCGTAGAAATCTCGTTCATGCTCTCTTCGATGCCGTGCACCGCGGCGACCGCGCCGCCTGTCGATTCCTGCACCGCCAGGATGTGCCGCGCGATCTCTTCGGTCGCCTTGGCGGTTTCCACCGCCAGCGATTTGACTTCCGATGCGACGACGGCGAAACCGCGCCCCGCCTCGCCGGCCCGCGCCGCCTCGATGGTGGCGTTGAGCGCCAACAGGTTGGTCTGGCCGGCGATGTTGCGGATCAGCGCGACGACGTCGCCGATCTTCTGCGCCGCCTGTTGCAGCCCGGCATACTGGCCGTTGGTCGCCTTGGCGTTGCGCACGGCGTTGCCGACCAGTTCGGTGGTCTCGGCCAGTTGCTGATTGATCTCGGCGATCGAGGCCGACAATTCCTCGGCCGATCCGGCGACCAAGGTAACGTTGGCGGCGGCGTCGTTGGATTCGCGCAGCGCCCCTTAGGCGTGCTGCGTCGTCTCGTGCGACGAGCCGATCAGCGCGTTGGCGGTCGATTTCATGGCGTCGGTGGAGTTGCTGACGGTGCCGAGCACCTCCTCGACCCGCTTGCGGAACGACGAGATCGCGCTCTCGGTCGCCAGCCTACGGTTTTCCTGCGCCAGCATGGTGTCGCGCTGCTCTTCGAGCCGTTGCCGCTCGGTGATGTCCTCATGGGTCGCGACCCAGCCGCCGTCCGGCATCGGCTGACGGACGACACGGATCAGCCGGCCGTCGGCCAGCTCGTCGATCCGGCTCGAAACCTTCTCGGCCGAGTGCTTGCCCAAGGCGCCGAGTTTTTTGTCCACCGCGCCGGCATTCTTGTCGCCTTTGAGGAGGCCGTTCATGACGCGGTGCGCGATGATCGCCTCGTGCGACGTGCCGGCTTTCAACAGTTCGGGCGGCAGGCGATAGAGGCTGGCGTAACGTTCGTTGCAAATGACGAGACGCTTGCTGCCGTCGAACATGCACAGGCCGTGCGTCATGTTCTCCAGCGCCGTGGTGAAACGCAGATTGGTTTTTTCCAGCGACAATTGCCGGCGGATGCCGGCGGCGACG
>Ga0116216_10001979_pt1 | contig 13884 bp, 9 predicted proteins | sample Sb_taG_11_FD_89696 | JGI IMG/M metagenome (GOLD analysis project Ga0116216, IMG submission 89696) | Peat soil microbial communities from Weissenstadt, Germany - Sb_50d_3_AS metaG | ecosystem: Environmental > Terrestrial > Soil > Wetlands > Peat | place: Germany: Weissenstadt | collected 2010-09-21
CATCGCGCACGCCGCCCAGCGACATCCGCACGAACTCGCGTCCGGTGGCGCGGGCGACCGACTCGCCGATCGAGGTCTTGCCGGTACCTGGGGGACCGATTAGCGTGAGGATCGCGCCGGACTTGGGGTCAGCCTCGATGCCTCTGTCCTGGCGCAGCTTGCGCACCGCCAGGTACTCGGTGACGCGATCCTTGACGTCCTCCAGGCCGGCATGATCGGCGTCGAGCACCACGCGCGCCGCGACCGGGTCGAGGTGCTCCTCCGAGCGCTTGCTCCACGGCACCGCGATCAGCCAGTCGAGGTAGGTGCGGATCATGCTGGACTCGCCCGTCTGCTCACCCATCCGCTCCAGGCGGCCAAGCTCCTTAAGCGCCTGCTCGTTGACCGCCTCGGGCATCTCGGCAGCCTGGATCTTCGTCCTGTACTCCTCGACGACCGAGGCGTCGTCCTCGTCCAGCTCCTTGCGGATCGACTCCATCTGCTTGCGCAGGAAGTACTCGCGCTGCTGCTTCTCGGCGCCCTCCTGCACGTCCTCGCGAATGCGCTTGCGCACCTGCAGCTCGGCGAGGCTCTCGCGCTGCAGATTGACGGCCAGCTCCAGGCGCTCGGTGACGTCGAGCGTGCGCAGCAGCTCGACCTTCTGCTCGTATGACAGGTTGGGGGAGTAGCCGGCGGAGTCCGCGAGTGCGCCGGGCTCGGCGATCGCGCGCAGGAACGCGGAGATCCGCCCGTCGTCGCCGCGCAGCTCGAGGATCTCCTCTACCGTCGCGCGGTACTCGCGCTCGAGCTCGCGCGTGCGCTTGTCGACGGGCACGTCGTCGCGGCGCTCGTTGACCTCGACGCGCAGCTCACCTTCGGGACCCGTCTGGGCAGCGCCGATCAGCGCGCGGTACTCTCCGGAGATCGCCACAGCACGGCCGCCGCCGGGCAGGCGGATCTGCTCGGAGACCTCACCGATCGTGCCGACCTCCAGGAACTCGTTCTCGTGTCGGGGCACGAGCACGACGCGCTCGTCGTCGCCGACGTCGATCGTGAGTGTGATGCCCATGTTGGGGAACACGACCGTGTCGTCGAGTGGGATCAGCCGCAGGAGCGGCTTTGGCGCGGATGGCTGGATCTGGTGCTGGTTTACGGGAGAGGGCATTGATATCGGCTCCATATGTGCTTACGAAAGTGTAGTTAGTATAGCGCGATGTCGTTGCACGTGCAAGTATCTCGAAGGGCAGCCCGAGCCAGTTGATGTTTCAATTTTACGCAGCGTGCGCTTATGTATCTACATTGTAGATACGATGGAGCACGGTGAGCGCAAATCGCAAGTCAATCCGCGCAGTATGTGCGCTTATGTATCTACTATATATACAATGGCACACACTGCCGCAAATTTCGAAACATATACTCAGAGGCTCTTCAGAAGAGACTGCGCGGCCATAGACGCCGCGCGCGCACGACGTTGACCTCGGCGGCGATCAAGGTGACCTGGGCGCCAAGATAGAGCCAGGCAACCAGGCCGAGCACGAACGCGAATAGGCCGGAGGTCTCCTTGGCGTGGCGCACGACGTGGTCGACGTAGTAGCCGCCGACGTGCTGGAGAATCTGCCAGAGCACGGCGCCGACGATCACGCCTGGGATTAGATCGTGAGTGTCGATCTCCTCCGCGGTAAGCAACCGAAAGGCGGTGAAAAACAGCAGCAGGTTGCTTGCCAGCACGAGTAGTACCCCGCCGAGGGTCGCTACCGCACCGGTGCTCAGCGCGGTGACGTAGCCGGCGGCGGAGGTTGAGACGACGGCGAGCACGGCGAGCGCGACCAGTAGGCCAAGCCCGCGCAGCCGCCACCGCAGGAAGTTGGGCCGCCGCTCGCGAGGGATGCCCCAAACGTGGTTGAAGGCGTTCTGGAGCGCGCCCGTGACGCCGAGGCCACCGAGCAGCGAGCCGGCTAAGCCGATCGCAAGTGCAGTGGTACTGCCATTGAGCGAGTGGACGTTGCGCTGCAGCTGGTCGCCGATAATCGGAAACTGGGCGAACGTGGAGTGCAGCACGCTTTCGCGCGTCGCCAGGCTGCCTTCCAGCACGAAGCCGAGCACGGTGACGAACACGAGCAGCAACGGGAACAGCGAGACGAAGCTGTAGTAGGCGATCAGCGCCGCGAGCTGACTGGCCTGGTCGTCGCCGAGCTTCTTCACGACCGCGGCGAGGAAGCTCAGCCGCGGGTTGCGCTGCTGGAAGCGGTCAAGTGCATGTAGGTCGTCGGTCAAGCTCATTGGATCTCTTCCGCTCAGAACGTGTGCGCGGTCCATGGTGGATCGACACATTGGGAGGGGGGTCTGCGGGCGGACGGGATCGACATCCATATGTGTCTACCCGATGTGGGGATGAAAGACGAGGATTGGGCGGCGGCTGGCCCGCCCCCGGACGGGGATGGCCGGGCGGGCGGGGACTCAGAGACCCGGCGGAGGAGGTAGCGCTGGTGGCGCAGGCCAGGCGCGATCTGCTGCTGCGTGTGCACCGCTACCAGTTGCGGATGGAGGATTTGGAGGACTGCTACAGCCAGGCCACGCTCGAGCTGATCTCCTACGCGCGGAGGGGGGGCGTGTTCTCCAGTCGACTGCACCTGGGGAACACGATCGAGCAGCGCTTTCTGTCGCGAGTTCGCGACCGCCGCCGCGCGGTGCAAGGGCGCAGCCCGATGCAGGCGGCGCTGGAGACCGCCATGTCGCTGGGCGGCGTCGACGGGGAAGAGATCGAGATCGTCGACGTGCGCGCCGAGCTCGAGAAGCTCGTCGTGTTGCGCGAGGACCTGCGTCGCGTGGATGGCCTTTCGCGGGAGCTGACCTCCGATCAGCGGCTGGTGCTGGCTTGTCAGGTTGGCTTGCAGATGAGCCGCGATGAGTTCTGCCGCCGGTACGGCTGGTCGCAGGAGAAGTACCGCAAGGTTGCACAGCGCGCGCGGGCGCGGCTGATGCGACTGATGACGAGCGAGGAGCAGCCAAGTGTCCCACTCGCTGCTGGAGTGTCGGAGAAGGAGATAGGGACCCACCTATGAACGTATATCTCCCCACTCGTAGGCGCGTCCCCTGGGACGCCGGCAGTCGATTGAACGGACGACGGTGCGGCGACACCCATCCGCACGCACGCGGCCGGAAGTCGGGTATCTCCCCACCTTGGCTTCCGGCCGTCTGCGTGCACCGCCGGATGGTCGGGCGATGACACTGCTGCGCCGAGCCCCGCGTGAGGTCTACCGCGTGTACACCGAGGACGAGTTTTTCGCGGAAGACGAGTTTCTCGACGGCAGCGAAGACGAGGAAGTTGCCGGGCGAGGGCTTTTAAGCATGGCTGACCGATCGGAGATCGGTCAGGCGGCGGCTGCAGGACGGCGGACACGCCGATTCACCGGCGCGGCGGCGCTGGCTGGGGCCGTGGGAGCGATGGGGGGTGCGGTCATCATGAACGGCCTGCCATCGGCGAGGAGCCAGGGACGACAGACAGGCGGAGGCTCGCACGCAGCGACACCTCAGCCCGCCAGGCAGATGCTGTCCGTACGGGCCCAGCTCGCCGCCGGAAGGGCGCGTACGTCACATAGCGGTCACAGACGCTCAAGGCTCAGAGACACCGCTCGTCGGCAACACGGCCCGGGCGCTCAACGGCGGCACCACCGCGGGCTCAGAGACAGTGCTCGACGGCGGCACGCCCTGGCAGGACGGCTGCAATACGCCACTGGCGCGCGGCGGCACGCTGGTGTCGAACGGGGTATCTCGGCGCCTGTGATCGTCGCAAGTTCCACGGGGAGCGCTCCCGCCGGCCCGTCGCGGCCGGAACACGCCGAGTTTGGCTTCGAGCGCTGAGTGGGATGGGTACGGCTCGCGTGCAAACACGTCCAGCGGTGACGATCGCCGCGCGCCCGCTGTGGCGAATTCGCCTCGCGCGCGAGCTGCCCCGGTATCTGGTGTGCGCACTGGCGGTGATGGGATTGGCGGCCAGCGCCCGCTTCGCGATTGCCCCGCCGCAGCCGGCGCGCGCGCCGGTGCAACACCTCAACCCACCGGACCTGGCGGCCGAGGGCTTCGCGTCGCTGTTCGCGCGGCTCTATCTGACCTGGGATGCGCAGGATCCAGAAGCCCATCAGCGTGCCCTGGCGCCGTTCGTCGGCGCGGGAATGAATGCGGACGCGGGACTGCAGTTGCCTTCCAGCGGTGAGCAGCGCGTGCAGTGGACGCAAGTGGTGCAGGAACGCGAGCCGACGGCGGGAGAGCACGTCTATACGGTGGCCGTGCAAACCGATACGGCAGGCCTTCAGTACCTGACGGTGAGCGTCGTGCGCGAGGCCGGCGGCAGCCTGGCGTTGGTCGGCTATCCCGCGTTCGTGGGGGCGCCGGCCGCGAGCACCGCTGTGGCCGGCGGACATGCGCGCGAAGTCGAAGATCCGGCGCTCGCGACGGTCGTGGAACGCGCCCTGCGCAACTACCTGGCGGCCTCGGCCGGTGAGCTGGCGGCGGACCTGACGAACAGCGCGCGCGTATCGCTCCCCAGGCTGGCGCTCGTCCTTGAGTCGGTTCAGCACCTGCAGTGGTCCCCCGGCGAAAACGCGGTGCTCGCCGTTGTGCAGGCGCAGGACGCGCACGGAGCGCAATACACGCTCGGCTACGAACTCGACGTGGCCCGCGAGGAGGGCCGCTGGGAGATCTCCGCCATCCAGATGGACCCCGACATTTGATGAAACCCGACCCGAGGAGCCCTTATGAAGACCTACCGTGTCTCCTGGCTGATCGTCATCCCTCTTGCCTGCATCTGTCTGGCGTTTGTCACCGGAGCTGCCCGCGCGGCGGTCGATACCTCGGTTGGCACGCCTCCTACCGCGAGCACACCACGGGCGGCGACGCCCGAAAAGGGAGGAAGCTCACTGGAAGCGGCCGCAGCGAAGGCTGGCAACACTGGACGCACGGTCGCGATGAGCCTGATCGGGCTCGCGCTGGCGGTGGCGGCCATTGTGCTGGCGTTCCGCCGCGATTTCAAGGAGGCGGCGGGTGTGCTCGCGGTGGGGGTCGTGGCGGTGCTGCTGGCCACCCCGGCCGGCGTGAGCCTGCTGAAGGACACGGTCACCTCGATCTTCGGATCGTAGTGATCGAGAGGCGGTGATGGAGATCCGCTCCTACCGGAGTGTGTTCGACCTGGAGCGGCGCATCTACCGGGTCGACCGGCTGCGGTTGAACCCGAGCGGGATCCCGGTGCGGGGGGTCGTCTACTTCATCGCGATCCTGTCCGTCACCCTGCTCGCCGGGCGTCTGCCGCTGCTCGGGGTGGCCGTCGGGGCACTGCCCTGGTATCTACGCGATCTCGGGTTGCCGATCGCGAGCGCCGCGGTGCTGACGGTGATACGGGTCGAGGGACGGCCGTTTCATTTGGCGGCGCAGGCTCTCATACGCTACGCGACAGGCCCTCGGTATCTCGCCGGGACTCGTCCCTGTACGGCCCCGGGGCAGCGTTGGTATCCGGACGAGATCCTGATGCTCCCCGACGGCTCTGACAGTCGGCTGCGCCAGCTGCGCTACACCGGCCCCGGGGCTGTGCTGGTGACTACCGCGCACGAGCGCGTCGAGAGGCGTACCGGCCTGCAGGCCCGCTGGCCGATCTTCGATCGGTCGCAGCTGATACTGCGCGAGCGCTCAGGGGCGCCCGCGCCCGCGCGTGGGCAGGTGATCGTGCTCGCACGGGGCGCGCGGCTGCGGGTGCGGTGAGGATGCGCGCGCCGATCAGCTTCGTGTATGGCAACTGTCTGTTCGGCGCGGGTCTCGACGATGGTTGGGCGGCGTTTGCGGTCTCCGCGTCCTCGTATGCCTGGCTTTCGCAGGAGGGCAAGCGCGCGCGGTTCATGTCGCTGCTGGGTGCGCTGGAGGCGACCGAGGCGGATCTGCAGATCGTGCGCGTCACCCGACGCTGGGACCCCGCGGCCTACGCGCGCGAGATGGAACGCGAGCCCGACGGCCGGCACGAGCTCGGCGGCGAAGGACCCGATGGCAGTAGGGCCGCCGCGCGTGGCATGGCTCATGTGCGGGCGAGACGGCGCTATGTGGAGGAGCACGAAAGGCGCCTTGCGCACATCGGCGTGGCGCAGCCATCGGTGTTCTTCCTGGTGAGCTTGCGCGATCCTGAGCGCGACGTCGCTTCATACATATCCAAAGCCGTCGAGCAGCATCCGCGGGAGTGGCTGCGAACGCTGAGGCGAACCTTATCGATGCGCGATGGGCGGTTTCTGGGAGTGTCCGAGCTCGAGCGCGCGCGGGTGCGCGCCGACCAGGCGCACGCACGGCTCGCCGACTTTTTGCCGGTGCGCGTGGCGCGCGGCGTGGAGCTGCAGTGGCTGGTTCGCCGAGCGTTCTGCCGTGGACTGGGGGAGCCGCTCCTGGACGGGTTGCACGAGCCGCGCGCGCTGGTTTGCGAGCGCAACGGCGAGGCGGTGCTGGCGCCGCTGGAGGGTGACGTGATGCGCTGGATGGACGGCTATGTCGAACACCGCGGCCGGATGCTGCGGATCGAGTCCGAGCTAGGTACGAGCTGGCAGGCGCAGCTGGTGGTGGGGGCGCTGCCCGAGCAAGCGACTTTTCCGAGCCCCCGCGTCGAGCTGATGTTCGCGCCGGTGGAAAGCCTGCCGTTTGGCGTCGACTTGTCCTTGAACGCGCGCTTTTTGCCCAACGAGCTGGCGCTGCGGATTGCGCGTAGGCGCATACAGGACGCCGACCAGATCGTGCGCGCGGAGTCCGACGGCGAGCAGGGGGTCACCGATCAGGGTTATCAGCGCACCCAGGAGGCGCGCGACCTGCTCGCTTACCTGCAGTCCTCGAGCCGTCCGCCGCTGCTGCGCGCGACGCTAGCGATCGCGATCGGGGCGCAGGACGAGGAAGAGCTCGAGGAACGCGTTGAGATGTGCCGGCGCGCCTACGGGGAGATCCGCCTGCACCGGCCGTTGGGCGACCAGCTCGAGCTGTTCTGCCAGCATCTCCCCGGGCAGCACACGCGCGTGGCGGGATACGACGACACGCTCACGCCCGAGCAGGTGGCCGCGATGATGCCGGCCGCTACCCATGCGGCGGGCTCGCGCAGGGGCTTCTATCTGGGGCACACCCTGTCGGGGTCAAGCCAGCCAGTCAGGTTCAACCTGAGGGAGGGCTCCGAGAGCGATCGCAACACGACGATCCTCAGCGTGGGGGCGCTGGGATCGGGCAAGACGACACTGGATCAGAAGCTTAAGTACGAGGGGTTCCTGCTAGGCGCGCGGGTGATCGACTGTGACCCGAAGGGGGACCATCGCTTTCATCTGCTGGATGAGGTTGCGCCGCACACCGAGTGCATCGCGCTGCGCCCTGATCCCGCGCTGCGCGGGATGCTCGACCCGCTGCGCGTGGCGCCCGAGCACCTGCGCCAGGACGCGGCCGTCTCGTTCCTGCGCGACCTGTTGCCGGCGCGCGCCGAGCCGGCCTGGGAGACCGCGGTGGTGGGGGCGGTTGACCGCGTGCTGCGCCGCACCGAGGAGCCGACCTGTTGGGAGGTGGTGCGGGCGCTGGGCGAGGGAGATGAGATCGACGTGCAGGTGGGAAAGACGCTCGATGTCTATGCCCGTTCGGGGCTGACTCAGCTCGGCTTCGCCGATTCCCATGTGAAGCTGCCGCCGGTCGGACACCGCCAGGTGACCTATCTGCCGATCCGCGATCTGCCCAACCCCGAGCCGGGCACGCCCCGTTCGGAGTACTCCCAGGCCGAGCGCGTGGGCGAGCAGATCGTGCGGTTGATCGCGATGTTCGCGATGCACCTGATGAGCTCAGAGCGCGAGCGGTTGAAGGTGTTCTCGTTCGACGAGGGTTGGCGGCTGCTGAAGGACCCGATCGGCCGCACGCTGCTGGCCTCGCTGCAGCGGATGGGACGCTCGGAGCTGGCAGTGCCGATCATCAGCACGCAGCTGGTGACGGACACGCTCGTAGGGGAGCGCGAATCGCTGGAGAACCTGCTCGGCGCCACGTTCGTGTTCGGCATGCGCTCAGAGGCCGAGGCGGGGCGCGCCCTGGAGCTGCTGGGGCTCGACTCGGAGAACTCAAGGATGCGCCAGACCTTGCTGGAGCTTGAGGCTGGGCGCTGCCTGTTCCGCGACCACGGTGGGCGGGTGGAGGCGATCCAGGTCGACGTGGTAGTGCCGTCGCTGCTGCGCGCGTTCTCGACGACCCCTGGGGCTGCCTGAGGGTGTCTACCAGAGGCTTCGCAGCGGCTCTGGCGGTACTCGTGTGGGCGTTTGGCGGCCAGCAGGCGGATGCCAGACCTGTGCCGGCTCCGGCGCGCCCCCCGGTGCACCGGGCGCCCACTGGTCCGTCGCTCACCTCTCCTTCTCTCGCAGGCGCCGCAGAAGACGCATCGACCTCAGCGCCGCCCAGCGGCGGAGATCCGCTGGTGGGCAATGGGCTGGGTAGTCCCCTGTGCCACAACAGAGGGGAAGCCGAACTGTCCACGGCCGCCACACGCAACTGCCGGACCTCAGGGTTTGAGGCGGCGCAGGCGCCGACTGGCAACTACGCGTTCGACGTGCATATCAACACAGGGTGGCTCGGCGCGAACAGCGACACGCTCGAGCAGGACTACCTGATCTCCCCCGTATGGATGGCCCTGGTGTGGATAGTTCACGCGTTGATCGTGGCGCTCGAGTGGTGCTACACGATCGACCTGCTCAACAGCTCCGCGATGAGCGGTGTGGCCAGGGGGCTGCGCGAGGCGCAGGCCACGTTCACGCAGCCGTGGCTCGTGATCGCGCTCGCTGTGGCAGCGGTGCTGGCTCTCTACAACGGCCTGATTCGTCGGAGGGTCGCCGAGACGCTCGGCCAGGCGTTGCTGATGGGGGCGATGATGGTGGGGGGCCTGTGGGTGATAGCGAATCCCACGGGCACCGTGGGAGCGCTCGGGCAGTGGGCAAACCAGGCCAGTCTGGGCACGCTGGGCGCCGTGACGGATGGCACGCCGGCCCATCCGAATCGCACGCTGGCCGACAGCATGCGGGGCCTCTTCAATGGTGTGGTCGCCGCACCCTGGTGCTACATGGAGTTCGGCGACGTGGGGTGGTGTGGCAACCCCGCGCGGCTTGACCCGCGACTGCGCGCGTCCGGCCTGGCGACAGCGGCTCTGGAGCAGGTCCAGATCGGCTGCGGAGCGAGCACTGGCACGATCAGCTTCGGCGGACTCACTGTGTGCGCGGCGCCGGGGAGTGCGCAGGCGAGGGTGCTGAACCAGAGCGTGGAACTGTTACGCGGCGCGCGCACCAACGGAGAACTGTTCCTAGCGCTGCCGGCGAACGGGCCGGCGCGCAACTCGATCAGTGCCTCCGGCTCGTTGTTCAACGTGCTGTGTGGCGGCAAGGAAGAACCGTGCAAGGGGCCCACGGCTGCGCAAGCGGAGTTCCGCACTCAGAGCGGGACCGCGGCCCGCCTCGGGGGCCTGTTCCTGATCGCGATCGGAGCGCTGGGCATGGTTCTACTGATCGGCTTCATCGCGCTGCACCTACTCGGCGCGGCGATCATCAGCCTGTTCTATCTGTTGCTGGCTCCGGCGGCGGTGATCGCACCGGCACTGGGCGACGGTGGCCGGGCGGCTTTCCGTGGATGGGCGGCGCGCCTGCTCGGCGCGGTGATGGCCAAGCTCATCTATTCCTTTCTGCTCGGCGTCGTGCTGATGATGGGGCGGATCCTGATGGGCCTGGGTGCGCTCGGCTGGTGGACTCAATGGCTGCTCGTATCGGCGCTCTGGTGGGGGGCGTTCCGTCACCGCCACCAGGTGCTGGGCTTTGCCCAGGGCACTAGCGCCGGCTCGCGCGAGCGTGGCGTCGGCGGGTTGCGGCTGGCGTCGAGATTGATGCCCGCGCGTGAGCTGGGACGCGCAGGAAGAATGGTTCGTCGCAAGCTATCTCCGTACGCGCCGAGCGTGGAGCAGCGGCGCAAACGCGCGCAGGCCGGCCTCGAGCGGGCAAAAGCCGGAACGGACGAGCAGGCGCAGCGCATGCTGGAGCGCGAGCACCGCGACGCGAGCGCGACGGTGCAAGCGGCTCCGGAGATCCAGGAACGCCTGTCTGGGGAGCGCGCCCAGCTGGAGCGGGTGCGGAGCCAGCGTGGTGAAGCGCTGACACGTGGTGAGGAGCGCAGGGCGGCCAAGCTGGGGCATCGCGCGCAGCGCATCGAAGGGGAGATAGCGAGCGAGCAGCAGGCGCTGAACATGGCGCGACAGGTGGTTAAGGCGGGTGAGAAGGCCCAGGGCGCGACGGGCAAAACGCACACCCGCGAGCAGGTTGAGAAGAGCAATCGTTTCCTGGATGCCCAGGCGGCGCTGCCATCGAGCGTACGCGACTACGCCGGGTCAGCGGGCATCGCTGGATACAGCCGCAAGCAGTTCGAAGGGCTCGACGGCCGCGGCAAACGGGGGGCGCGCCTGGAGATCGACCGCGAGCTGGCGCTGCGCAAGGAGCTGAACGCAACCGCCAAGGATGTTGCGGTGGGAGGCCAGGGGAAGCTGGGACGCCGCGACCGATCTCCGATCAGCCAGCACAGGATGGACAGGCAGTTCGATAGCACGCTGCAGGAGCGTATGGGTGAGGGCGGGTACATGATGCCCTCCTCGCGGGAGACGCGTTCAAAGCTCGACACCTGGCTGCAGGATGGACGGGCTGAACGCAGATCGCCCCCTGTGCGGGAGTCGAGTGTGATGCGCGACGCGCGCGAGGTGGCCATGCGACGCAAACGCCAGCTGGGAAAGGGACGGCGTTGACAAGCAGGTCGAGCGTGGCGGGAACGGTTGTCAAAGGCTGGTTGCCCCCCGGACCGCTGGTGCTGGGCGGCGCGCTGGTGGCGGCGGGCGTGCTGATGATCACGCAGCTGCTGGTCTTCTCGACGGCCTCGTTCACGATAGGAGGCGGGGAGGTAGCGCAAGCGGGCGCTCCGAGCGTCTCGGCGCTCGCGCAGAGGGAAATCCGGCCGCTGTACCTGCGCCTATATGAGGAAGCGGCCCGCAGGTACGGCTTGGACTGGGCGATTCTGGCGGGGATCGGGAGGGTGGAGTGCGATCACGGACGCGACTCCGACCCGTCGTGTACGAAGGAGGGCGCGGTCAACTCAGCGGGCGCCGGCGGACCGATGCAGTTCCTCTCCTCGACGTGGACGAAGTACGGGGTGGACGGCGACGGCGACGGCAGGATCGACCGCTGGGACCCGGCGGACGCGATCTACTCGGCCGCCAACTACCTGCGCGCCTCAGGCGCTCCTGGTGATTACAGCGGAGCGATATTCGCGTACAACCACGCGAGCTGGTACGTCATCGAGGTGGAGAGCTGGGCTGCGAAGTATCGTGGTTCGCCCACCCCGGCGGCGTTGCGGATCTCGCCCGGGAACGGCGAAGCGGGCGGGGGAGAAGGCGCGGACAGGAGGTTGGAAGGCGAGAGCCCGACGCCGGTGCGGTTCATAGCGGGCGAACAGGCGGTGCTCGCGTCCGGGGACGGCCACCTCGCGCTGGTTCCGGCGGGCGTGCCGGCGACGGTGCAGGCGATGGTGGTCGCGGGGAATGAGCTGCAGGAACTGCCATACGGTCCGGGCGGCCACCCCGACCCGCGGGGGGCGTACGAAGAGGACTGCTCAAGCACGGTCAACTATGTGCTGTACCGCAGCGGGGTGCGCCCGATCGCGGAAATCGTGAGGGACAACCCGCTGGCCCAGTCTTACCCCACCTGGGGTCTGCCCGGCCCGGGTCGGTGGGTGACGATCTACGCGACCGCGCAGGGGACAGACCATGTGTTCATCGTGATCGCTGGGCTGCGGTTGGATACCAGCCACAACGGCACCGACGTCGGTCCCAACCGCAACGAAGACGGTCCGCGCTGGCGGATTCTCGACCGCATCCCGACCTGGGCGCACTGGTCGGTTCGTCATCCTCCCGGGTTGTAAAGTGGCGGGCAATGGCGACGCGCAAGGTCGACTACCTGCTGATCGGCGGCGGACTCGCCTCGGCGAACTGCGCACGCTGGCTGCGCGAGGAGGGCGCGGGCGGCGAGGTGCTGCTCGTCGGGCGCGAGCCCGACCCGCCCTATAACCGGCCGAACTGCTCCAAGGGCTATCTGCGAGGCGAGGAGACACGGGAGGAGGCGTACTTCCGGCCAAACGAGTGGTGGCAGGAGCAGAACGTCGAGCTGCTCACGCGTACGAGCGTCAGCGCACTCGACGTGCAGTCGCGCACGGTCAAGCTGTCAAACAAGGAGGAGATCGAATTTGACAAGGCGCTCATTGCCACCGGCGCGAACGTGCGCAGACTGAACGTTGATGGGTGCGAGCTGGAGCAGATCCACTACCTGCGCACGCTCGGCAACGCCGACGCCATCCGCGAGGGCGTGGCGGACGCCGAGGAGGTGGTGCTGATCGGCGGCTCCTACATCGGTTGCGAGGTCGCGGCGTCGTTGACGCTCCTCGGCAAGAACTGCACGATCGTGATGCAGGAGCAGGCCACGCTCGAACGTGGCTTCGGCGCCCGCGCGGGGCGTTTCTTTCAAGGGCTGCTGGAAAGCCACGGCGTGCGAGTGCACGGGGGAGACGAGCTCGAGCGCTTCGAGGGCAACGGGCGAGTCGCGAAGGTGGTCACCAGGGGTGGACTCGAACTGGCGGCCGACGCGGTGGTGATCGGCGCCGGCGTGATGCCCGACGTGCAGCTGGCACAGAAGGCCGGCCTCCAGATCGGCGAGCGCGGGGGTGTGCGTTGCTCGTCGCGTCTTGAGAGTTCCGTCCCGGGGGTGTTCGCCGCCGGGGACATCTGCGAGTACGACTCGGTCGTGCACGGCGGCGAGCCGATGCGGATCGAGCACTGGGACGTGGCCTTCAACCACGGGAAAACCGCCGCGCTGAACATGCTCGGGAGAGACCTGGCGCATGAAGAGGTCCCCTACTTCTTCTCGGTGCTGGCCGACTGGGGGGAGCTGGAGTACGTCGGTCCCGCGTATGAGTGGGATGAGGAGATCGTGCTCGGCTCGATCGAGGATGGGGCCTTCACTAACTGGTATCTGAAGGACGGGGTCGTGCGGGCGGCGTTGACGTTCGGCCGCTCTGACGACCTCGATCACGCACGGCGCCTGCTCGCTGGCGGAGTCATGCTGGACGAGGCCGAGCGGCGCGGACTCCGCGATCGCGACACCGATCTGAACACCATCGGGCGCTGAGCGGCCTCTTTGCGCGGTGCCGTAGCGGGCCCTGCGCTCGCACCTGGCTACAGCGTGGAGTAGGATCCGTTCGTTCATACGGTCGGTGGTGAAGGGAAGCCGGTGAGAATCCGGAGCGGACCCGCCACTGTGACCGGGGATGTCCACCGCGGCGCGCCGAAGGCATGGTGCGCAGCCACCGATTCGCCACCGGCGATCGGGAAGGCGCGGAGGGGTAGGCCCGGGAGCCAGGAGACCTGCCTCCGACCGCAAGCCCACAAGCCCTCGTGGAAAGGGGTTGGCTCCATGCCCATATCTCGTCGTACGATGTCGGCACTCGCCGGCGCGCTTCTGTCGTTGTTCGTCCTGACTTATGCCCTGATAGGTGTGGACTCGGCGCGAGCTGCCGGGCCGGCGACGGTGACGGTTCGGATCCAGGGACTGAATGAAACGCTACTCCCACAGACCGAAGTGACGACCAACGCGACGCCGATCGCGATTGAAAAACTCACTTGCGAAGGCACGACCGCAGGCGGCGCCCTCTTCGACGCAACCAAAGGCCACTGGGTTGCCAAAGAATCGTCTTTGGGGGTCGAACTCCTGGGTCTCGAGGGCCTCAACTTTCCAGAATTCTCCAAGAATCCCGGGATCTACTGGGCATTCTGGCTCAACGGCAAAGCCGCATCCAAAGGCG
>Ga0116216_10001980_pt1 | contig 13881 bp, 15 predicted proteins | sample Sb_taG_11_FD_89696 | JGI IMG/M metagenome (GOLD analysis project Ga0116216, IMG submission 89696) | Peat soil microbial communities from Weissenstadt, Germany - Sb_50d_3_AS metaG | ecosystem: Environmental > Terrestrial > Soil > Wetlands > Peat | place: Germany: Weissenstadt | collected 2010-09-21
CGGTCGCGTAACAGATGCACCCAACAACGCTGATGCTGTCCCGTATACACATTGTAGGAGGCGTAGAAGTCAGAGCCCAAGACTCCCTCGAAGCTTGCACCCAGCACCGCGGTGACCACTTCCGTCCTTTTGGATAGTGCTTCTCTGAGTAAACCTGATCAAGGCCCGACCTGGGGAACACGTCCTGGCAGAGACTGCGCTATCGTGGAACCAGGAGAACCTGCGAGCAGCACGCAGGAGAAATTGAAGCAGATCTGACCTCGACGCGGCTTGCGCAGATGTACAAGCCACAGTTCGCCACTCTCCCCTGGACTCGCCTCGCTTACCTGTGAGGGCTCTGTGAGCATGAGGTCCACTTGTGTGATGTCCTCGTGATGCCCATGCCGTAGACTTTATGTTGGGAAGGTTTGTCACTGATCATGCTGATGGCATGACGAAAGGAGTATGGCAATGAAAACGGCTGATGTAGACTCCCCATCCACGAGCCAGAAGCCGCTGGATGCGTCTCGTGCGGAAACGACGGAATCCGCCTGGAAGCCTCTTTACCGAATTGGCGGCGCGGCTGCCCTCGTTGTAGTGCTGTTGTACGTAATCCAGATCATGGTCTTGGTCATGAGTCCACCACCCAACACAATACTTGGCTACTTCACGCTTTTCCACAAGAATGCACTCCTTGGACTCCTCGATCTTGATCTGTTGAGTATTGCTGACTATGCTCTGTTTGTCCCGCTGTTTCTCGCCCTCTACTTTGCCCTGAGACGAGTCAGTCCATCGTTCATGGCAATCGCTACGGCACTTGGTCTGATAGGGATAGCGACGTACTTTGCATCGAATACGGCCTTTGAGATGCTTTCCTTAAGCTCCCAGTACGCAGCTGCAACAACAGAGGTGCAGAGATCGATGTTGATGGCCTCAGGGCAGGCGATGCTAGCGATCTATCAGGGTACGGCTTTCGGGGTGAGTTACCTCTTTCTGGCCATTGCCTCTCTGATCATCTCAGTGGTGATGCTCTGGAGCACGACCTTTGGGAAAGTCACAGCCGTTGTGGGAATTGTGGCAAACGTACTCGCAGTAGGATTTTTTGTGCCAGCGATAGGAGTTTTTCTCTCGCTCATTTCCGTTGTGGCTTTGCTGATCTGGTACGTCCTGATTGCCATCAAGCTCTTCATGCTTGCACAGAGTGTCTCGCACAAAGAGGCACATTGACTTTGAGTTGGGCTAGATAGCCGTTCACAGGAGGAGGTATTCACATGAGCTGGTTGATTGCTCTTTTTGCCCGCCTGGCGTTGCTCGTCGTGTGGTTAACGACGCCATTGGTACAGCGTGCATTTCAAGGAGGCTGGATTCTGCCACTTCTGGGGCTCCTCCTCCTGCCGATTACCACCCTGACCTACGTTCTGGTCTATTACATCGCTGGAAGTGTGACCGGATGGGGCTGGCTATGGATCGCTCTAGCAGTGCTTCTCGATCTGGCAGCGAATAGCTACCCCGCCAGGAGCGCCGCCCGGGCCAGAAGCCGTAGCGCTGGCAGTCCCTCCCAACCGGGGAGCGTCTAGTCTCCTCACAGGAGAGCGAGGCATACGCAGATGACGGTGGATGTACAAGTTGCACAGTGCCTGAAGGAAACTACTGAGGAGCATTGTGTAATGTGCAAAAAAAGGAGATTTCTTATGAATGATCTGAACGTGCGGCGCTTGACGGGCGCGTTTGGGGTGGCTGGCTTCGTCGTGTTCCTGGTCGCGCTCCCGCTCTACTTCCTAGGCACACAGCCAGCGGCTCGACTGGAGGACACCGTCCAGTTCAGCGACTCCCTGAGCAGGGCCAGCACCTTGATCCTCACGCGCACCACCCTGGCCGACCCGCTTATCATGGCCTGCCTCCTGGTCTTCCTGGCCGGGTTCCGTCACCTGATCAGGCAGGCGCGGCCTGATTACGAGTGGGTTTCGACGTTGGTTTTCGGAGCCGGCTTGGTCGTGATCGCACTGGAACTGGCTGGCGATGCGCTCGGGGGTGGCGCCGCCCTGGACACGTCCGTCAAGGCCGATCCTTCTGTGGTCAGGGGCCTCTGGGAGGGCAGCTTCGTCTTCTACGGTGCGATTGGGCTCATCATGTCTGCGCTCTTGTTGGCCTCGGCGGGCTACGCCACTCTGGCTACCGGGGTGCTGCCCAAGTGGACAGGCTGGGTGGCCTACGCCGCCGCTCTTGTCAACCTGGTGGCTGCCCCCTCGATCTATGGGGGGACCGACTACACCGGTTTCTACACCGCGAGCGGCTACGTGACGTTCATCGCTCAGGGAGCGATGCTGATCTGGTTCCTGATCGCCAGTATCTCGATGCTCGTCGTGAAGCAGGAGGCCGTCACACGGACGCCGGCCTATGGAGGCTGAGCATCACGCCACGACTTGCAAATCATGCATTTCGGATAAGAAAGGAGACGTTCATGTCTACAACCTATCACGTCAATGTCGCTACCCGCATCAGAGACTCACTGATCATGGCCCTTCTGCATGCCGGAGTCAGGATGGGGACGACGTCGCTGCTCACCGTGCGTGGTCGCACAAGTGGTCAGCCCCATACGGTTCCGGTGATCCTTGTTGAGCAGGACGGTTACCGCTTTCTGGTCGCTGCTTACGGCGTGGTCCAATGGGTACGCAACATCCGTGCAGCAGGAACGGCAACGCTCACCCGTGGTCGCCGTTCCGAGGCGATCTCCGTGACCGAACTACCAGCACAGGAGGCGGCTTCTGTTCTCAAGCAGTATCTTTCGAAGGTCGTTACAGCTCGATCCTACTTCGATGCGACGCTAGACTCGCCCCTTGAGGCTTTTGAACGTGAAGCATTCCGTCACCCGGTGTTTCAGATCACGACGATGGAGAGCTTACAGCAGGAACGAAGCATGAAGGAGGCTCTTTGATATCGCAAGCGACACCAATAGGGCATCGGGCGATTCCAGCACCGAGTGGTGTGCGCAACAGCGCGACAAGAATAGTTGCCTCAACCGTCTGCGTTTCTGCCGCCTGCTTGGTCTGGAACATGGGTACTTTGAGACACTTCAAGGCAATGTGACGCCAAGGAGCATCATGATGAAAGGAAAAGGAGAAAGAACGTATGTACAGCTATGCAGGAAAAACCGCGTTGATCACCGGTGCCTCGTCAGGCATTGGTGAAGCGTTCGCCCATATTCTGGCGGCACGCGGCATGAACCTGGTCCTGGTGGCGCGCTCAGAAGACAAGCTGTGCCAGCTTTCGCAACAACTCTCGGAACAGCACGGTATCCGCGCGGATGTTGTCCCCGCTGACTTGTGCCTCGAAGGTGCTGTGCAGGAGGTCTACAGGCGGACGCAAGCACTGGATGTTCCGGTTGATCTGCTGGTGAATAATGCTGGGTTCGGCACCTATGGAGGCTTTGACACGCTGGCCCCTGAACGGGAACATGAGGAAATTATGCTCAATGTCACCGCTCTGGTGGATCTGGCGCATGCCTTTGTGCCAGAGATGGCAAAGAGAAAAGCAGGGGGCATCATCAATGTGGCCTCGATCGCTGCCTTTCAGCCGCTGGCCTATCATGCCGTCTACGGGGCGAGCAAAGCCTTTGTGCTCTCGTTCAGCCTGGCGCTCTGGGCCGAGTATCGCACGCGTGGCGTGCGTGTGGTCGCCCTGTGTCCGGGTCCGACCGCGACCAATTTTTTCACGGTCCTTGAAGCTCCCGAGATGCCGGTGATGGGCAGGATGCACACGCCGGAGGCAGTGGTCATGGCAGGCTTGCGCGCTCTGGAGCAGGGGCGGCCGTATGCCGTCGAGGGTCGGAGAAATGCCTTTGGAGCGCAGCTAACACACATGACACCACTTGCGTTGACGACGCGTGTGTTTGCCAGGGTGATGCATCCGCGCAAGCAGGAGGCAGCGCCTGGAGGGGAGAGATCGGCGACTCCACTGGCGAGTCAGAGCAGGCCGTAGCTCCAGGGAAACCAAAGATGAGCCATCCTGCCATGCGACGAGAGGAGAAGGAGGAACTGGAGCTGGTTGTTGCGAGAGACGGCCGTTCCACTGGACATCCTTCGCGAAGGAAGCAACAGGCAGAAAGGAGTCCGTTCTATGTCAACCGAAGAGAACGAGACCCTGATGCGCCGTTTCTTCGAGGAAGTGTACACCAAGAAGAATCTGGCTGCCATCGGGCAATTCATCGCCCCCAATCACATTGATCATGCTGCTAGCGCTGCCGGGTCACCAGCCGGTCCCGAGGGATCCAGACAACTCATCGGCATGATGCTGACAGCTTTCCCTGACCTGCACTACACGGTTGAGGACATGATCGCGGAGGGGGACAAGGTTGCATTCCGCATGACGATGCATGGAACCCAGCAAGGAGCATTTGGGAGCATCCCCCCAACTGGCAAGCAGGTGGAGGTTTTGACCATCAATATCGTCCACATTGAAGGCGGCAAGATCGCCGAAGAGTGGGGCATCGATGACAGGTTGGGCATGATGCAACAACTCGGCCTTGTCCCTGCGATGTAATGTCCGTGCATGCTACTGCGCACTGGAAAGGTTTGTATCCTATGACGAGTACGATGATTAAGAAACTCGTGCTGGCCTTCGTAGGTCTGGGAGCCGCAGGAGGTGTCGCCATCTACCTGCTTACCATCCCGTTGCTGCATCGTCTTCCCAAGCCAGGCCGTGTGTCGATGGATGGGATCACCACGATCGAGGATGCCGTGGAAGCTTGCCGGCGTACCCATTTGCAAGGCTGGGAGCAGGTGGCATATGCGCAGCATCTCGTTGCCAGAAAATTCACCTATTCCCGTCTCAATTCCTGGGATACACCTTCCAGGGCCTTTGAACGAGGCATGGGCTATTGCGAACAACAGGCCCTTGCGCTGAAACACATCTATGACCGGCTGGGGATCGAATCAAGAGGTGTGTTAGCCTTCCGGTGCGCATTTCCCGCCGGGGTGATCGATGGCATCCCATGGCCTGGAGGATTCTCGGCCCATGCATGGCTGCGAGTCAGGATCGGAGACAAAGAACTCGATGTCTGTCCTGGTTCTGTCAACAATACGCCCGGCGTGACGCATTTTGAGATCCTATCGAAAGTGCGCACGTGGCATTCCTGGCTGCGCCCGTTTACCCACCTGGAATCAGCACTAGAAAATATCGGGCGGGATATGATGGCGAGGTACAGCATGAATAAAGCTGAAGAGACGGTACAATTGGCGCAAGCTCAGTCTCTCAAGGGCGCCATCAGCTTGATGGGTCAATACACTGCTAGCAGGGTCCTTTGTAGAAGGAGCGTGTTCCTATGCATATCTGCATCTTGAGTGTTGGTACTCGTGGCGATGTCCAGCCGTACATTGCACTAGGGAAGGGCTTGCAGGCAGCGGGGCACCAGGTTCAGCTGGCCACGCTTAGCATGTTTGAGCCGCTGGTCCGGGGCTACGGACTCGACTTCGCCTTGATCGAAGAAAGTCCGCTCTCGTTTATCGACCGCGTGATCGCGCCTGGCGGCAACTTTGTGCAGCGCCTGCTGGAGACCAGGCGTGTCATTACGTCCATGATGGAACGTCTGCTGGATGATGCCTGGCATGCTGTACAGCATGCCGATCTGATCATTACCTCCAATCTGCTGATCTATCCCGGCTATTCGCTCTCGGAACACCTAGGCGTTCCTTCGATCGGGACATTTCTCGCCCCCTATCTGCGCACGCGAGCCTTTCCCAATCCCGCCTTTTTTTCAGGGCGGCGCGAGCTTTGTGGGCGGGGCAATCTGCTGACCTACGATCTGTTTAATCAAGCCACCTGGCAGCTCTACCGTAGCAGCATGAATCGGCAACGACGGCGCTTCGGCTTGTCTCCCTTGCCTCGATGGGGGATGGCCCGGCAGATGCTGCGTGAACATTCCCCCTTTCTCTGTGCCTACAGCCCCCTCGTCGTGCCCCGACCGACAGACTGGGGAGACAGCATTCACGTGACCGGCTACTGGTTGCTGGATGCCCCAGTCACCTGGCAACCGCCAGAGGCGCTCCAGACTTTTCTCGATGCCGGACCACCCCCTGTGTATATCGGCCTTGGCAGCATGAAGACACACGATCCCGCTGCGACAACCGAGCTCATGGTCCAGGCACTGGCTCAAAGTGGGCAACGTGGGATCTTGCTCACTGGCTCTTTAGGCATCAGCCAGGCAGAGATGTCCGACGAGGTCTTCACCCTGGCAGAGGCCCCCCACGACTGGCTCTTTCCACGCATGGCCGCGGTGGTGCATCATGGGGGAGCTGGGACAACGGCGGCAGGTCTTCGCGCTGGCGTGCCGACGATCATTACACCCATCTACGGCGATCAGTTTTTCTGGGGCCAACGCGTCGCCGCACTGGGTGTTGGCCCACCTCCCATCACACAGAAACACCTGACCACAGAACGGCTGGCAGCCGCTCTTCGTCTCGCGACAAGCGATCAGGCCATGCAAGAGCGGGCCAGGGCTGTAGGACACACACTCCAAGAGGAAGATGGCGTGGCACAGGCCGTGCGCATCATCGAAACCATGCATGCTACACGTCCAACCGGCTCGTTGCTCGGAGGAAGTTAACGATGTTTTCCTGGAACCAGATCGCCCTCTTGATTGCCCCATGGCTGCTGTTGGCAACAACCTACGTGTGCTATCAGCTCCTCATGCGTCGTTTTGGAGCAAAGAAAGCCTACGTCGGTGGCTTCCTGTTCTACTGGATCGTGTGGTGCCTGCTCTTCCCGCTTGCCCTCTTAGGGCCGCAAACGCTTGTCCATTTGTTTCGCAACGTTGGATCGCCTTTTGGCCAGCCCTGGTGGCTGGGCGCATTCTGTCTGATCGGACCTCCGTTGTTTGCCTACGTGTTTCTTTTCCCGAAAGCGCTACGGAAAACCAGCGTCAAGATCGTGCTGGTTTCAGCAGCCCTGGCCATCGTCAATGGCCCGCTCGAAGAGCTGCTGTGGAGAGGCGCGTACCTCACGCTGTTTCCGGGCCAGCTCTGGTTGTCACTGCTCTACCCCACCATCGGGTTTGCCCTCTGGCACTTTGCGCCCCAGTCAGTCTATCCTTCTACCTGGCGAGGCGGCAGCGTCGCGTTTGTGGCGCAGGCGGGATTCCTTGGACTCCTGTTTGGATGGGTAGCGGTCGACACGGGGGTGATCCTCTGGACGTCCATGTCGCATATCCTGATTGACTTCTCTGCGTTGGGATGGGACGTCGTCTTCACACACGAGCAACACGAGACCGTACAGATCAGCCAGCATCACTGACCAACTGTGTTACCCATCCACTGGCGAGGTATCTGACGTCCGCAGATAGCAATCAGTTTTTCTCTCATTCGTCACACGCAGGTACAGAGACCGAAATGCATTGATTATTGAGTAGTAGACCACACAATGATATTCGTTGAGGTCTGGACAGCCATAAGAGAGGCATTGCTGGCGACTCGTATAGGCCCCGTAATTGAGCTCAGATTTATCACCTTCTGAGCACGAGCATTCGAACTCGAAGCGTCCAGACCCCAGAGAGAAGTTGTCCCATGCGTCCAATCAAAGACCGCCCACATGGATTGTTTGCCATCACCTGCGAGTTCAGGGTAACTTGGCCCATTGGCCAGTGGGAGCACCACATGCCGATTGTGGGAAAAGTCTGACCAACGCATGTCCCACACGCCACTTTTTTCTTGGGCCAGGTATTCCACGCGGGTGGAGTTTGCTGATAAACCACCTATCGCATGCATAGAATCAAGTTGAGAGATATGACCACCTGACGCTTGTCGACCCTGAATGGCAAGCAGTGTGACGCCACCAGTGGCGCTTTTCACGGCAACATACGAAAGCGTTGGAGAGACAGGCATGAACATGAAAGGCCGTGAGAACCCTCGCCTTGCGAGTTCATCTCCATCGAGCCAATGGATATCAGCAGAAGGTTGAAGAGTCACATGCTCTCCTGAAATCTGCAGTTGTGCGAGACTGTCACAGAGCCTTGCTCCATCTTTGGCATGGAAGTAGCCAGGTACGTAAAAGCTCTTTCCCTGTGAAAGCGTCGTTCCCCAGAGGACTCTGAAACCTCTTCCGTGGTCGTTCCACACAACACGAGAAAGAGTTGGATGGAAGGCGCTCTGCAGATCGCTACCACCTTCCGTGAGTTGATCAATCACATAGAGCTGCGTTTGATTGTGGGTGAGCAGCAAGAGTCTATTCCCAGTTTCATCAAAGCTCACTTGATCAATGCTATCCTCCGGGAGAGAGAAACGCGTCAGCAACCAGGATGATCCCGCATCTTTCGTGAGGAGCCATAGTCGTGCTGTATGGGGCTTTTGCGCTCGATAATCCACAAGCACCACGGTTTGGCCCGATGGGGAAACGCGTGCAAGCAAACTATCGAACGTGTTAAACCCTGCATGTTCGAGGGCAGCCATTGGGATGGACGTGATATTCCTGTTGTTGCTCGACGAAATCGTGACCCTGAAATCAGGGGTAGCTGTGGATACATCGTTACCATGCAGAGTGACCGTTGCATCTGTACACCCTGGGCTTTGAGTATTGAACGTAGGGGAAGGAATCACTTGTAGAAAGGTTGGCCACCAGTCCCACATGGTAGAGATATAGCCGCTTCTAACATAGGAACCGGTGTAGCCGGTGTGCTGAAGATTGAGTGCCTCTATCCCGAGTGCTTGTGGGGTGTATAATTCTCCCCGGTCTACCTTCCCGTTTCCGTTTTTATCAATCCACATGTAGAGCCGGTTCAGTTCATCTCCATCGATCGTGCCATCTCCGTTGGTATCAAAAGAGGAAAGGTGTTCAAAACCATCTCGATATCCGCCATACGTCCCGATCAGGTCAGCTGCCGAAATCGAACCATTCCATAGCAGCTGCCCATCTTCTCTTTGCACCTTCTCAGGAGTTGCGGGAGAGACAAGCAGTGCAGCGCGTGGCCCTACCCATTCGGTGAAATCGACATATCCGTCAGCATTCATATCAAAAAGCGTCGTGCGAGTATGTGAAAATGTATAGGGATGCGGATTCACCTGCTGGCCAGCTACATCAGGGATGCCTGATCCGCTGAGATCAAGAATGAGCGGACTGATGGCTCCTGGAGAACTTGCTTGATACCCATCCGGAACATTTCCAGTATCAGCCGTTGCAATCACGATACTTCCTCTCCCCGAAAAAGACACGCTCGTATAAAACGGTGGAACGTTGCCGCTTCCACCAAGCATCTGCGCCATCGTCACAAATGCGGGTTCCGAAGCTGGAGTATAGGCACTTGCTTGATTGACTAATGCTTGCATCATTTGGGCCTGTTGGCCCGTGGACATGTTGAGTGCTCCTTGCAGCACATTCATGGCGGCGATGCTGGTAGGATCAACAGGGGATTGGTCTGTTGGAGCAACTGCTGCGGCTGTGGCAGAAGGGTAGAAAGAGGTTGATACGAAGGAGAAGCAAACCATCACGAATGCCAGACTCAAGATGTGGAAGTATCTTTTGGGACAAAGGCTCCTTGTGTTACTGAACATGCTGTTCCTCCTTCTCACGCAATGACCGTGCTCTACGCTTCTTCTCTATCCGATACGGAACAGAAGAGAATTTAGATCACTCCAATGGCTTGAAGTACATATTTCTCATCAGGGGCGATCTGTCGGCGACAATGAGAAAAACACGATCACTTTGCTGAAGATCGAAATTTCCTCTGGCAAGCGAGCCATCAGGGCACGTGCTGATAAAGGTCTTGAGGGACTGGTCACCCGAGACTAGCAGCTGAAGTGCCTCTTTGACGTTTGTCAGTGTCATTGCCAGGAGATGTAAACGAGGTTGATATCAATACCTTGAATATTGCTCCTGGGGAAGAAGGAATTGCACGTGTTGTAAGTGATCTGGTTCCTGTCACTTTTCCTGTCAAAGATGCATTTCCTCACAACCAAAAAAGCCTCAAGCCGCTTGTAGCCTCACTTGAAGTTTGGTGGGATTCGAATGAAATCTTCGGCATGCCGAAGGGGGGACTCGGCATCGACTGTCCATGGCTGTTCGTGGCCGTCCTCCCAGTGGCTGCTGAAGCGGGGTCTTGTTCACCAACGTCCGTGATTGTCCGCTGAAGTGTATCGGCGTTCCTGTCAACTTTCCTGTCAAGCACTCGCTTACACTTTACAAATTCACGAGAATACATGCGACTTGGTTCTGTCATCTCGCGCATGTACCTGATACTGTACAATTTGATAATGCAGAGGGTGCAACTGCTTCGGGCCTGTCTTCGCGATCATCTCCGCTTCGTCTGCCATCTGACGCCTGTCCACTGAACGTGGATGAACCAGCTCGAGCTACGGTTCAGCATTCTCCAACGCAAACGGGGACGTAGCAGCGATTTCGCTAGATCTGGATCACATGGCTAAGCACGTTATGGTCACAGTTTCGCAGTGGCATGCTCATGGGTGTCTATGCAACTAGTCCACTCAGTCCGAGGCTCTCGTCATGGCCAAGTACGCAAGAGAAGCCGTTCACGTTCTTGCTGCATGATTTCCGCATCGTTTCTCTGTGGCGTTCGGCTGAGGAATGCGGTCACCGCCAGGGAAAGCCTATTCTCCACTGGAGAGACCTATATTTTGCTCACCTGCGCCACAATGACGCTGACATTGTCTTTCCCACCACCTGCCAATGCTGCCTGGACGAGGTCATAGGCCGTCTCTGCTGGGTGAGGCATGGGTGTGGTCAAGATGGCGGCGATCTGTTGGTCGCGCACCATTTCCCACAGCCCATCGGAGCACAACAGCAGGAGGTCACCAGCTGCAAGCGGCAAGGCATCGACATCCACTTCCACGGCGGTTTTCTCGCCCAGGCTGCGATAGATGCGATTGCGCATGGGATGGGTATAGATGTCTTCAGACTTGATGAAGCCTTCTGCTACGAGGGCGGCCACGACCGAGTGATCGCGTGTGATCTGAGCGAGTCCCGTGGGTTGGCGATAGAGGTAGAGCCGACTATCGCCCACATGCGCAACGTAGGCGGTGGAATCTATAACCAGGGCTGCCGTCATCGTCGTCCCCATATGATCTCTCTGCTCCCGGTTCTGCTGATACACCGACTGGTTGGCATACTGGACGGCTGCGGTGAGCAGTGGGAGAAAGACCTCAGGCTTCATCTGCTGCGAGCTGAAGGAGCCAGACACATAGTCGGCCAGGGACTCCACTGCGAGCCGACTCGCTTCTTGCCCATGCGCCTGTCCTCCCACGCCGTCTGCCACAATGAGGAGGGCAAATGGTTTCGGCAAAGTATTGGGAGGGGCGGAAGGTACGATCCCCTGGGTGACCAGGAGTGTATCCTCGTTCGGTCTGTGCTTGCGTCTTATGCCTGGATCCAGGTGGGATCCCACCTTCAGGGCGAGCATTGGCTGCTCTGAATGTACTCCCTGACCTGCACCTGCGAGCGAGTGCATACGTGTAGGGTAAGAGGTGCCAGATTCCTTGTTGTCCTGTCGTATCACTTTGATTGTGTCTCCTTTCTGCCTTTTACACGTCTTTCGCAACCCAATCGTTACATCGGTCAGTTTGTTGCGTCTCGTTGTCACTAGCGCGGCGATACTAACCCGCTTGTAGCGTTTTCAAATTGACTACTCGAAGGGTATAGCATGAGGTTTCACGCTGAGTAGTGTCTCCGTGCTTCCCAGGGACAGTCTCAACGTATAGCCTGTACTTGCTGCTCAGAGCCGATTGTCGACACCAGATGAACTCTGGCTCCTGGCGTATTTCTTGCTTGAGATCATTACACCTTTCTGCTGGTCTTGACTTCGTCTCTCAAATGGTGACCATCCATACCGCTTTTGTACTCCATGAGCGATTTGCTGCATCTGCGTTCTCCGTTGTGGGCTCACCGCCGTGTGGCAGCATGATGAAGTAGGTATTTCTGTTGTCTGGAAAGCTTTGGAATTCGAGGCGCCCACCGAGTTGTTCCACCATGTTACGCGAGACGTGGTATACCGGCCCCAACTCTGAACTCGAACCTACATCACTGACCGTGATGATCGCTGTATTGCCTGTTTGTTGTAGTGTTACTGTGATTGGAGAGCCCTTCGTAGCGTGCTCACGCGCGTTGGAGAGCAGATTGCTGAGCAGTTTTCTGAGCTGATCCGCATCCACCTCGGCTTCCAGAGGCGTATCAAGACCTTCACCGACAAGAGCAGAACCAGTTCCTACGATGTACTCCTCAAGGGCGGACTGACACAACTCAACCAGGTCTCGGCGTTGCCGGTGGAGGATGAACATCGGTGTCTCGATCCGTGCGGTGTCCAGCAACTCTTGCACCAGCACTTCTGTCCGGCGAATCGCGTCCTCGATGCCAGCGAGAGCTTGATGCACGATTTCTGCTACTTCTGCCCCCTCGAGCTTCTGAGAGAGCAGCTGGGTCATCTCTTTGAGATGAGCCAGGGGGATGTTCAGTTCCTGCGAGACAACGCTGATGATCTTGTCTTTCGTCGCATTGGCCTGGGCAAGCTCGTGTGTTCGCAGCTGCACCAGCTGCTCGAGCGACTTGGCATGAAGCTCTAAGGCAAGCCACTGCTCAACAACCTGACGACGCAGGCGGCGTGTGTGCAAAGCACGATCCAGCGCGGCAACAAAGGAGTCACGATCAATCGGCTTCAGGAGGTAGTCGTACGCTTCACCCCGCAGAGCCTGAATGGCGAGATCATGATCACCGTGGCCGGTGATCAGCAGCGTGAGTGTCTCTGGCCGCAGTTGGTGAATCTTCGCCAGCAACTCCAGACCGTCCATGCCAGGCATCTTAATATCACTCACAATGGTATCGTAATCATGCGCTCGAATCAGCTCGAGAGCTCTTTGAGCCGAGTTGGAGGTATCCACCTTCGCTTCGGGTAAGCGGAGAGAGACGGTATGGGGGAGGGCTTGAAGCAACGCCGGATCGTCGTCAACAATGAGGATGTGTGGAGGGCGCATCTGTGATGGATGCAAGAGAGGAGGAAGAGCACTGCGTGACGACTCACCAAGTCGGGCGTGTAGTCCGCTCTGGAGACGAATGCTCACGTGATCGAGCGTGAACAGAGACCATCCTGCTGTATCCAAATCAAGCTGTCCGGGGATCCAATAGCCAAAGACAGAGACTTCCATGCTCTCACCGCCATGCAGTTCATAGCCGTTTAGTTCTAAAGAGTTCCATTCGCTGTTATACTTCAACGTCCCTGCTGCTTCATGCCTGTCGTTTTCATCGAGCATAGCAAAACCTCCTTTCTTTCGTTACCACGAGTACAACCAGCTAGGGCGTTACACAGAGGGACGAGTGGGCTAGCAAAGCTTATGCGAGGGGTAATAGGGAACGGCACCGTTTGCGGATGCCCGTCCCCGAGGAATCACATGGAGCTTGCAACTCCACTCGTTCCTGTTCTTATCCTGTACGTCGCACGTTACTGCTTACGTGGTCCTCTTCTTGACCTGAGCAGAGAGAACGAAACAGGGCAACCAGCCCGAGTGAAACACTGCTGTAGTTCCTCACTGCGATGCCGCAGTCGTTTCACCCGCAGTCGCTGGCGCTTGCACTTGGCGTTTGCTTACGTCTGCCCCCCGCTTGGTCGTCCACACCTGCCCTCGGTACCCAAACGCTGCGGCTGCTTGCGCCAGCACCTGCGGCAACTGCGCCAGTTGCTCGGCACTCAACTTGGGTTGCGAACCTGGTGCTGGAGCGCGGCGCAATCCAACGATCCCCTCCGCCTTCGCCCTGTTCAGCAACAGGCTCGCGGTGCCCCTGCTCATCCTAAGGCCGCAGCTCGCTCTTTCAGCTTGCACCCTTGTTGCGCTAGTTCCCAGGCTGAGCTTCCGACGACCTTCTTTCCACTCGTGTGGTTCGTGTTCTTTCTTCATCCCTCCAGTTTCAATGGTTGAG
>Ga0116216_10001981_pt1 | contig 13880 bp, 12 predicted proteins | sample Sb_taG_11_FD_89696 | JGI IMG/M metagenome (GOLD analysis project Ga0116216, IMG submission 89696) | Peat soil microbial communities from Weissenstadt, Germany - Sb_50d_3_AS metaG | ecosystem: Environmental > Terrestrial > Soil > Wetlands > Peat | place: Germany: Weissenstadt | collected 2010-09-21
TACTGCACCCCTGGCCCGACGCTCGCTTCGACGCCAACATCCAAGGCAAGAGCCCAGTGAGGTAGTCCCTCACGCTGGGATCCGCGCGGGGGGCGGCTGGCAACAGCCGTCCCTACCGCGACTGGGAAACCCGGGAGCTAGCTCTTTCATCGATTGCCGTCGGCGCCGGTTACCGCACCTGTTGGCGTTCGGGAGCATTGACACAGAACCTCGCTGCCGGCCATCTAGACTGAGAGCTGGATGGAGCAGACCCAACGCGCACGCCAGCGAGCCCTGTGCATAGCCGCCCTGCCGACCACCGGCTCCGACCCAGCTGCCCGGGCTGTGTGCCCTGGTGCCCGCGAGGACCTGGAGGAGCTCGGCGAGCTCCTGCGGACCGCGGGCGTGGCGGTCGTGGGCGAGCTGATCCAGCACCGCGAGAGTCCACACCCGAACACATACCTCGGGCCGGGGAAGGTCAGGGAGGCGCGGGAGGCGTCGCGCACGTACGACGCGAACGTGATCGCCTGCGACGATGAGCTGAGCCCCAGGCAGGAGCGCAACCTCGAAGAGGCGCTGGGGCTGCCGGTCGTGGACCGGACGGCGATCATCCTCGACATCTTCGCCGACCACGCGGCCAGCGCCGAGGGCAAGCTGCAGGTGGAGCTGGCTCAGCTGGAATACAACCTCGCGCGGATGCGCGGGCTGTGGAGCCATCTCGAGCGCCTCGGCGGCGGGATCGGCACGAGGGGACCGGGCGAGAGTCAGATCGAGACCGACCGGCGGCTGGCGCGCGACCGGATAGCGGCGTTGCGCAGGCGGTTGGAGCACGTCAAGGGCACGCGCGCGGTGATGCGCGCCGAGCGAGAGCGAGCTGCGCTGCCGGCGGTGGCGCTGGTCGGCTATACGAACGCGGGCAAGTCGACACTGCTGAACGCGCTGACCGGCGCGCAGGTGAGCGTGCGCGACAGGCTGTTCAACACACTCGACCCGACGGTGCGCACGTTGAAGCTCAGCGGAAGGCGGTATCTGCTGAGCGACACGGTCGGGTTCATCCGAAAGCTGCCTCATCAACTCATCGACGCGTTCGGGGCGACGCTCGAGGAGACCAGGCGCGCAGAGCTCCTCGTGCATGTAATCGACGCAAGCGCGCCGGAGGATGAGATGGAGGCGATGAGGCGTTCGGTGGAGGAGACCCTGCGGGAGATCGGTGTGGACGAGCGGCCGAGGGTGCTGGTGTTGAACAAGGTGGATCTGCTGGTGGGAGACGCACGCGAGGAGCTCTGCACGCACCATCCCGACGCGGTGCTCGTGAGCGGCGAGACGGGATATGGCCTGGACGAGCTGGGGGAGCGGATCGAGCGCGAGCTGGCGCACACCCTGCGCCCGCTTGACCTGCTCGTGCCGTACGCCGATGGCGGGAGCCTCGCCGAGCTGCACGATGTGGCGGGCGAGGTCAGCCGCGAGGACACCGCCGAGGGCGTGCGCGTGCGCGCGCTGGTACCGGCACGTCTGGCCGAGCGCTTCGCACGTTTCGCGGTCGCGTCGTAACGCTCAGCGCTCGTCGCCGCTGCCCGACAGCACGCCGCGGCGCTGTCGCGAGAGCAGCTTGTCGAGGTTCGTCTGGGCGATCTCGTCGAGATCCAGGCCGAGCTCGCTCGCGAGCTGGGCGACGTACCAGAGCACGTCACCGAGCTCCTTGGCCATCGCCGTTCGACGTTCATCGGAGATCTCGCCATCGTCGTCGCGGATCGCCTTCTTGGCATGCTCGGCCACCTCGCCAGCCTCCCCGGACAGCCCCAGGGCGGGGTAGGCCAGCCACGCCTCGCGCGGGTACTCGGCCGTGCGGCGCGAGCGCCGCTGGTACTCCGCCAGATCCACCACGCAATCGTAAGAGGATTCGCCGGCTGCCGACGTAGGCGATCCTCGATTTTGCGTCGATCGGATCGAGAGGTTTGATCGAAACGGTTCTGCTTCAGGGATGTCATCTCTAATACGATTCGTGCAGATGGCCAGTACTGTGCAGCAATCCGAGATGTCCGCGGGCGAGGTCGTGCTCGGGCTGCTGGTCGAGCGACCGGACACGTGCTACCAGCTCGACAAGCGCATGGCGGAGCGTCTCGGCTCGGCCGAGTTCAGCCGCGGCGCCGCAGCCGGAGCGATCAAGCGCCTGCAGGAACGCGACCTCGTACGTCCCGTTGAGCGCGAGGAGCGCACGAGTCTGCAGCTCGTGGACGGGCGCAGGAAGACGGTCTATGAGCCCACGCCCGCGGGGGTCGAGCACTTCCGGCGCTGGTTGCGGGCCTCGACGCAGACTCCCCCGGTGCGCGAGGAGCTGCACGCCAAAATCGCGCTCTGGGGATCCGAGGACCTGTCGCGGCTGATCGAGATCGTCCACGAGGCCGAGATGTCCTGTACGCAGCGACTGCAGGAACTGAGCCGGCGAATGCGACTGGAACGAGAGGCCGCGGACCCAGCCGAGTGGGCACAGACGATGCAGTTGCTCGTGATGACCGGAGAGGTCACCTGGTGGGATGCCAGGATCAAGTGGCTGCAGGACGTCCGCATATACCTGGAGAGACAATACGAGCGTCAGCGGAACCTGGACGGCATGGGGCGTGGGCAGGCGCATCAGCGGAGCCTGGGCGGCATAAGGCGCGGGCAGGAGGAGCATCAGCGGAGCCTGGGCGGCATGGGGCGTGGGCAGGCGCCAACGCGGTGACGGGCCCCATGCTGTCGTTGCGGGAGGTGTCGTTGAGCTTCACCCGCGGGCAGCGCCACGTCGTGCGGGTGCTGGACAATGTCTCGCTCGACCTGCAAGCCGGCGAGATCGTGGCGGTGATCGCGCGGCCCGCCCAAGGCAAGACCTCGCTGCTGCGCGTCGCGGCGGGGATGCAGCGGCCCGACAGGGGCAGCGTGCTGTTCGCCGGGGAGGAGGTGTGGAGCATGTCCGACCGGCGGCGCTCGCGACTGTTGCGGGAACAGATCGCGCTGGTCGAGCGCGCCGCGCCGCAGCTCGACGTGCCGGTGCTCACGAGTGTCGCCCTGCCGCTGCTCGACGCGCATGGCCGGCGCGGCGCCTACGCACGTGCCGAGCGGGCGCTCGATCATGTCGAAGCGTCCGAGTGCGCGGGTCAGCATTGGAGTGAGCTGGCCGATTGGGAGCGCGTCCTGGTCGCGCTCGCGCACGGGATCGCACGTGAGCCGAGGCTCCTGCTCGTCGACGATCTGACCGCGACGCTCGACATGGGCGAGACCGAGGAGATAGCCGGGCTGTTGGGCTCGCTCGCGCGAGAACGGGGAGTCGCGGTGCTGATCTGCGCCGGCGGCTCCGGCCTGGCGGATTGCGCGGACCGGATCGCCTCGCTTGCGGGCGGCAGGCTGGTGGCGCCACCCCCGACGCCGGAGCCTGAGCAAGGCAACATCATCGACTTCCCGGGTGAGCATCCGCGGCGCGCGTCCTGAAGATGCTCGAGCTGCGCGACCTCGTCAAGCACTACCACGCCGGCGAGACGGAGCTGGTGCGGGCCGTGGACGGAGTGTCGCTCTCGGTGGGCGCCGGTGAGCTGGTCGCGCTATATGGGCCGAGCGGGTCGGGCAAGACGACGCTGCTGACGCTGATCGCCGCGCTGATCAGCCCCGACAGCGGCACGATCCTCGTCGACGGCCGCGACATATCGAGGCTGACGGACGCCGAACGCTCGCATTACCGGCTGCGCGAGCTGGGGTTCGTGGATCAGACCTGCGACCTGCTCCCTGGCGGCAACGTCGTGCAGAACGCGGCGATGAAGCTGTGGCTGCTCGAACACGCCCGCGAGGCCGAGCGCAGGATCGAGCCGTTGCTCGTGCGCCTGGGACTGGGCGAGCGTCTCGCCCACCGCGCCGACCAGCTCTCGATGGGCGAGCGCCAGCGCGTGATGCTCGCGCGCGCCCTGTCGACCGAGCCGAAGCTCGTCCTCGCCGACGAGCCGACTGGCAACCTCGACACCCAGCGCAGCCGCGAAGTCCTGGAACTGCTGGCGGAGGTATGTCGCGAGCGGGGAACGGCGGTGCTGCTCGTCACCCACGACCCGCTGGCGACGGCGTTTGCCGATCGCGTGTACGCGCTGCGCGACGGGCGCATCGCCGAGTACGAGCCCGATCGCTTCTTCGCGCCCCCGCATAGATCGAACATCGCCCCATAGCGATGCGGCTGTCCAACATCGCCCACCTCTACCTGGTGCGCCTGAAAGCCAGGGTGGTGCTCGTCCAGGAGCTGTTCGCGGTGCTCGGGATCGCCGTTGGGGTCGCGCTCCTGTTCGCCTCACAGGTCGCCAGCACGAGCTTGGACGCGTCTGTCACTCAGATCACCAACGGAGTGGTAGGCCAGTCGAAGTACCAGCTCAAGGCGCGCAGCCCGCAGGGGTTCAGCGAAGCGCTGCTCGGCGAGGTTCAACGCCTGCCGGGTGTACGCGTGGCGGTTCCGGTGCTCGAGACCCAGGCGAGCGTGACCGGCCCATCCGGCAATCAACCGATCGACCTGATCGCCATCGATCCCCGCTACGTTCGTCTTGGCGGGCCGCTGCTGCGACACTTCACCGCCGCGCAACTCGCAAACAAGCGCGTGCTGGCACTGCCGGCGCCAATCGCGAACAAGCTCGGCGTGGGTCCGCTGGAACCGGTGAAGCTGCAGATCGGCGCACGTGTCGAACGAGCTCTGGTCGGAGTCGAACTGACGGCTCGGAGCATCGGAGCGCTGGTCAACAGCCCGGTCGCGATCGCGCCGCTCGCCTACGTTCAGAAGCTCATGCAAATGCAAGGAAGAATCACTCGCATCTTCGTCCAGACGCAGTCCGGCCACGATAGCGATGTGCGAGCGGGACTGTCACGACTGGCCGCGGGACATATCAATGTCGAGCCCGCCGACTACGAGGCGACGCTGTTCAGCCAGGCAGCCGAGCCGATCGATCAGTCCACCAAGACGTTTGCAGCGATATGCGCGCTGGTTGGCTTCATGTTCGCATACTGCTCGATGCTGCTCACGGCCGATACCCGCCGGGGATTGATACGGGAACTACGACGCGGCGGCGCGACCCGCCCAGAGGTCGCCCAGACGCTCCTGTTCGATGCGCTCGTGCTCGCCGCCGTCGCCTCGCTGGTGGGGTTGGCGCTGGGCGATCTGCTCTCGATCGTCGTGTTCACCTCGCCGCCCGGGTTTCTCTCGTTCGCCTTTCCGATCGGCTCGCAGCGGATCGTCACCTGGGAAAGCGTCCTCATCGCGATAGGCGCCGGGACGCTCGCGGCGTGCGCCGGGGTACTGACCCCGATGCGAGATGTTTGGGTTCGTACCGCACATGCCAGGCACGCCGACGCGCCTGGCGGGCGCCCCACCTTCAACCGGCGGACGATGGTGATGCTCGCCGGGGGTTGCGCCTGCCTCGGGGTTACGACGATCATCCTACTCGAGGCTCCACAGTCGGCGATCGTCGGCATCGTGGCATTGATCTTGGCGCTGCTGCTCCTGTTGGGGCCGTTGCTGGATCTGATCGTCACGAGCTTCGATCGCCTGCAGCGTTCACTCGGGAGTGGCGCCACCATGCTCGCGGTCGTCGAACTGCGCTCCCCGAAGACGCGAGCCAGGTCGATCGCGATCGCCGCGACCGCGGCGGTCGCAGTGTTTGGCAGCGTAACGATCCAGGGGTCGCACACCAATCTGCAGAACGGGCTCGACCGCTCGTTTCATGACATCAGCTCGGTTGCTGACCTATGGGTGGCGCCATCAGGAGAGCAGAGCCTGTTCACAACGATTCCCTTCCAGAGCGCGACCGCCACGATGCTTGTGCGCCTTCCTGGCGTTCGCTCAGTCGGTCTGTACCGTGGCGGCTTCCTCGAAGACGGTGGCCGTCGTGTATGGGTGCTGGCGCCACCAACCACGACATCGTCGCCCATACCGCAGGGGGAGCTACTCGCCGGCAGCCTCGCGCTCGCGACCGCGAGGCTTCGTGCCGGCGGCTGGGCGGCGATCTCGAAGACATTGGCCACCGCCCATCATCTGCGCATCGGTCAATCCTTCACGCTTCCCTCCCCCCGTGAAACGATGTTCCGAGTCGCCGCGCTGACCACGAACCTCGGATGGCCGCCGGGCGCGATCATCCTCAACGGCAAAGACTACGCGCGTGCGTGGGAAAACCCCGAGCCCAGCGCATACAACGTGATGCTCGCCTCCGGCACATCCCCCGCGAAGGTTCGCAGCAAGATTCATGCCGTCCTAGGGCCGGCTTCGGGACTGACGGTCGAAACCGCGGCGCAGCGCGAACAGAGCCAGCGAGCGACAAGCCGCCAAGGGCTTGGCAGCCTGACCCAAATCGCCGTGCTGGTGCTGGTGGCCGGACTGCTGGCGACCGCGACGGTGATGGGAGCAACGATCTGGCAGCGCCGCCGCCGGTTCGCGCGTATGAAGGTGCAGGGCTACGAACACCGTACGCTGTGGTGGGCGCTGATCTGGGAGAGCGCGCTTCTGATCGGCACCGGTTGCCTGATCGGGGCTGCGCTCGGCATCTACGGGCAGCTTCTGCTGAGTCATGCGCTCGTGACCGTCACGGGCTTTCCAGTCATCCTCTCCGCCAATGTATTGGTCGCCTTCGCCAGCTTCGTACTGGTAACCATGGTGGCGGCGATATGCATCGCCATACCGGGGTATCGCGCGGCGGGCGTCGCCCCGTATCCATGGTCCGACGTCTAGTACTTGGGGCAAGAAGGGCGGCAAGCCTCAGTCCGAGGCCGGAGGTCTTGCGCTCAATGAGCCGAATGCGACGAATCCGTCGTATCGATCTTCTAGTCTCGGAAAGATCAGTACCGTTGGAGCTACTGACACTCCCTCCCTTTCTCCAGCGCAGACTTGGACGCTAGTCCTCGTATTGACTCGCACGCTGCTGTGGGGCCGGCGTGCGACCACACGCGAGCTCCACGCCTGGCATCGGCGAGCAGCGAGCATTCCAGATGCGCCGATCCGTGCGGATGCGCTCGACGCGCTCGTCCACAAGCGCGACAACGTGGAAGGCGCTTCGTTATTCTCAATTCTTCCTAAATATAGGAATGAATCCCTGCTTAGGCTGCTGGTCGCCTACCAGGTCATGTGGGACTTCCTCGACAGCGTCAGCGAGCATGGCGCGTGTGCCGGCCAGGCGAACGGCCGCCAACTGCACCGCGCGCTCGTAGAGGCGCTCGACCCCGAGGCTCCGATATCCGACTACTACCGCCACCACCCGTGGAAAGACGACGGCGGCTACCTGCGGGCGCTCGTGGAGACCTGCCGGCGCTCGTGCGCCCGGCTGCCCGGTTATCGACAAGTTCGCCCACTGATACTACGAGGCGTCAGAGACTGCGCGATCCAGAGCCTGAACCACGAGCGCGAGCCGAGCCGCCGTGACGTCGCGCTGAAAGAGTGGGCCGAGCGAGAATTCGCCGACGAGCACGGATTGAGCTGGTTTGAGAGGACTGCGGCAGCCGGGGCTTTCATGCCCCACGTTTTGCTCGCGCTAGCGGCAGAGCCGTCATGCAAGCAGGAGGAGGTGGACGCAGTTTACTCGGCCTACTTCCCCTGGGTATCGCTCACGATCTCGATGCTCGACAGCTACATCGACCGGGCGGACGATACTGCCAGTGAAAGTCACAGCTATATCTCTCACTACGCCACCGAGGCTGCCGCGCTGGAACGTCTCGCGGCAATTATCCGACGAATCGTGAGCCATGCGCCGGGCCTTCCCAACGGCCGTCGTCAAGCCGTCCTCACAGAGGGCATCATCGCTATGTACTTGTCCACCGCAGGCGTCAACACGCCGAGCACTCGCGAGAGCACGCGCATGCTTGCCCGCGCCGGCGGGTCCCTCACGAGGGTATTGCTACCGATCGCACGTGCGTGGCGAGTAGCGAGGACGAGACAGACGACATCCAAAGAAAATAAGTGTTCTCCAAATGGTTTTCCACCTGGGCTTCCGCTTCCCCCCACAATTCTCACCTATGTCTACTGGAGATGGCCCTTCGAGTACATGAAACTGTGCCAGACCCGCTACGGACGATGTTTCACACATAGGATGACGAGCTTCCCACAGCTGGTGTTCCTGTCCGATCCGGCCGAGATCAGAACGATGCTGGCAGCGCCGGCCGAGGTCCTTCACCCGGGAGAGGGGGGAGAGAAGATCACGCCGATCGTGGGGACGAGCTCGTTCATGCTCCTGGATGAGGACGAGCACCTGGCCGGGCGCAGGGCAGTGCTCCCCGCGCTGGCGAAACGCACGATCGGCAGGGAGTCGGAGCGGGTGGCCGAGATCGTCAGGCGCTCGACGGCATCGTGGCCACGAGACGTTCCCCTGCCACTGCACCCGCGCCTGCGCGCGCTGACGCTGGAGGTCATACTGCGGAGGATCTTCGGTTGGCGGGAGCCCTGGTCTGAGAGCGGGCTTTCCGCCTTGCGGGACTCGGTGTTGACGATGTTGGGGATTACGGGAAACGTAGTGTTTCCGTTGCCGATCCTCCGACATGGTCCGGGACGCACGGTCTGGGAGCATTTCCTGGAGTACCGGTCCGCAACAGACGAGCTCATCCGCGCGCTGATCGACGAGCGCCGCGAGACGACCGCGGCGGGCCGTGAGGACGCGCTCGCGATGCTCCTTGCAGCCCGCAACACCGACGGGTCGCCGATGACCCACTCCCAACTGCGAGACAACTTGATGTCGCTGATCCTCGCGGGACACGAGACAACGGCCTCGCAGCTCGCGTGGGCGTTTCAGTTGCTCGCACACAACCCGCCGGCGCAGACGCGGCTGATCGAGGAGATCGACGAGAACGCGGGCGACGAGTACCTGACGGCGACCATTCAGGAGGTATTGCGCCACCGGCCGGTGTTCCTCTTCGCGATCCCGCGCGCGGTCAAGCGGCCGATCGAGATCGGCGCGTGGACGTATCGGCCGCCGGCCCACCTGCTGGCGTGCATCTATCTGCTGCACCACGATCCGGACATCTACCCAGAGCCGGAGCGGTTCCGCCCCGAGCGCTTCCTGGAAGGGCAGCCGAGTCCGTATATGTGGCTGCCATGGGGTGCAGGCCGCAAGCGCTGTCCCGGCTCGCACCTGGCGATGCTCGAGATGAAGACGGTGCTGCGAACGGTCTTCGAGAGCACAACCGTCAGCCCCGCGAGCCGGCACATGGAGCGCCCGCGGTGGCGCAGCGTGATCGTGACGCCACACGCCGGGTCGCGCGTCGTCCTGCGCCGGCGCGAGCGAGAACCGCAGGGGCTACGGACGGCGCCATGGCGCAATTGCAAGGAGACCGTCTTGTGATCTCTTGGAGTTGCACGGCCGGAAGGACCGGGCCTGACTGCTGGGGCGGAACGAGCGCACCTGGGGGCGACGGACGTCGTTTCGGAACGTCGTCCCCAAGACCGCGCGGCGTGCCTTTGCTCGCGCGAGGATCGCCTCGGCCACGGTCGTCTCATCGACCGCGTATTGCGAGTCGAGCACAAGCTGTCGAAGGATCTGTATCTGCCGCTGCATCTTGCACCTGCCGCCGCATAGGTTGCGCAGGATCTGTATCGGCAACCCATGGCTCGGAGATCACGGCCGCGACTCGGATTCGACGAGCGTTGACGCGTCCCAGCCGGTCGAACACCGACTATAGTCAAAATACATAGCGACGTGTCGCTATACAAAGGGTCGCGGGGCCGTCAACATCAGCGTCAATGCCGCCCCGCGTCGCGTCTCGCTATCCGGATAACTGGAGGATTCCCGACCTCTCCGAGCCCCGGTACTCCCAATCACTCGAGCGTGGTCTGGCGATCCTCGAGGCTTTCACTCCCGAGCGTCCGGTGCTCGGGATCGCCGACATCGCCGACAGTCTGGGGATGAGTCGTTCGACGACTCATCGCTATGTCACGACGCTCGTCGCGCTGGGGTATCTGGAGCAGGGCGCCAAACGCAAGTATCGACTCGGGCTGCGTGTGGCCGATCTGGGGATGTCCGCGCTGAACGCGACCGGCCTGCGCGAGCACGCGCACGCCGATCTCTCCGAACTGGCCCACCGAGCGGGCTACACGACGAGCCTGGCGGTGCTCGAAGGCGAGGAAATCCTCTACGTCGACCGCGCGGAAGGCATTCGCCGCAGACAGCGCACGGGTGGCCTGGATCTCGGGCCGGGATCGAAGCTGCCCGCATACTGCACTGCGCTCGGGAAGGTGCTGCTCGCATATCTGCCCGAGTACGAGCGCCGAGAGCTGCTCTCCAACATCGTCTTGAAGCGCCGGGGTCCGAACACGATCACGAGCAAGGGCAAGCTGCGCGAGGAGCTCGCACAGGTGTTGGAGGAAGGCTTCGCCGTCGAGGACCAGGAGGTCGCCGAGGGACGCATCGCGATCGCCGCGCCGGTCCTTAACGAGGCCAGTGAAATCACGGCCGCGATCGACATGACCGCCCAGGCGCCGGGGATCGCCCTCGAGGAGCTGGCAAGCGGTCTCGGCCCGCATCTCATCTCGACGGCCGACCGCATCTCCGCTCGCCTCGGCTACCGCCGCGAGAGCGAGTCGCGCGGCTGAGGAGCTCGGGCCGGGAGCGAGACTCACACACCCGCGGCACGACGGGCGCCGCGGTGGGCCTCGCGCTCGAGCGTGTCCTGGAGCGAGGTCAGTTCTGAGCAGTCGATACCCAGCGCCGTGGCGATCAGCCAGTCGGCGAACCACGTGTTCTTCGGCAGCAGCGGACCGTGCAGGTAGGTGCCGATCGTGTTGCCCCGACGGGCGCCCTCGTGACCGGAGCGCCCGTCGTTGCCATATCCCTCGAGGACACGCCCCAGCGGCTCGGCGTTCGCGCCGAGCCAGGTGCGCCCGCCGTGGTTCTCAAACCCCGCCAGCACACGTCGCTGCGCGGAAACGCCATGGCCGCCGAGCGAGACCTCGATCGCGATGTTGCCAATCAACCGCGGGCCGGGACCACGGACCGTTCGGACGTTCAGCAGGCCGACGCCCTCGATCTCCTCTTCGCCGAGCACATACGCTTGCCCGAGCAGCTGGTAGCCACCGCACACCCCGAGGATCACCGCGTCGCGAGCGGCGGCCGTATGCAGGGACGCGCGCTTGCACGCCAGGAGGTCCTCGGCGCACAGGCGCTGGTCGCGGTCCTGACCGCCGCCGATGTAGAAGAGGTCGTGCGCGCCGGGGTCCAGCCGCTCCCCGAGTCCGCTGCGGGTCAGCTCAAAGCCGATCCCTCGCCAGGCGCAGCGGCGCTCCAGCACGAGCAGGTTGCCGCGGTCGGCATAGATGTTCATCAGGTCCGGATACAGCACGCACACGCGCAGCGTGCGACCCTCGGCCCGGCTCACCGCCATGAGCGCTCCGCCTCTCCCCGCCGCACGAGCAGCTCGCGCAGGTCCAGCATCGCCGTATAGGTGGGGAGCGCGTACAGCGGTGCGGCGTCGTTCTCCTGCGGACGGTCCGTGGCGGCCGCCGTCAGCGCCCGGGAGACATCCTCGACCAACCTGATGCGCTCGGGCTCAACGCCGGCGTACTTCAGGCGCAGCGCCAGCTCGGACGCTCGTGTGCCGGAGCACGTCACGCTGCGCACGCGCCCGGCGAGCAGCTCGAAGTCGGCGTCCCAGATCCACGACACATCGCGCCCGTCGGCCGTGTTGTCGTTGAGCACGCCCAACAGGTCGTGCCGGCCGGGCTCGAGGACGAGCGTGCGCAACACCTCGTTTGCGCCCGCCGGGTTCTTGACGAGCAGGATCCTCATCTCGCGGGGGTGGGCGGGCTCTCCAATCATCACGGTCTCCGCCCGTCCGAATGCGGCTGTCGTGTGCTCCAGCCCTTGCACTATGCAGCTCAGCGGGATCTCGAGCGCAACGGCGAGCGCTGCGGCCGCGAGCGCGTTGTAGACGTTGTACAGACCTGGGAGGGAGAGAGCGACCCTCGCCTTACCGGCCGGTGTGCGCAGCGTGAACTTAGCGCTGCGTACACCCTCGAGGACGATGTCGGTAGCAGTCACCTGCGGCGCCGGTCTGCTCTGGCCACAAGCCGGACAGTGGTAGTGCCCGAGGTGGCCCAGATATATGGCGTCGAACACGTACGGCGCGCCGCAACGGCGACAGTGCTTGGCGTCGGCGGCGTGCGCCATGCCGGCCAGCGCGAGCGAGTCGTCCTCGACGCCGAAGTACACGACCCGGCCGCCATCATCGTGGCCACCGCTTGCGGCGCCGTCGCGGTCCCGCCCGAGATCCGCCACGAGCGGGTCGTCGGCATTCAGTACAAGCGTCGCCGCCCGAGCCGGCCCGTCGCGCAGCGCCGAGACCCAGCTGTCGGCGATCGTCTCGAGCTCTCCGTATCGGTCGAGCTGGTCGCGGAACAGGTTCGAGAGCAACACCGCGCGCAGTCCCTGGAGCTGAGCGGAGACCGGTGCAAGCCACAGCTCGTCGACCTCGAACAGACCGAACTCGCCCGCGATCCGGCCACGCGGGCGGGCGGCCGACAGCAGCGTTGAGGCGATCCCACCGGCCATGTTCGCGCCCGCCTGGTTGTGGACCAGCGCCACGCCATGCCGCTCGAGGATCGAGGTGGCCATCCTGGCAGTCGTCGTCTTGCCGTTCGTCGCCGAGATCAGCACGCTGCCGAGCTTCAGGCGCGAGGCGAGCAGGCCAAGCGCGTCCGGCTGCAACCTCAGCAGCACCTTGCCGGGAGCGCTCGTCGCTCCCCCTCCGCGCAGGCGCGACAGGGTACCGGCGGCCCGCGCGAGCGCGAGCTTCGGCGCGAGCAGATCTGTCATCAGGACTCCTCGTGCCCGAACGCCGCGCCTGCCGCGACACCCACCGGGACGAGCACCTGCACCGCGCCCGTCAGCGCTCGTACGCGCACGGGCAGCTCACCGATTGGATCTCCGTCGGCGTACATAGCGAATGGGCGGTCGGCGCTGATCGAGATCTCACGCGCTCGCCAGACACGCACGCCCGGCTCCTGCATGTGCTTGCCGCTGAACACCTTCGGAAGGATTTTCGTCACGAACGCAACCTTGCTGACACTTTCCAGGACGACCACGTCGAGCAGACCGTCATCGAGCAGCGCCTCCGGCGCCGCACGCATCCCGCCGCCATAGGCCCTGGAGTTGCACGCTCCGATGGTGTAGGCGGTAACGTCGACGCGCTCGCCAGGCGGGTCGAGCTCGATCTCAAACTGGGCCGGCCGCCAGGCGATCAGCGCCCGCAGCGCACCGTACACATACACCAGATTTCCCAGCCATGATGGCGCTTCGTTGGCGATGCGATTGGCGTCGGAGTCGAACCCGACTGAGGCGATCCCGACGAATGCGCGCCCGTTCACCTCACCCACATCCATCGCGCGGGGAACTCCCTGCGCGATCGTGGTGCACGCCTGCAGCGGATCCTGGGAGATCGCGAGCACTCGTGCGAGATCGTTGCCGCGCCCACCCGGCAGCACTCCCAGCACCGCGCCCGGGATCTCGCGCAGCACATCGGCGACGGCGCCGATCATGCCGTCACCGCTGAGCACCACGACCGTCTCACCCGCACCGGCGCCCTCACGAGCAAGCGAACGAGCGTGGTCGAGATCGCGCGTGTCCTGCCGGCGCACTTGAAGGCCGAGCTCGCGCAGCCTCCGCTCGACATCAGGCGCGGCGCGGCGCGCCCGCCCGCCCCCGGCGGACGGGTTCACCAACAGGCGGATAGGCGCGGGCACCGCTCAAGCGTATTGCCCGCCGCGGAGGTTCGCGCGCGATCGCGGACTGGGACGGTGGGGTCCAGACGGGGGGATGGTTCAGGCTCGCGGCGCCGCACTCAGCGCGTCCAGTCCCGGGAGCGCATGAACGCGATCACATCGTCCGGGCGGTCGGTGACGACATACGCGTCGATGATCGCGCCGGCGGCGTCCA
>Ga0116216_10001983_pt1 | contig 13865 bp, 15 predicted proteins | sample Sb_taG_11_FD_89696 | JGI IMG/M metagenome (GOLD analysis project Ga0116216, IMG submission 89696) | Peat soil microbial communities from Weissenstadt, Germany - Sb_50d_3_AS metaG | ecosystem: Environmental > Terrestrial > Soil > Wetlands > Peat | place: Germany: Weissenstadt | collected 2010-09-21
ACGAGAGCCACGGCCGGCTCCCGGAGCAGGTTCCTCCCGGCGATACGGAGATCCGCTCCCACACCATTCACGTTCATAATTCTCACTACGCAGGTTGGACGTGGCGAGTTCGCAGAAGTTTGCCACAATGTTCGCATGAGCCTGATGCGCGAGATCCGCGAATTCCCGGTAGAGCGCGATGCGGTGGCCCTCTGGTGGCTCGGCCAGAACGGCTTCATCTTCAAATCGCACGAAGGGACGCTGCTCGCGGCCGACCTGTACCTCACCGACAGTTGCGTGGCCATCGCGCCCGCCGGCACGGATTTCCATCGCCAGGTACCGGTGCTGATCCCGCCCGAGGAGGTGGATGTGGACTTCTACGCGGTCACCCACAACCACCAGGACCACACCGACCCTGAGACTATCGGAGGCCTGCGCCACAAGGACACCACGCACTTCATCGGACCGCATCCGAGCTGCGCCGTCTTCCGCCGCGAGGGCGTCGAATCGGGCCGCATTCTCCCCTGCTGGCCGGATGGCGAGCTGGAGCTGCGCGACATCGTCATCCGCGGAACCTTCGCGCTGCCCACCGACGATACCGACCTCAACCACATGGGCTACATCTTCGAGTTCGGCAAGGGGCCGCGCATCTACATGACCGGCGACACCGACGATTGCGAGCTGCTCGCCAGCGCCCGCCGGCACGAGCCGCACCTGATGATCACGTGCATCAACGGCGGCTTCAACAACCTGTCGCACGACGAAGCGGCGCAATTGGCCGCGCGCATACGGCCGCGCGCCGCGATCCCGTGCCACTACGACATGTTCGCCGACAACGCCGCCGACCCGCGGCAGTTTCGCGCGTCGTTGCGGAGGCGCGCGCCGGAGGTCGGGTATCTGCAGCCGGAGCACGGCGTGCCAGTCGTGTTTTCGGTGTAGCCGGGCATTCTTACCTGTATCCCGGCATCGAATTATACGCTTGACGTATAGCGTACAATCAGACTATCCTGAATCGTGATCCGCACGTTCCAAAACAGGGAGACTGAGCGGCTATGGAAGCGGGAACGAGTCAAAGAGTTCGAAAAAATCGCGATAGCAGCCTTGCGGCGGTTGACGGCGCTCGACAGCGCCCAGGCTCTCACGGATCTGTTGATCCCACCCGGCAACCGGCTGGAAGCCTTAGAAGGAGATCGCCAGGGCCAACACAGCATCCGCATTAATGATCAATACCGGATCTGCTTCACCTGGAAAGACGAGAACGCGTATGACGTCGAAATCACGAAACACTACCACTAAGAGTACGCAAAGGAGGCCGAAGCTGGCGCCCGTGCATCCTGGCGAGATTCTGAAGGAAACATTGGACGATTTCGGCCTCAGCATGAACCGTCTGGCCCAGGAAATCCGCGTCCCCGCGAATCGGATTAGCGCGATCGTCGCGGGACAGCGCGCCATCACCGGAGAAACCGCCCTCCGGCTGGGACGCTATTTCGGCACCACGCCCGCCTACTGGATGAACATGCAGGCGCGTTACGACCTCGAAACGGCGCGCGACGAGTGGGAATTTCGCATTGAATCGGAAATACGGCCACGTAGCGCAGCGTGACTCCACGCCCCAACGTCCAGGGCACACCCAAGCCCCCGTTATATACTTGCAAGGAGGCACATCGACGACCATGAAGCTGGCACTCACAACCTTATTACTTATCGCCACCGCGGCCCTGGCGCAGGGCCCCAAGAAATTTGCACGCACTTCAGACAATTCGCGCAGCCCCGCCAAGGAAACCGCCGTCACCATCAACGGCAAGACCATCAACATCAGCTACTCGGCGCCATCCGTCCGCGGACGCACCATTTTCGGCGACAGCGGCATCATCAAGAACGACGGCACCTACCCCGTCTGGCGCGCCGGCGCCGACGAGGCCACCCAATTCCATACCGACGCCGACCTCATCATCAGCGGCCTCAACGTGCCCAAGGGCGACTACACCCTGTGGATCGATCTCGATGCCGGCAAGTGGCAGCTCATCGTCAACAAGAAGCAGAGTTGGGGCACGGATTACGACAAGAGCGCGGACGTCGGCCGCGTGGCCATGACCATGAGCAAGCCGCCGGCTCCGGTGGAACAGCTCCGCATCGCGCTCTCGAGCGCCGGCGGCCGCGGCAGGCTCGAAATGGCGTGGGCGGACATGGCCGCCTCGGTGAACTTCACCGTCAAATGAGATCGCTCGCAGGAGGTGTATGTCCACAGCTTTTGGTCCGGGAACGCTCTACTGCGCGGAATGCGGCCGCCCGTCGACCGCGGACGAGTTGGCCCGTTTCGGCGATCTCCTCATCTGCCCCGACTGCAAGAACAACTACGCGCAAAAGCTGCGCGAAGGCGTGGCCTCCGTCCAGCCGGTTCAGTACGGAGGATTCTGGATCCGCGTGCTGGCCTCGTTGATCGACACCATCATCCTCATGGTGGTGGGGGGCATCGTCAATGGCGCCTTGCTGCGTTCCGTGGTGACGATTCCCCGCGTGCAGCCCGGCACCGACCCTACTGCCCTTCTCGCCTCCATGGCCGGGGTTTGGGGCATCGTCTACCTGGTCAACATGGTGATCGGGTGCAGCTACGAAGCGTTCTTCGTCAGCAGCACGCTGTGCGCCACGCCGGGAAAGCTGGCCCTCGGCATGAAGGTCCTGCGTCCCGGCGGCGGGCGGCTGACCTTGGGCCGCGCCGTGGGCCGCTACTTCGCCAAAGTGCTCAGCGCGATGATCCTGGGTATTGGCTACATCATGGTGGGCATCGACTCCGAGAAGCGCGGGCTGCACGACATGATCTGCGATACGCGCGTGGTCAAGTCCTGATCCCCCCACATGCCCGTACCTTGCGCACGCTGCGACATGCCCTTGCCGACATGGGAACTGGCCGCGGGCGACGTCGCGGTCTGCACGTCGTGCGGCTCCGCCAACCGGGTGCGCGTCTTCCCCGCGATGCTCGCGCCGCCACCAGCTTCGGCGCGCGCCGAAGTGGCGCTGGATGGCGAAGCCGCATGCTACGACCATCCCTCCAAGCGCGCGGTGGCCGCGTGCCACCAGTGCGGCCGGTTCGTCTGCCAGCTCTGCTCGGTGGAATCCGGAAGCGAAATCTGGTGCCCGTCGTGCGTCGCGGCGGGCGCGGGCCGAGCCAAATCAGCGAACCTCGATACGGCGCGCACGCTCTACGATTCGACTGCGCTGATTCTGCCCCTGGCCTCGCTGCTGCTCTATCCCTTCACGCTGATCGCGGCGCCCGCCAGCCTGGTGCTCGCCGCGATGACCTGGAGCCGCCCGCTCAGCCTGGTGCGGCGCAATCGCTGGCGATTCGTGGCCGCCATCCTGATTTCGCTGACCGAAATCTGCCTGTGGACCCTGGGGATTGTGTACCTGGTTTCGGGCCGCTTCAGGGGGCCGGGATGAACTCGCCAACGAGCGAGCGCTACCGGAAACTGCCGGGCCAGCGCCGCGGATTCCTTCACGGTGGCAGCCTTTGGATGGGCTCCGACCACATCCTCGCCGTAAAATCCCTGCGCTTCCGGGAGGAGTACAAGCGCTTCTACCTGCGCGACATCCAATCGATTATAGTGGCCAACCGTCCCCGGTTCCACCTCTCCACGCGGGCCTGCGGCATTGCCGTACTGTGGCTGGCCGTGGCGATTGCCGCCAGGAATCGCGCGCCGTGGGCGCCTGCCGTCATGTTCCTCGCGGCCGCCGGTCTGGCCGTCTCGTGGCTGTATGTCTCGTACTTCCACAGTTGCTCGTGCCGCATCTATACGGCCGTGAGCCGCGATGACCTGCCATCCATCTACCGCACTTGGACCGCGCGGAAGTTCCTGTCCGAAGTCGAGCCGCGCATCCGGCAGGTTCAAGGCGTGCTCCAGGGCAATTGGGTGGAGGCCCTCGAGGAGCGCGCGGCCGGGCCTGCGATTTCGCCGGCCAGCCCGGCCATAATCCGACCCGCGCAAGTCACCGCCACCCGCAGCCGCACGCCGGCATCCGACATCTTTGTAGGCAGCCTGTTCGCCGACGCCGCGCTCAACTTCCTCACGCTTCACTTCACGACCAGAACCTTCGAGTGGATCTCGTACGCCCTGGCCTTTGTCGAAATCGGTTCGGCCGTCGTCATCTTTCTCCAGCACCGTCGCGGAATTCTGCGGGCCGGCATGCAGAGGCTGGCCATTGCCACGCTGATCCTGATGGGCATCGTGTATTACATACGCCAGATTATCGCCGGCGTCGCCATGGGAAACCGGCCCGTCCTGCCGGACCCCAGCGTGCTCGCCGCTCTTCCCAACTACCTCGTGCTCCGGCAGGTGTACGCCGGAGTCTGTCTGATCCTCGGCCTGGTGGGAGCGGCGCTCGCCCTCATGCCCGAAAGCGACACCGTATGACCGGCCTCGACATCCAACAACGCTGCTGGAATCACGAAGCGCGCGAGGCCGTCTGCCGCTGTCCCGAATGCGGGCGCAGCTTCTGCCGCGAGTGCGTGACCGAGCACGAGGCGCGCCTGTTGTGCGCGTCCTGCCTGATGGCAGTGGCGCGCGCGCGCCAATCGCACCGCGCGGGCATGCGGCGGCTGCTCCCGGCGGCCATGGCGCTGGCCGGTATTCTCCTCGCGTGGACCGTTTTCTACGGCGCGGGCGAGGCTTTCATTCTGCTGACCACCCGCATGGAGCAAACCGGTGCCGAGCCGCGATAACAAGCGTATCCAACTGTGGGGCGGACCCCCTGTCCGCCGGGGTCCCCTCGGGGGAGCGCCCCCGTCGGCCTTCGTCGCCTTCAGCCGGACCTTGATTGTATTGCCTAAAGCGGGTCCGGGGGGACCCGCGCGGACCACTCCGTTGCACGGAGCGAGGGGGTCCGCCCCACAGGATATGGAGCGCCTGCATGAGTAGTCCCGCCTCGCCCCGCACCGGAACCGGCACTCTCGACCTCCTCGAAGATGCCGTCCACCTGCTGCGCCAGGCTCCACTCTCGACCACCGTCTTGCACTCGATCGGCAGCGTGCCGTTCGCCCTCGCCGCACTCCGCTATTGGAACGACATCACCAATCCCCGCACATCCGATTTCACGTGCGCGCTCGAAGCCTTCGCGATGGCCGTGCTGCTCATATGGATGAACTGCTGGCGCGCGGTCTTCGCAGGCCGCCTGCGCCGCCAACTCGCCGGCTCGCCGGACACTCCGTGGACCCTCCGCCGCCTCTGGCGCCTGGTCGCGGGCCAAGCCTTCTTCGGCGCGACCAAACTGGTGATGATGCCCCTGGCCATGCTGGTGATGTTCCGCCTCGCGCCCACCGTCGCCTTCTATCGCAACACCGCTGTCCTGGCCGACCGCGGCGATCTCGATCTTCCACAGGTCATGGCGCGGTCGCGCCGCCTGGCCGGCCTCGAAGCACGCCAGAACTGGGCCCTGCTCGCCATCCTCACGTTCCTGTGGCTCGTCGTGGCCATCAACCTGGCGATCGCTCTCGGAATCCTTCCGCAACTTGTCCGCATGCTCACCGGATACGAATCGGCATTCAGCCGCAGCGGCGCCTTTTTCGTCGAGAATCCCTTGTTCGTGATGCTGGTGTTCGCGGTATCCTGGATCGCGTTCGATCCCTTCGTCCAGGCGGTGTATTGCGTGCGCTGTTTTCACGGAGAGTCGATGGAAACGGGAGAAGATCTGCGTGCCGGGCTGCGCGCCCTCCGCGCGGCTGTGCCGGCCGCTGCCCTCGCGCTGCTGCTGCTCACCGCCGCGATGCCTGCGCGCGCCACGGTATCTCCCGCCGAACTCGAAAAATCCGTGCACCAGACCATGCAGGCGCACGAGTACGATTGGCGAATCCCGCCCACTCCCCCGGCGGCCACGAGAACTCCGTGGCTGGTGCGCATGGCCGACCATATGATCGCGGGCCTCAAAGCCGTGACCCACGCGGCCGCCAACGCCCTGGGCCGCTTGCTCCGCTGGCTGTTCGGCGACCGGTTCCCGCAGCCGCAGCCGGGCGCGCCGCCATCCTCCGGGCTGCACGGGAGCGTCTACCTGCTGCTGGCCGCGGTCATCCTGATGGCCGCGTGGATCGCGTGGCGCCGCCGCCGCTCCCGCCGCGTGAAGCCCGCCATCGCCGCGGCTTCGCTCGAGCCCGTGCGCCTCGACGCCGAGGATCTCACTCCCGACCGCCTTCCCGAGGAGAGTTGGCTCGATCTGGCCGAGCGCTGCCTGCGCGAAGAAAACCTGCTGCTGGCGCTGCGGGCGCTCTACCTGGCCAATCTCGCCTGGCTGGGCCGCCGTGAATTCATCACCATTCATCCCGGCAAAACCAACCGCGAATACGAACTGGAGCTGCGGCGAAAGGCGCGGGCGTTCACCCAGGCCGGCACCGATGCGCGCACCTTGTTCGCCGGAAACGTGACGGCATTCGAACGCGCCTGGTACGGCCTGCACGAAGTAGCGCCCGACGACATCGCGGCATTCCGCCAACGCGTGGACCAGATGAAGAGAGCGGCCGCATGAAAGGAACGCTCGCGCTCATCCTTCTCGCCGCGGGCTTCACCGCCGGTATCCTTTACTTATTCGGAGTCGAGTTCGCGACCGGCGATGTCTATCCCGAATACTCCAGCCTGCGCGCCGACCCCGTGGGCACCCGCCTGCTCTACGAGAGCCTGGCGCGCCTGCCCGGCATCACCACTAGCCGCAACTACCTGCCGCTCGAAACCCTGCGCGATAACGGCGCCACCGTGCTCATGCTGGCCCTCGATCCCGAATCTTTCGGCGGCGATTCCGAGACCCTGGAGCGCTTCGAGCAGTTCGCGCGCCGCGGCAATCGCGTGGTCGCGGCGCTGGCGATGAAGTCCGAACCGAAGGCCTCTATCGGCGAGGACCTCTTTCACCTGTGGCACGTGCGGCTGGCTATAGACTCCGACCGCAAGCACGTCCACAAACTCTACTTCGCCGAAGCCCCGGACTGGAACGTGCTCGACCGCATCGGCCCGAAGATGATGGCCATCGAGCGCGATTTCGGCAGCGGCAGCGTCGTGCTGTTCGCCGAAAGCGACGATTTCGCGAACGACTCCACCATCGCTGCCGACCGCCTGGAGATGGTCACGGCGGCCCTCGGCTCCTATTCGCGAATCGTCTTCGACGAGCGCCACCTGGGGATCGCGGAATCCGGCAGCATCGTAGGGCTGGCGCGGCGCTTCCATCTCACTGGAATGGCGGCGGGCCTGGCACTCTGCGCGGCCCTCTTCATCTGGAGAAGCGCGTCCGCGTTTCCGCCGCCTGCCGCCGCGCGCGATACTGTCCGCTTCTCCGGAAGGACCGCCCATGCCGGCCTGCTCACGCTTCTCCGCCGCCACATTCCGCCGGCAGAGCTGGTGGGTGCGTGTTGGCAGGAGTGGCTGGCCGCGAATCGCCGCAGTATTACGCCCGAAAGGCGGCGGCAGGCCGCTGCGATTGCGGCTACGGCCCAAAGTCCGCTGGAAGCGGTGCGCGAGATACAGAGCGTGCTCTGTGGCCCTTGTCCGTCGCCGCGGCAGGGTCTCGACACGAGTGTCGAGACGGCACGCAAGAGTGCGTGCGCCACGAAACTGAAAGGAACCACTTGACCCTCGACCAATTCCACTCCACCATCGAGACCGTCGTCGCCGGCGTCCGCAAAGTGATCATCGGGCAGGAAGACGCCATCCGCTATTCCCTGGTGGTGATCCTCGCGAACCAGCACGCGCTCATCGAAGGCGTTCCCGGCCTCGCCAAAACCCTGCTGGCCCGCACGCTCGCCGCCGTCCTCGGCTCCGAATTCAAACGCATCCAATTCACCCCCGACCTGATGCCCGCCGACATCACCGGCAACAACGTCTTCAACATCCATCGGAACGAATTCTCGCTGGTCAAAGGCCCGCTGTTCACCACCTTCCTGCTGGCCGACGAAATCAACCGCGCCCCCGCCAAAACGCAATCGGCCTTGCTCGAAGCCATGCAGGAGCGCACCGTCACCATCGATCGCGAAAGCTATCGCCTGTCGCCCGACTTCACCGTTTTCGCCACGCAAAACCCCATCGAATCCGAGGGCACCTACCCGCTCCCCGAAGCCCAGAAGGACCGCTTCATGCTGAAAATTTCCATGACGTGGCCCGAAGCCGCCGAAGAGCTTTCGCTCGCCCAGCGCAGCCTCACCGACCAGGCGCCCGAGGCCGTGCTCGAACGCGGCGAGGTGACCCCGTGCCTCTCCGCGCCCGACCTGGCGCGCCTGCGGGAGGCGCTCGGCCTGATCCGCGTCACCGATCAACTCATCGAATACGTCGTGCAGGTAGTGCGCCGCACCCGCACCGACGACAACGTCCTGGTGGGCGCCGGCCCTCGCGCCACGCAATCGCTGCTGCGCGCCTCGCGTGCCTGGGCGGCCCTGGCCGGCCGCGATTTCGTGAGCCCCGACGACGTGCGCGCGGTGGCCCTCCCGGTGATCGAGCACCGCCTGCTGCTGCGTCCCGAATCGGAGTTGGAAGGCATGCGCGCGAGCGAAGTGCTCGACCGCATCCTGCATGAAGTTCCGGTGCCGCGATGATCGTACCGTCGCACCGTCTGCTATGTGCCGCGGCCCTCGCGCTGCCGGCCCTCACCGCAGCCGGTCTCTACCCATCTCTTCTCGCGCCCTGCGCCGCAGTCCTGGCCATCTTCGCGCTAGTCGCCATCGTGGACGCCCTCGCCGCCACCCACCGCATCGACGCGCTCCGCACCACCACCCCGCCCTCCCTCCGTTTCACCAAGGACGTCCCGGCGGTTCTGCCCATCACCATCGAAAATCGCGCCACCAAGCCCCTTCTGGTTCAAGTTGCTGCAACCCTTCCAGAAGGCGTTGAAGCGGCACACAGCCCCAACCCCCAGCCCCCAACCCCTAACCCCCTTTTCTTTCCCCCCGGCCCCTTTCTGCTCAACTACCCGTTCACACCCCATCTCCGCGGCGACCACCCGCTCCCCGCCCTCCACTTGGAGACTTCCTCACCTCTCGGCCTGTGGCTCGCCCGCGCCGATCATCATCCGCCCTTCACCTTTCGCGTCTACCCCAACCTGCGCGACCGCGCCACCGCCGCACTCTTCCTCAAGACCGCCGACCCCGGCCTGCGCATGCGCCGCCAGGTGGGCAAGGGCCGCGAGTTCGACAACCTGCGGCAATACCTGGCCGGCGATACCTACGAGGACATCCACTGGAAAGCCACTGCGCGCCGCGGCTTCCCCGTGGTCAAGCTGTATCGCGTGGAACACGCCCAGGAAGTCTACGCCGTAATCGATTCTTCTCGCCTCTCCGCGCGCGAAGGCATACTCGATAGCTATGTCAACGCGGCGTTGCACCTGGCTCTCGTCGCGGAGCGCCAGGGCGACCGTTTCGGCCTGGTGACGTTCAGCGACCGCACCCATCGCTTCCTGCGCGCGCGCGGCGGCATGGACCATTTCCGCCTCTGTCGCGAGACTATCTACAACCTGCGCGCCCAACGCGTCAGTCCCGATTTCCGCGAGGTATTCACCAGCCTGCAGTTGAATCTCCGCCGGCGCTCACTGTTGGTCTTCTTCACTTCGCTCGACGACGCGCTTCTCGCCGAGACCTTCGAGCGCGAAGTGCCGCTGGTGGCGCGCCGCCACCTGGTGGTGGTCAACGTTACCCGCACCTCCGCCATGCGGCAACTCTTCACCGGCGCACCTCCGGAGAGTCTCGATGCGCTCTACGAAGGACTCGCCGGCCAGATGCTCTCGAACCGTATGCGCACGCTGGCGCTCGCACTGCAAAATCGCGGCGTGAAACTCGCCGTCGTGGACCCCGAGCGCATCAAGATCGAGGTCACCGCCGGGTACCTCGAGGTCAAGCGGAGGCAGGTGCTGTGATCATCGACCTTCCGCGTTTCGTCCAGGCCGAGAAGCCCTATTGGGACGAGTTGCAGCGCGTGCTCGAAACCGTGGAAGCCGAGCCCGCGCGCCGAATGCCGCTCCCGGAAATCCAGCGTCTCCACTATCTCTACGAGCGTTGCTCGGCCGACCTGGCGCGCCTCGACACGTTCGCTACCGAGCCGCAGCTCCGCGCCTTTCTCGAATCGCTGGTCTCGCGCGCCTACAGCGAGATCCACGAAACGCGCGCGCCCTTCCGCATCGCCTGGAAGAGCCTCGCGCTGGCGTTCCCGAGAGCCTTTCGCCGGCACCTCGGCGCGTTCCGCCTGGCCGTCGCCGTCACCCTGCTGGGCTGCGCGTTCGGCTGGTTCATCGTCCGCCAGGATCCGCAGGCCAAGGCCGTCGTGATGCCGTTTCCCGGCCTGATGACCTCGCCCGCCGAGCGCGTCGCCAAGGAAGAAAGCGCCAAGGCCGACCGCTACAAGGGCGTGAAGGCTACCTTCTCCGCGGAGCTGATGACCAACAACATCCGCGTCACCCTGATGGCCATGGCAGCGGGAATCACATGGGGCGCCGGCACCTTGATCGTGCTCTTCTTCAACGGCGTGATTCTGGGCGCGGTGGCCGCCGACTACATCGCGGGCGGCCAGGCCACGTTTCTGGCCGGCTGGCTGTTGCCGCACGGCTCCATCGAGATTCCCGCGATCCTGCTCGGCGGACAGGCCGGCTTCATTCTGGCGGGCGCGCTCATCGGTTGGGGCGGCCGCACCTCGCGCTCCGAGCGTTTCCGCGCCGTCGCGCACGACCTGTTCGCGATCATGGCCGGCGCCGCAGTCCTGCTGGTGTGGGCCGGCCTCGTCGAAGCCTTCATCTCCCAATACCACCAGCCCGTGATCCCCTACTCACTCAAAATCGGATTCGGCGTCTGCGAGTTGGTCGCCCTCGCCGCGTTCCTGGGTTGGGCGGGCCGCGAATGAAAAACCGCGAGCGCTCCCTCACTATCGAAACTCCCGAGGGCGTCGTCTTCTCCTACCAACTGGCGACGCCCGTGACCCGCTCGCTGGCCTGGGCCGTGGATGCCGCCGCTATTGGCGTAGCCAGCTCCATCGCCGCCAAGGTCTCGCAAGCCGCGGGCCTGCTCAGCCCCGACCTGGCCAACGCGCTGGCCATCGCGCTTTATTTCGTCATCTCCATCGCGTACGGCATTGTGCTCGAGTGGCGCTGGCGCGGACAGACGCTAGGCAAGCGGCTCCTCGGCCTGCGCGTGGTGGATGCGCAAGGACTGCGTCTGCAACTCCCGCAGATCGCGCTGCGCAACCTGCTGCGCGTTCTCGACATGCTGCCGCTGCTGTACCTCGTGGGTGGAATCGCCGCGCTGGTCAGCCGCAAGGGTCAGCGCCTGGGCGACCTGGCGGCCAACACCGTGGTGGCGCACGAGCGCATGTGGCTCACGCCCGACCTGGAGCAGATCGCCCCCGCTCGCTACAATTCGCTGCTGGCCTGGCCGCATCTCGCCGCCCGCCTGCGCAGCCTCGCCAGTCCCGAAGCGGTCGGCATGGCCGTCGAGGCGTTGGCCCGCCGCGACGGCTACGACCCCGCGGCGCGCGTCGAGCTATTCGGCGAGCTGGCCGCCTACTTCCGGTCGCTGGTCGAGTTTCCCGAGGCCGCGCTCGAAGGCCTCACCGACGAGCAATACGTGCGCAGCGCGCTGCGCGTGATCTACGGCGGGGCCGGTTCCGCAAGCGGTATCACCGTCGGATCTCACGCCCGCTTAACGCCCGCCAAATAGCATCTCATCTCTACGCATCTTTCACGCACTGGAACCCTAGCGTCCCCGCTCGATCCTTCGATGGCCCGACCAACGGGTTGACAGCCTCCAGCGACCTGTTAGACTTCAAATAAGGTCACGTATAAGGTCTACCAACCACGAACCATGAGAACCAGCAAGACCATTTCCGTTTCCATGCCGCCAGACCAGCTCAAGGAGATGGATAAAGTAGCCAAGCGCGAAAACCGGACGCTCAGCGAACTCGTCCGGGAGCTTTTCCGCCGGTACCAGCAACAGGAGAACGACCGTGTGTTCGTTGCCGACGAGAACCGCGCCCGGATGCTCTTGGACCTCAGGCAGGCCGTTGAGGAACTCCGGAAAGACGCCGGCGGCAAAGGGTTAACCACGCGCCAGATCGATGCCGAGATCGCCGCCTACCGTCGGGAGCGCGCCAAGAGATCGAAACAGCCCGCAGCATGATTCGCGTCGTCCTCGACACCAACATCCTCTATTCTGCGATTCTGCAACGAGCCGGCCTTCCGGCGGCCGTCTTTGATTTGGTGTCCGACGGTTTGCTCATCCCGTGCGTCTCGCCGGCCGTCCTCGCCGAATACCACGACGTTTTGCTCGAACGGCCGCGTTTGCGCCCCTATGCCGAACGAGCCCACTCAGTCCTGGAGATCCTCGCCAAGGTTGCCATCCGCGTCGAACCCACCGGCGTCGTTACGGAGTCCCGCGATGAATCCGATAACCGCTTTCTGGAATGCGCCGAAGCTGCCGATGCCGCCTACCTGGTGACCGGCAATATCAAGCACTTTCCGGAACGCTACAAGGCGACGAAGGTCGTCACGGCGCGACAGTTATGGGCGATCATGATGGCGGCCGGTCGAGAGGAGAAGCAATAAAGCAGCCCGGCCGTGAGCGCCTACTCCGCATCCTTCACGCACCGGAACCCCAGCGTGCCCGCCCGATCCTTCGATGGCCCGATCAACAAATACTTGCCGTGCTCGTTCAATTGGTACGCCGATGGAAAATACCATCGCGATCCCGCCGGACGATAGTATCCGCCGCCGCGCAGGATGGCGGCCCGCGTGTGCTCGTCCTGGAACTCGTCGGTCCATTGCCAGACGTTGCCCGTCAGGTCCATCACTCCGAACGGGCTCGCGCCTTTCGGGAATTGGTCCACGCCCGTGGGACCGCGCAGATCGCGGCCGTGCTCGCGCGGCGGCGCGCAGTCGTCGCATGCCTGGCTGCCCCAGGGATACGCGCGCCGGTCCAGTCCCTGCGCGGCGTACTGCCACTCCCATTCGTGGGGCAGACGCTTCCCCGCCCACTTCGCATAGGCGCGCGAATCTTCGAGTGAGATCCAGGTGACCGGCTTGTTGTCCCATCCCGCCGGGTACTTCGCGTCCTTCCAATCCTTCAGGAAGTTGTGTCCGTCGGCCGGCCGGTAACCCGCCGCCTTCAGGAAGTCCGCAAACTGCCGATTCGTTACCGGGTACTTATCCATGAAGAATGGCGCGATCGCGATCTTCTGCGAATGGTGGCGGCGCGGCGAGTCTTCCCACGGATACTGAACGTCCACTCCGATATCGTCCCCGCCTTCGATCTCGATGCCGTGCACCTCGAAGACGAATTCCGGCGTGCCGGGAATCCGCACCATGCCATCCGGCGCCTGTGTGGCGGGCTGGGTTGGCTCGATCGGCACGATCTTCTGCGGCAGCACGTGCCAGGCCTTGGGAAACGCCGCGAGCGGCCGCTCGTTGAGCGTCTGCATCTCGGCCAGAAAGCCCTTCAGCGAGGCGTCCGCCGGCTCGGGTTGCGCCAGCACCGCGCCGTAGCCCGATGCTTCCATCGCGAACGCCAGCACGGTCTTGCCGCTCTGCGCCTCGGGCGCCAATTCCACGCCGTGCCATAGATCGTAATAGTGCATGCCCGATTGCGCTGCCACTTCCAGTTGCCCACCGCCGATGTTGTAAACCGCGCGGTTCACCATGGTCCACAGCGTGCGGCCGGAGCGTGGCCACTTGCTCGCGAACACGCCGTACTGAATGGTGGGAGTGTGCGGCTCCCAATCCGCGCTCACCAGGTATTCGTGGAACCGGCGTTCGATTTTGGCCACGCGCCGCACCGCCTCCGCGTCGCGCTCCGTGATGCCGTTCCAGATGCCCCATATGTTTTCCCAGGTTTCGTACCCCACGCCGTTGAAGAACGCGTACTGCAGGTTGTCGGTCTTGTCTTTGTTCCA
>Ga0116216_10001986_pt1 | contig 13858 bp, 11 predicted proteins | sample Sb_taG_11_FD_89696 | JGI IMG/M metagenome (GOLD analysis project Ga0116216, IMG submission 89696) | Peat soil microbial communities from Weissenstadt, Germany - Sb_50d_3_AS metaG | ecosystem: Environmental > Terrestrial > Soil > Wetlands > Peat | place: Germany: Weissenstadt | collected 2010-09-21
AGATACGCCTCCTGGAACTTGGACATGTCGCGGCGCTCGCCCCAGTCGCCGACGATGAAATCCTTGGGCGCCATCGGGTGTTTGGTGTGCGCCGACAATGTCGTAAACCAGAGCCCTTGCTTGACGACCTCCACGCCGCCGAGGCGGCGGATCACATACGACCACCAGGCGCCGTAATCGTATGCCCAGCCCACGGTGTGACCAAGTTCGCCGTCATTGATGAGATCGACGCCAACTTCTTTCTGGTGGCGGACGACATCGGCCACTGAATTCTTGAGCTCGGCGTCGTAGGCAGCCTCGTCGAACTTCTCGCCCAGGGTCTTCTTCTGGCTCAATTCGAGAAGCTTCTGCGGGCGCGGCAAGCTCCCCACATGCGTTGTCAAAATCCGGTTAGCCATCATTTCCTCCTCACTGTTACGAGCATTGCGTCGCGTTTACAGGCGGCACTGCGCCAGCCGATGCGGATTTTTATTAAGCTAACAAGAACCGCTCGCCCTCGGCAAGGTGGAGACACAGAATCGCCGGCAAATGCCGCCAAACAGCGGCGTTGAAGGCGTGCATTCCACATAGGCTTGCTCTAGGCTTGCGGTGGGCACGCGCGTGGGTCCGCTTAAGCGATCAGGGAAGTTGCCGTGCAGACGACGCTGCTCACATTGGCTGTTGCCGTCATTCTGGCGCTCGTCTCCGCGCTGATCGCTCCGCTTGTCGTCGATTGGAATCGCTACCGCGCGGCGTTCGAACAGGAAGCGAGCCGGCTGACCGGCCTGAGCGTGCGGGTCAATGGCGCGATAGAGGCGCGCATTCTGCCGACCCCTCGCATCGAGCTGCGTGAGGTCGAAGTAGGCACGCCCGGCCGGGACCCGCAAGTCAAGGCCGCCAGCATCGAGCTTGAAGTTGGGCTGACGCCCATGCTGCGCGGTGAAGTCCAGGCCACGGAACTTCGCCTCGTCGGGCCGCAGATCAATCTCGACCTCGACCGCTCCGGCGCGATCGACTGGCCGGCGCCGGCGCCGTCGCTCCGCCCCGACGCGCTCACCATATCGCGGTTTGACGTCGAGGACGGCCGCCTCATTCTGTCCGATGCCCGGTCCGGCTCGCGCCTCGTTCTGCAAAAACTCCGGTTCAACGGCGATATCCGCTCCTTCGCCGGACCGTTCCACGGCGAGGGCGCTTTCGTCCTCGGCGATGAGCTTTACGGCTATCGGATTTCCGGCGGCCACGTCGATGAGGATGGCGCGCTCAGGTTCAAACTTAGTGTCGATCCGTCCAATCGTCCGCTGACGACGCAAATCGACGGCACGCTCAGTTTCGATCGCGGCGTGCCGCAATTCGACGGCGCGCTGTCGTTGGCGCGCCCGGCCGGCATGACGCTCGTGGGCGGCGAACGGGTGATGAGCGATCCGTGGCAACTGGCCGGCAAGGTTCACGCCACGCCGGTATCGGCAACGCTGAGCGATCTTGCATTGCAATACGGCCCTGACGAGCGCGCGGTCAATTTTACCGGCAAAGCCGCGCTGGCTTTCGACGAGCATCCGCATCTCGACGGCAGTGTGGCGGCCGTGCAGGTGGACGTCGATCGCATGCTGGCCGCGCCGGATGTCACCCACCGGCCGCCTTTCGTCATGCTCGAGAATTTCTTCGAAACCTTCGTCGCGGCGGTGAAGCCGCCGATGCCGATCGCGGTCGGCGTCGCTCTCGAAGCGGTCACCGTCGGCGGCACGACGATTCAGTCGCTGCATGGCAAAGTCAGTTTTGACGCCAATGTCTGGAGCCTCGACGATTTCGCGTTCCACGCACCGGGCTTCACCGAAGTCAATGTCAGCGGCCGGCTCGACAATGGTGCTGCGGGTCTGGCGTTCAGCGGGCCGGCAAGCCTGCAATCCGCCGATCTGAAAACGTTGATGGCCTGGCTTGAGAGCCGCAGCGACCAGCCGTCCGGTCCGGCCGAGACCTTGAACGCACGCGCTGCGGTCGCGATCGCCAGCGGCCGCTTTGCGCTCGACCGGCTGTCGGCGGAGCTCAATCAGGAGAATGTGGAGGGGCGGCTCGATTATACCTGGGCGTCGGCCGACCATCCGGCAGCGCTCGATGGCGAACTTCGCGCGGCCAAGCTCAACGTCGATGCTCTCGTTGCGTTTGCCAAGGCGGCGGCAGCGGACCGCGCCTTCGAAGTGCCGCGCGAAGTCGCGCTCGTGCTCGATGTCGGCAACGCCACATTCGCTGGAGTCGGTGCGCGCGCGGTCGATGCCCGCATCAAATTCGATGCCGGGGTCTTGCATATCGACCGGCTGACGGTGGGCGATCTGGGCGGCGCGGCGCTCGACGTCAACGGACGCATCGACGAATGGTCGTCACAGCCGCGCGGGCAGCTGACGCTCGACGTCAGTGCAAAATCACTGGCCGGGCTGACCGAAGTCGTAGGCCGGTTCGCGCCGCAGGTCGCCAATTCGTTACGGCCTTTCGCCGATCGGTTGGCGCCGGCGAAAGTGCACGGCACGCTGACCGTTGACCGTGCATCCGCGGCTCGAACGGCCGGGACCGGGCGCACGGACGCCAAGCTCGACCTCGGCGGCGACCTGGGGGCGATGCGGCTTTCGCTGACCGGACGGGCGACCGGTGAGCCGGCAAAGCCCGGCGCCGCCGTGCTCAGCATTTCCGGCCGGTTCGATGCCGACGACGGCGGCGCGCTGGTGCGGCTCCTCGATCTCGACAGCGTTCTCGCGGTCGACCAGTTGCCCGGGCAAATGACGATGACGGCGCGCGGCACGCTCGACGGCGATCTTCGCCTCAGCGGGCTGGCTGCCGCCGGCGGATTTTCCGCGGCTGCCGACGGTATTCTGCATCTGCGCGGTGAGCAGGCGCCGAGCGGCAATCTGCAACTCAAAGCCACGGCGGCCGACTTGCGGCCCTTGCGCCGGACGATGACCGGACAGCCTGGCTCGGGGCCGGCCATTTTGGCAACCGCGATCATCGGCATAGCGGGCGCCGATCTGTCGGTGACGGATCTGGCGATGACCGTCGGCCAATCGTCGTTGCGGGGCCGGCTCGACCTCAAAGTGGCGAATCCGGTTGCGATCAACGGCGACATTACGGTCAATGGCGCGGATGCCGCTTCGCTGCTGTCGCTGTTGCTCGGGCTGCCGAGCGCGGCGCCCGGTACCGGCGGGGCCTGGTCGTCGTTGCCGGTCGGCGCCGGCGCATTTGCCGGCTTGAACGGCGAAGTGACTTTCAACGTCGGCCGCGCCGCTTTGACGCCGGCCTTGACCGCGCGCGATCTTAAGGGCGTCGTGCATTTTCAGCCGCCGGAGATCGCTTTGCGCGACATCGACGGAAGCTTGGCCGGCGGACGTCTCAGCGGCGAGCTCAGCTTCCGCCGCGATTCCGGTAAATTCACCGGGCAGGGGCACGTCGAGCTTGCCGGGGCAAATGCCGCGACCCTCATCGCCGCCGAGAAAAATACCGTCGATGGGCAGCTCACGGTGAAGCTGCAAGGCGACAGCGCCGGGCTCAGCCCCGACGGCGTTGTCGGCTCGCTACGCGGCAGCGGCACGATCTCGCTGACCAAAGGACAATTCGCCGGTATCGATCCGGCGGCGTTCGACGCCGCCATCCGTGCCGCCGATCAGAGCGGCTCGACCGAGGCCGCGAAAATTATTCCGGTGGTGACCGCCGCCATGACGAATGGCCGCCTTGCGGTGGCGCAGGGTGCCGCGGAAGTAACCATCGCCGCCGGGCAAGTTCGTCTCGCCAATGCGACCCTGCAAGGGCAAGGCGGCGCCGAGCTCGCGCTCGACGGAGTCCTCGATCTCAACAAATCGGCAATCGACGCCCGCATGATCCTGTCGCAGCCGCCGGCGGCGAACGCCTTGATCCGCATGCGGCCAGAGCTCACGATCAGCGTGAGGGGTCCGCTCGCCGCGCCCGAAAGGCGGCTCGACGTGTCGGCTCTGGTGGGCTGGCTGACTTTGCGCGCGACCGAACAGCAGACCAGGCGGCTCGAATCGATCCAAGCCAATCGGCGGGCGGACGTTTTAAGCGCCGCGATTCGCCCGGCGCCGCCTTTAGTTCGCTTCATCCCGCCAAGCGCGGCGCTGGAGGTGACGACACAGGCAAGTGCTCCGTCGTCGCCGTCCGGTGCCCGCGGATCCGAGCGCCTGCATCCAGAGGCGCCGGCCGTCACCAAGCCGAGCGCGCCGCACGCGACGCTCGACGCCGATAAGCCGGCTGCGACCGTAGGGACGGCGCAGGCGCCGCAACCCGCGGCGCGCCCGCCGCTTGATTTATTGTTCCGCTCGCAGAATTGAGTCGGCCATCGGCGGCACCAGCATAGTCTCGCGCGGCGGTTGGGCGGTTTCGCCCTTGCCGTTCATCCGCGTCTGAAAATGACTGAGTACGAACAGCCGAATCGCCGACGACAGATTGCCGTGCTGGCGTTCGGAGTCGATTGCGCCGACGAGGTCGGAGAGGGTCACCCGCCGGCTCGTGGCGATGTCCTTCAGTCCTCTCCAGAATGCGTCCTCGAGACTAACGCTCGTCTTGTGACCGGCGATGACGATGGAGCGCTTGACGACCGGCGATTTCATTGCCCGTCTCCCGTTTCGATCCGGTGCTGGTCGAGACCTTTGCGGGCTTTGTCATTCCGGGACTGCGCCAAGGCTCGTTCGGCCTTCGGGCGCCCGTGCTCGAGGCGGCTCGCGGCCGCCTCTTGCTCGGCTTGGCGCCGTTTAGCCCGCTTGCGCGCGGTACGGAGGTTGACGAGGGTGCCCATGCAAAGCTCGGCGGTAACCAGATGGGTGGTAGTCTGGAATAATTACGCCGACACGGTGACGCTGGATCACGGGCAACCGACAGCGGAAGGGGTCATGTTCCAAAGTTGCCGTGTGGAAGTGTGGCTATACCGGCTGCGTCGGGCAAGACACGGTTGCTTGAGTGAAAGAAATACCCATGGCCTGTCCGTAATTTATTCAAATAATGTAAAAGAAGAAGAGCAGCCAAGTTTGCTCAATACATCGACAATTCGACGGTAGCCAGAGAAGGACCCTCAGTATAACTGCAGCGCGCGGATCGCGAACGCTACTCACGCCCTCAATATTAAACGTCTCAGATCGGTACAGGCCTACTGTCATCAATGACACGAATGCGTTATTGCGCTCCGTGCATGGGTACTTCACTGCGATATGCCCAAGGTCACGCCTGCCCACTGGGCTGACGCCGGGGCACATCGCCACGCTCACGGTTCTGGCCTCGTCATGCGCGCCGGCCGCACCAGGCGGTCGAAGTCCTTACCGGAAATAAATCCAAGCTTGATCGCTTCCTCGCGCAAAGTGCTGCCGTGGGCGAGCGCGGCCTTGGCGATTTGCGCCGCCTTATCGTAGCCGATCCGCGGCGTCAGCGCCGTCACCAGCATGAGCGAGCGTTCCATCAAGTCGCGGATGCGCGGTTCGTTGGCGCGGATATCGGCGACGCAAAGATCGGTGAAGGAGACGGTTGCGTCGGCGAGCAGCCGGATCGACTGCAGCACCGCATAGGCGATGACCGGCTTATAGACGTTCAGCTCAAAATGCCCCTGGCTTGCCGCCACCGTGACGGTGGTGTCGTTGCCGAACACGCGGCAGCAGACCATGGTCATCGCTTCACATTGAGTCGGATTGACCTTGCCCGGCATAATCGAGGAACCCGGCTCGTTCGCCGGCAAGATCAACTCGCCGAAGCCAGAGCGCGGGCCGGAGCCGAGGAAGCGAATGTCGTTGGCGATCTTGAACAGATCGGCGGCAAGCGCGTTGAGTGCACCGTGCGCGAACACCAGCGCGCCGTGCGAGGCGAGCGCTTCGAATTTGTTCGGCGCGCTGACGAAAGGCAGCCCGGTCATGGCGGCGACCTTTTTCGCGAGCAATTTCGCGAACGGACGCCTGCTATTGAGCCCGGTGCCGACCGCCGTGCCGCCTTGCGCCAAGGGGTAAAGCTCCTTCATGCCCGCGCGTAGCCGCGCGATGCCGGATTTCACCTGCGCCGCATAGCCGGAAAATTCCTGGCCGAGCGTGAGCGGGGTTGCGTCCTGGGTATGGGTGCGGCCGATCTTGACGATGGAGGCAAACTCCTTGGTTTTGGCGTCGAGCGCCTGCTGCAAATGCGTCAGCGCCGGAATGAGCCGTCCAGCGATCTCCTGCGCCGCCGCGATGTGCATGGCGGTCGGGAAAGAGTCGTTCGACGATTGGCTCATGTTGACGTGATCGTTCGGGTGGACCGGCGACTTCGACCCGAGCGGGCCGCCGAGGCGCTCATTGGCGCGGTTGGCGATCACCTCGTTGAGATTCATGTTGGTCTGCGTGCCGGATCCGGTTTGCCACACGAGCAGCGGAAAATGATCGTCGAGCTTGCCGGCGATGATCTCCTCGGCGGCCGCAATGATGGCGTTGGCGCGGCGCGCGTCGAGCGATCCGAGTTCGCGATTGGCTTCCGCCGCCGCGCGCTTGACGATGGCCAGCGCGCGAATGAGCGGCAGCGGCATGCGCTCCTCGCCGATACGGAAGTTCTTGCGCGAGCGCTCGGTCTGCGCGCCCCAATAGCGATCGGCCGCCACATCGATGGGGCCGAACGAATCGGTTTCGCTTCGGGTCTTCACTTCTTACGGAACCGGTCGAGCCGCACGACCTCGCCGCCGCCATCGGACGGCGGCGGAGCGGCGGCGGGCGGCGCCGGCAAGGCTCCGGCGGTTTTCTCGGCCCCGGATGGGGTCGCCGCGGTCGCTGATTGTTCCGGCATCGGCGCGCCGCTGGCGGTAGCGTCGCCGCCGATGGTCTCGAACTGGAAACCGAATTGCACCGCCGGATCGAAGAAGGCGGTCACTGCCTCGAACGGCACCACGATCCGCTCGGCGACGCCGCCGAACGACAGGCCGACATCGAAAGCCTGTTCGGTCACGGCCAGGTCCCAGAATTGGTGCTGAAGCACGATGGTCATTTCCTGCGGATAGCGACCGCGCATCCGCTCGGAAAGCCGTACGCCGGGCGCCGTGGTGTTGAAGGTGATCTTGAAATGATGCTCGCCCGGCAGGCCTTTCTTCGCCGCGTCCGCCAGCACGGTGCGCACAACGCCGCGCAACGCCGCCTGCGCGAGAATGTCATAGCGAATGTGGTCAGTGGCCATGGCGGATGACAGACAACGGATGACGGACGACAGATAAGCAATGAATCATAGAGGTCCAGGATCGATCTGTCCTCCGTCCTCCGTCTGCTGTCCTCTGGAAAATAAAGTGGAGGCTTCTGTTGCCAGGTGCCTCCGAACCCCGCCTGGCGCTGCTAAGACGCCAGGGCTTCAGATCGGTCTTTCGAGCCGCTTACGCGGCCAGAGCAACCGGAGCATAGTTGTCGTTTGCAACTATGATTTGGCCCGATAACGGCGGAACCATGCCGAGCAAAAGTACGCCCTTTACGCCCTCGTCGATCCTATTTCGACCCCGCGACGGGAGTCGGTGATCAGTAATCGGTAATCAGAAGCATCTCTGATTACTGTCACTTTGATGACCGACTCCTCGAATTGGTGGAGTCGCCGGGTACTGCCCCCGGGTCCGAAAGGTTTATTACGACGTCCGTTTATCGCCATAGCCGGCTTGCGCCGGCAGAACGAATATAGGCGCAAAAGGTTGACGAAAGAAGAGGGGCGAAAGCGAATGGGGAATGGCGAAATAGCGAATAGCGAAAAGGATTTAGCCGCCCCACTCGCCATTCGCTAATCGCTCATTACTGCAGGCTGAGCGCCACGAACCGCGTTTCGCCGTCGGCGTTGGAGACCAGCAGCACCGCCACTTTCTTGCCCTGGGCCTTGAGCTGGTCGATCCGGGTCTGCAGATCGGCCGGATTGCCCACGGCCTGGTATTGCACCTCGACGATGACGTCGCCGGCCGACAGCCGCTTGTCGGCCGCCGCCGATGCCACGCTCGCGTCAACGCCGGTCACCAGCACGCCCTTAACGTTGTCGCGGACCTTGAATTTTTTCCGCAGATCGTCGGACAGGCTGGAAAGCTCGAGCCCCAGCGTTTTCTGCACCACGGATTTCTGCGTCGGCGCGGCATCCTTGCCGGTGGTATTCGCCGCCGCCAGTTTTTCTCCGTCTTCGAGCCGGCCGATCTTGACCGTGTGGGTCTCTTCCTTGCCCTTGCGGATGACGACGACCTCGACCTCCTTGCCGACCGGCGTATCGGCGACGATTCGCGGCAAGTCGTGCATCTCCTTGACGTCGTGACCGTCGAATTTGACGACCACGTCGCCCGGCTCGATGCCGGCGGGCTTCGCCGGCCCGCGGTCGTCGATGCCGGCAACGAGCGCGCCGCGCGCCGGCTTGATGCTCAGGCTTTCGGCGATATCGTCGGTGACCTGCTGGATGCGCACGCCGAGCCAGCCGCGCCGCGTTTCGCCGTATTGGCGCAATTGGTCGATGACGGCGACCGCCGAATTCGACGGCACCGCAAATCCGATGCCGATCGAGCCGCCGGAGGGCGAAATGATCGCGGTGTTGACGCCGACGACTTCGCCGTTGAGGTTGAACAACGGGCCGCCGGAATTGCCGCGATTGATGGCGGCGTCGGTCTGAATGTAATTGTCGTAGGGTCCCGAATTAATGTCGCGGTTGCGCGCCGAGACGATGCCGGCCGTCACCGTGCCGCCGAGGCTGAACGGATTGCCGATGGCGATGACCCACTCGCCGAGCCGCAGCTTGTCCGAATCGCCGAACTTCACCGCTTTCAGCGGCTTGTCGTAATGCACGCGCAGCAGCGCCAGATCGCTCTTTGAATCCCTGCCGACCAGTTCGGCCGGCAGCTTGGTGCCGTCGTTGAGGATGACGTTGATCTCGTCGGCGTCCGCGATGACGTGATTGTTGGTGACCACGAGGCCGGACGGATCGATGATAAAGCCTGAGCCGAGCGAGTTGATGCGGCGCGGCGCGCGATCCTGATCGCCTGGTCCGCCCTGTCCCCCTTGGCCGCCTTGGCCGCGCCGGTTCTTGAAGAATTCGTCGAAAAACTCCTCCATCGGCGAACCCGGCGGCAGATCGGGCATGTTGCCGAGGCGGGCGTCCACTTTCTGCGATGTCGAAATGTTGACCACCGCGTCGATCACCTGTTCGGCGACGTCGGCGACGTTCTCCGGTCCCCGCGCCGCGGCGTTAAAGGCCGGCAGCACCACGATCGCCGCCGCCAGCGCGGCGATGGCCGGGCCGTGCCGCAGCAAGCCGGAGAGATGGCGAGACATACCTAAGCAAGACATGGACGTCCGTGCTCCTGCGGGGCTCATTTGACGGGAAAGTGGCCTCGTCCCGCCCGGGACGCAAGGCCATAAAAAAGGCGCGGTGGCAATTAGGAACCGGATTGGGGCGGAAAAGCGACTCCGGACCGTGCCCGGCTCAGTGGCGCACCAGCCAAACGACGGCCAGGCCGATCAACGCCGAAACGATGCCGGTGATCCGTATGCGGCCGTCGGGCATGTCGAGCACCACGGCCATCGCGTGCTTTGTGGCGAGCGGAAACGCCGCCAACAGCAATCCCTCGATCGCAAAGAACAGGCCGATCGCGGCGAGCAAATCGGTCATGCACCTTTATTTCGATCCCGGCGGCTTCGGTGCCGTGGAAGTTTGGGGAGTGGCCGGCGTTTCCGGCTGCATCTGGCCCGACGGATCGGAGAAGAAACGAAAGAAATCGGAATCCGGTTTGAGGACCAGGCGCGTATCGCCGTGCTGCATGCTCTTTTCGTAGGCCTGCATGGAGCGGTAGAAAGCGAAGAAGCCGGTATCGCGGTTATAGGCGTCGGCGAAGATGCGGTTCCGCTCGCTGTCGCCCTGACCGCGGATCTGCTCGGACTGGTTGGTCGCGTCCGCCAGCAGCACGGTCACGTCGCGGTCGGCCTTGGCGCGGATTTCCTGGCTCTTCTGGCTGCCTTGGGCGCGGAATTCGGCGGCCTCGCGCTGCCGCTCGGTCTGCATGCGCTGGTAAACGGCCTGGCTGTTCTGCTCTGGCAAGTCGGCGCGGCGGATACGCACGTCGACCACCTTGATGCCGAATTGCGCCGCCTCGTGATCGAGCTGCCCGCGCACCTGCGCCATCAGCTGCTCGCGCATGTCGCGCACCACGTCGACGAGAGTGGCGCCGCCGAGCACGCTGCGCAGCGCCGAGTTGAGCAGGATCGCCAGTTGCGAACTGGCGCCGGCTTCGCCGACGGTTTGGTAGAATTTGAGCGGGTCGGTGATGCGGTAACGCGCGAAGGCATCGACCACCAGCCGCTTTTGGTCGGAGGCGATCACCTCCTGGGCCGGCGATTCGAGGTCGAGGATACGCTTGTCGACATAGATGACACTGTCGATGAACGGCACTTTCACATTGAGGCCGGGTTCGGTGATGACGCGCACCGGCTGGCCGAGCCGCACCACCAGCGCCTGATGGGTCTGGTTCACGGTGAAGAACGTGCTGTAGCTGACGATGGCGGCGATGAGCAGAACAACGGCGGTTACGCCGCCGGCGAGGCTGAGCTTCATGGGTTGCCTCCTGACGACGGGCCCGAAGCCGGTGCCTGGCGCGAGCGCGGAAGCTCGGTGAGCGGCAGATAGGGCACAACGCCCGGCCCGGCCTGCGGGCCGGTATCGATGATCGTCTTGTCGCTGCCGCCGAGCACGCGCTCCATGGTCTCCAGATACATGCGCTCGCGGGTCACCTCGGGCGCCTTCTTGTATTGCTCGTAAACTTGCAGGAAGCGCGAGGTCTGGCCCTTGGCCTCGGCGACGGTCTGCTCGCGATAGGCTTCGGCGTCCTGGGTGATCTTGGCGGCCCGGCCGCGCGCTTCCGGTACAATCCGGTTGGCGTAGGTCTGCGCCTCGTTCTGCGCCCGCTCGAGATCCGAGCGCGCCGCCTGCACGTCGCGGAAGGAGTCGATCACCTGCGCGGGCGGGTCGACTTTTTGCAGCTGCACCTGTTGCACCACGATGCCGGCGCCGTAAGTGTCGAGCGTTTTCTGCATCAGGTTCTGCACCGCCGTTTCGGTGGTTTGGCGCGCGCCGGTGAGGATCGGCTGCAGGGTCGAGTGGCCGACGACCTCGCGCATGGCGGCTTCGGCCACCGCTTTGACCGTTCCTTCCGGATTCTGGATGTTGAACAGATAGTCGCCGACGGTGCTCGGCCTGACTTTCCAGAATACCGAGAAATCGACATCAATGATGTTCTCGTCGCCGGTCAGCATCAGGCTTTCCTCGGGCACCTCGCGCACCGACGTGCCGCGGCGGATGTCTTCCACCGGCCGCATGCCGATGTCGATCTTGTTGATGCGCAAGGCCGGCGGCGTGAGCGCGGTCTCGATCGGATAGGGCAGATGATAGTTCAGTCCCGGCTGCACTTCGCGGACGAATTTGCCGAAGCGCAGCACCACGCCGAGTTCATCCGGCTCGACGCGGAAGAAGCCGGACAGGCCCCAGAGCACGATGACGGCCAGCGCGATCAGCGCGATGCCGCGGCTGCCGAGGTTGCCGGGAAGGAGCCCCCGCAGACGGTCCTGGCTGCGCCGTAGAAGCTCCTCGAGATCGGGCGGGCGCGATCCGCCGCCCGAAGGTTGCGGCCCGGAGCTCCACGGGCCCCGCGAGCCCGAGCCCCAAGGCCCGCCGCCGGATTGATTGCTCCACGGCATCAAACTCTCCTGGCGCCGCCCAGGTCCCGGCGGCTTTGGTTTTGGGGGGTTATAGGGGAGCGTTCCGCCCCTTACAACGCGCAGTTATGCCGCGCCTTGTCGGGCCCCTCGCGGTCCAACGCTGCGCTTATGTAAGGAGCGTTTTGCCGCCGCGCGACCCCTATCCGGCGCGCTGGTAGATGACGAAGGCGAAAGCGGCGTCGTCGCCGGCCGCCGCTTCATGCTCGTCGCGGGCGATTTCGCGCCAAACTTCGGCATCGATGGCGGGAAAGCGCGTATCGCCGTCGACGCTTTTGTGGACGCGGGTGACGTCCAGACGCGACGCCAGCGGCAAGGCCTGGGCGTAAATTTCGGCGCCGCCGGCAACGATGATGGCGTCGGCCGCGCGGCGCAGCGCGTCGCCGCGCGCGGCCGCGATCGCGGCGGCGAAATCCGGCGCCACGACGACGCCCGGCGCGGCGAAAGCCGGATCGCGGCTTACCACGATGGTGGTGCGGCCGGGGAGCGGCTTGCCGATCGACAGATAGGTCTTGCGCCCCATGATCACCGGCTTGCCCATGGTCGCCGCGCGGAAATGCGCCATGTCCGACTTGAGCCGCCACGGCAGGGTATTGCCGCGGCCGATCACGCCGTTCTCGGTAATGGCGGCGACGAGGACGATGTGCATCCCTACACCGCCACGGCGGCCTTGATGTGCGGGTGCGGCTCGTAGCCTTGCAGCGAAAAATCCTCGTAGCGGAAGGCGAACAGATCCTTCACCGCCGGATTGAGCCGCAACGTCGGCAGCGGGCGCGGGCTGCGGCCGAGCTGCAGGCGCGCCTGCTCGAGATGATTGAGGTAGAGGTGGGCGTCGCCGAAGCTGTGGATGAAGGCGCCTGGTTTCAGCCCGGTCACTTGCGCGACCATGAGCGTGAGCAGCGCGTAGGAGGCGATGTTGAACGGCACGCCGAGAAACACGTCGGCCGAGCGCTGATAGAGCTGACACGACAGCTTGCCGTCGGCGACGTTGAACTGGAACAGGCAGTGGCACGGCGACAGCGCCATGCGATCGTTTTCCGCCGGATTCCACGCGGTGACGATCAGCCGGCGCGAAGCCGGGCTGCGGCGGATTTCGGAGACCACGTTGGCCATCTGGTCGATGCTGCCGCCGTCGGGCGTCGGCCATGAGCGCCACTGGCGGCCGTAGACCGGGCCGAGATCGCCGTTCTCGTCGGCCCATTCGTCCCAGATCCGCACCCCGTGCTCGTTGAGATATTTGATGTTGGTGTCGCCGCGCAAAAACCACAGCAGCTCGTAGATGATGGATTTGACGTGCAGCTTCTTGGTGGTGACCAGCGGAAAGCCGCCGGCAAGGTCGAGACGCATCTGGTGCCCGAAGATCGAGCGGGTGCCGACGCCGGTGCGGTCGCGCTTTTCCGTGCCCTCGCTGAGCACGCGTTCCATCAAATCGAGGTATTGGCGCATCGGTGGTTTGCGGCGTTACCGGGCTTCGAGTCGCTGGGCGACCTTAACGCCAAATGAGGCGCGGACGAAGACCGCGCAAGGCCGCGGTGGATATTCTTCCACGTCATTCCGGTAATCCGGAATGACGAGACTTACGGCTAGAAAGCCCAGCTGCCGGTCAAATACGGGCCTTGGTCGGTGAAATTGCTTTGCAGGTGCTGCGCCGTGGCCAGATAGATACTAGTCGGCGGAAGAATGAGAGTCGTCGGCACCGAGGTCAGCGCGTACTGACTGACCGCAGTGAAATAGACCGCCGCCTGCCAACCCACCTCGATCTTGAACACCCCGTAGTAGCCGGGCGGGAACGTGTAGGCGGTGGCCAATCTGGCGTCGATGCTGGGAACCACCTGCGTCGCATTGGGCGAAGTCAGCGATTGGTTGTTGGGCGCCATTGGCGGATCGGTGGTCAAAAAGTTGATGCGGCTCTGCGCGGTGCCGATCAAGGCCGCGCCGGCGGCTTCGCCGATGAACTGGAAGCCGCCGATGCCGTACTGACCTTTTACTCCCACACGCGGCCCGGCGCCGGTAAACGATGACGTGGTGGTGTAGGAGTTTGAATCCGCGCCGCCCGGGGTCTGGAACATGCCGCTCAGATTCTGGCCGGCGGCCGTCGCGTGTTGGCTGATTCGCGGTTTTGTCGGGCAACGAGCTTCGCCGACGTGAAATTTCAGAACGCCGCCTTCGCCGCCTTG